>Ga0207671_10000082_pt1 | contig 146424 bp, 124 predicted proteins | sample KBSC24metaG_FD_184352 | JGI IMG/M metagenome (GOLD analysis project Ga0207671, IMG submission 184352) | Corn rhizosphere microbial communities from Kellogg Biological Station, Michigan, USA - KBS C2-4 metaG (SPAdes) (version 2) | ecosystem: Host-associated > Plants > Roots > Rhizosphere >...
TTCAGTCTGTTAACTTTATAGAGGGCAATTCAGCGCCACTCACTCCTCAGTAGCTCAATGGCAGAGCATTCGGCTGTTAACCGAAGGGTTGTAGGTTCGAGTCCTACCTGAGGAGCCAAAAGTCCAACAAAACAAATAGAATGTGCGGGCGGCCCAATCGGCTGCCATTTTTGTTTTGGGCGAAGGGCTGTTTTGATGGCTGTTCGAAAAATCCTTGCCAGAATCTTCGGCACCGAAATCGCGGCCCGAAGTGCCAAAATCGTCCGTTGCCGAGGTCGCGGTGTAGAGATACGTCTCTCAAATTGTGGGGCGGAGATTGAGTTCGTGGGCTCCTGCGACGACCGAATCCGTAGTCGCAAGGAGATACCACTTCTGCAGCCGACCGAGGAACGGGCTCAGCCTTGGCTCGTCCCTTAAAAGTTGACTTTGCTGTCTTCTGCGCCGTGAATGTGTGGATGCGCAATATGTGGGAGAGATAATGTCCGAACTCGAGTGGAAGAAGGTCAGCGCGGAGCTTTTGATCTTGTCGCTCGTCGAGGCTCGGCCACGACACGGTTACCAGATTCAAAGATCATCGAGCAACGCTCCGGCGGGGCTCTCCACGAGATGCGTTGAGCTCCCAAGTTAGAGAGCGAACCCTGCTGAACCTGCAACCCCTCGCGGGACATCTGCTGAATTCTCTGTGCGATGGTACCGCCATGAATCGGGCCGAGTGCAAGGATCCTCATGATGAAGAGATCGAGCGTGCCTTGGGGAAGATCGAATCAGTCTTCAGTTTTCATACGTTTACCTTCTACTTAGGCATCTAGAAGGCCAAGGTAGCGGCATCGAGCATCACCTTCCGCGGGAGATTCATTCGGCTGGGACGGCAGGTTTGCGCGTGCCGAATTCGATGCCGAAGAAGCATTTTTCGACAAGCATGCAGAAAATGTGCTCGAGCGCGATGTGCGATTCCTGAATGTGCATGGTGACGCTGGATGGCACTACCACGGAGTGATCGCATAGCGCGGCCATCTGCCCGCCCCCGTTGCCGGAGAAGCCGATGGTTATGAGGCCCATCCGGCGGGCCTGATGAAGGCCCTTGATGACGTTTTTTGAATTGCCAGACGTGGATAGCGCGAGGAAGATGTCGCCCTCTCGCCCGAGGGCTTCGAGCTGACGCTCGAAGACGTTCTCGTAGGCGTAGTCGTTTCCGATGGCGGTGAGTATGGAGGTATCGACTGTTAGAGCGATGGCGGGCAGGGCGGGCCGGTCGATGGTAAGGCGTGAGACGAACTCCGCAACGAGGTGTTGCGAATCCGCTGCGGAACCTCCATTGCCAGCCACGATCAGCTTGCGGCCTGCTTTCATTGCGGCTGCGGTCTTCTCGGCGGCAGCCGTAATTGTGGAGGCGATGGCAGGGTCATCAAGAACCTGGCGCATGACGGAGATGGACGAATTCAACTGCTCTTTGACAATCGCGGCGAGTTGCTGAGCGCTGGGAATTTGTGGGAACTGGTCCACAGGATGTCTCCTTAAAGGCTTGAATTGAGCTGCGAGCAGGGAATCTCGCCGCAGACCGGTAAGCGACGTAGCAGGCTTTTACGTCAAGCTGCATGACAGATCCCATGTCGCAGCTGTAGCTCGCGTTAAAGTAAGCACGCGTATCGATATACGATTTCCTCGGAATTTGGTGCCGCACGAAGCGTTTGGGATAATTTTATCGCGCTTGCCGAAGAGTCCCTCTACTCGAAATGAACCGGAACAAACTACGGCAAAGGGATGTTGTAACGATCAGAGTCGAGATTGTTCGCGACCCCTCGTGAATTGGCACGATCGCAGCTTCTCGGAGTCCTATGACTTTCAGCATCTCCGGGCGGGAAGAAGTCGCAATCCACGCATGTTAGAGTCTGAAAGACGTATGAAGGCCGTCGTCGCAATCCACATCACGATGAAGTTACCTAGAGTTCACAAGGCTCCCAGCAGGTGCGACCCTCCTGGCAGCTCGCCCGGTGTACAAAGTGACTATCCGGCCCGGCCTTACTCATGGTCTTAAGGCACCAGTAAGTTGCCGTAGAACCGGTGAGTTCCAGTATCTCTTCGTCCGAATCTTCAAATGCTCCGTAAGAGGACTTACTGCGAAGCGATTTGCAGCGAATCTGTACAAGCTCAGTAGTCATCTCGTCACCTCATCCTGCCGCGCTTGGGTCGCGATCCATCTGTCCGGCGGCGAGCAGGATGGTGCGATAGATCGCGGTCTGGAATAGCTGAACCTTGTAGCCGTTTTGCGAGAGTGGAGTAGCGCTCTGCATTGCGACCTTTGCGGCTGCGCGCGCTGTGGTTTCGTTGATTGTTGCTCCTGCCAGAGCCGCTTCGGCCTCATGCGAACGGAGTGGAGTAGGCGCGGCGACTCCAAGGGCTACCACTGCTTTTCGGCACTTCTCGCCGTCCATGACGAGCACGATGCCGGCGTCGGCAAGCGGCCAGTCAAAGCTCTCTTTTTCGCCGTATTTTTGATAGGCGGAGCGTGTACCGCGCTCTGGTTTTGGGACGAAGATCTCGGTGATGATCTCGTCCGGTCGCAAAACCGTCTCGTTGATCAGGCTTTTCTCCGGCGCAACGTAGAACTCACTCATGTTGACGTTACGCTTGCCGCGTTTGCTCGCGAGTTCAACCTGCCCGTCCATTGCCAGCAAGGGGACTGCGGTCGAGGATGGATGAACCGAAGCACAGGTGCTGTTGTTCATCACAGCGTGGTACTGATTCTCGCCATCGTGAGCGTGGCACTCCTGGCTGGAGCCACCCTTTTTCTTGCAGTCGAAATCGCTGGAGCGGAAGTACCAGCAGCGGGGGCGTTGCATGATGTTCCCACCGATTGTGGCCATGTTGCGTACCTGCGGAGTAGCCGCATGACCCGCCGCATCTGCCAGGGCGGAGTAGCTGCGGCGAATCGCAGGATGTTCGGAAATCTCCGCGAGCGTCACAAGCGGCTTCAGGTGAAGCCCATCTTCGCCCACAGTGATACCGCGCAGGCTGCCCACATTTCGAATATTCACCAGGCGTGGAGGACTGACGATTCCCTCCTTCATCAGGTCGAGCAGATCAATTCCGCCGGCCTTCAGCACCGCGCCATCTTTCAGTTCCGCCAGCGCCTGGTCCACCGTTGTGCAATCCACAAATGCAAAGCGGTTCATGCTCTCTCCTCCTGGCCGACCTTGCCGAATGCCGCGAGTACGTTTGCAGGGGTCATGGGAATTCTGCGCATGCGTACCCCGGTCGCGTTATAGAACGCATTGCCGATCGCCGCTGCCATGGTGATGATTCCTGCTGATTCCCCAATCCCCGCCGCGTCTGTCGAGCTCATGGCGATGTAGTTCTCCACGAGTTCCACCTGGATGTCTGGCACTTCGCGCGCGCCCAGAATTTTGTAGCTCTCAAGATTGGCGTTGAGCATGTGCCCTTTGTTGCGGTCCATGATTCGTTCCTCAAAGAGCGCATACGAAATGCCCTGCAGCATGCCGCCGTTGATCTGGCTGATCACGCCAAGAGGATTGATAGGACGCCCGCAGTCATGCGCTCCAAAGACCTTTTCGACATGCACGCGACCAGTCTCGGTATCCACAGCGAGTTCGACGTAATCAACTCCGCCATAGGTCAGTCTCTCCTTTGCGTACTCGGGACGGCGGGTGGCCCGAACCGAGATTTCGCTGGTTGGCATTTTTGCCGCGAGCTGGCGGATCGTGAATGACTTCGACTCGTCGTTCTTGAAGACGACCTTCGTCCCTTTCACCACCAGATTCTCCGCCGTTGTGCCCAATTTGGGTGCAGCTGCGGCGAACAGCTTCTGCTTGGCTTGCCAGGCCGCATTGCGGACGGCCGGCGTGATGGAGCCGGCTGTAACGCTGCCACCCGAGTTCGGTCCGATGGGATAACGAGTGTCGCCGATGCGAATCACAATATCCGCTGGATGAATGCCGAACTCCTCTGCGACGATGAGCGCGAGCAGTGTCTTGGTGCCCGTGCCGAGATCCTGGACAGAGGACATGAGCTCTACGGACCCGTCCTTTGAGACGCGCACTTCGCAGGACGAATCCATATTGACGAAGCGGTACCAGACGGATTGTGCAATGCCCATACCGCGCTTCACTGGACCTTGGTCGCTGCCGGCGGGCCGGCGATTTTTCCAATTCGTCTTTTCGCGAATGACATTCCGTTCGACCCGGCGAGCAGGGCTTTCGTCGATTTTGTCGCGAAGATCGAGCGGATCCATATTGAGCTTGACTGCGACCTCATCGATTGCCTGCTCAAACGCGAAACAGCCTTGCGGATGCCCTGGAGCGCGAAACGCTGCACCCGGGCCGGCGTTGATAAAGACGTCGTACTCCTCGGTGAGGAGGTTTGGGCACTTGTAAAGATTGGTCGCCGGGCCAGCCGTACCCGCGCCGGTGCCTACTCCAGCCGTTCCGTAACTGGTAAGTGTGATGGCGGTGAGGGTCCCGTCTTTCTTCGCGCCGATCTTCAGCTTCTGATGGGAGTCTGGCCGGTTGCAAGTGATGTGCTCCTGCCGCCGATCGAGCATCAGTTTCACCGGAGCGTTTGCCTTTCGAGAGAGGTGGGCAGCCACGACGCCCTCGTTCCCCGCGCCAAACTTCGCGCCAAATCCACCGCCCATGTATTCCGTGATGACACGAACCTGGCTCTTGGGAACCTTGAAAACCTCTGCGAACTCATCCCGTACACTCGCCGTCCCCTGCGTAGAGGCGTAGACGGTTATCTCTTCAGGTTTCCAGTCGACGACGAAGCCGTGAGTCTCCAGTGCCGAATGCGTCTGCACCTGCGTGAAATACTCAGCTTCAACAATCGCATCGGCCTGGGAGTAACCCTGTTCAACGTCTCCGACCTTTTTCTGTTGCGGGCCATGCACGTTGCCGACTTGCTGAACACCCTTGGGACCTCCTCCACCGCCGGCGCTTCCTGCCGCGTCAGCTGGTCCGGGAAATACCCTGGGCGCGTCTTCGGCTCTCGCGGACTGCTTGTCCACGACAAACGGCATTTCGTCGTAAGTCACTTTCACCAGTGCAGCGGCATCCGCCGCAATCTGCTGCGAGGTGGCGGCTACACCCGCGATGGGCTGGCCGGAGTAGCGGACGATAGGGTACTTCGATGACAGCTCCTGTTTGGGATCGCGCAGTTCCGCAATTCCAAAAGTGTGCTCGATGACGTGCACAGCCTTCACGCCCGGCAGCTTTTCCGCCGCGCTCGTATCAATGGAAGTGATGCGGCCGTGCGCGATGCTGGAGTCGACCATTCGCGCGTAGAGCATCCCGGGGAGTTGGACATCGGCCGTATACTTGCCGCGGCCCGAGACCTTTTGTGCGCCGTCCCATCGCGGCGTGGGCTTACCGATAAAAGTGAGTTCGGAGTTGGGCGGCAGCGGCGGCGGTTCATCCACCTGCACCTGCCGTTCCTTCTGGCTCAACCCGTCCTGGGGGATACCGAAAACAAAATTCTGCGCATGTGTGGCTGCAGATTGACTCGCTGGCGGGGTCTGCTCGTCTTTACGCTCGGCTTGACGAGTCGGTTTGGCTTCGCCCTCTACCCCTTTTTGAACGGACTTGTGCTGATCGTTCGGCTTGGGCGCCTGCGACTGCTGCTCTTGTGCGGCAAAGATGGCTTCCGGCGTCATGGTCAACCCTCCTTCGCTGGGTTCAGGCCCAGCGGGCGCGCGCTCTTGCTGCCGTGTTTTGCCGCATCAAGTGTGGCTGCGAAGACCTTGGGATAGGTTCCGCAACGACACAGGTTTCCGCTCACGGCGTGTTTCACTTCGGCAAGAGTCGGGTTGGAATTGCGCTTGAGAAGCGCTGCGCAGCTCATCACCATACCCGGTGTGCAGAAGCCGCACTGCAAGGCATCGTGCTTAATAAATGCGGCCTGAACAGGATGCAGTTGTTCGCCGTGCGAGATTCCTTCGATCGTCGTGATCTTGCGGCCCACTGAGTCCACCGCAAGTGTCATGCAGGCGAGCTGCGGAGTTCCGTCGACCCACACAGTGCACGCGGAGCACGAACCTCGGTCGCAGACAACCTTGGTGCCGGTCAGGTTGAGATGATCACGCAGAGTTTCAGCAAGCGTGTAGCGCGGCTCAACCGTCACCGCGTGTTCTTGCCCGTTTATATGAAGCTTGATGGGAACGGCATCGGGACCCACGGCGCCGTGGCTTGAAACCGCCTGCCCGGCATCGTGCGCCAGAGCCGTTGCCGTATCCAATACTGACGTCGCTGCGGTGAGTCCCGCGCTTTTCAGGAACCCGCGACGGGACACCTCGATTTTGGGTGTGTCTGACATGGGAGATCCTTGTTCGGTTTGTCGTTCTTACTGGGCTATCTGAGAACTGAACGGGGCGGTTAGTGGCTTGCTCGCCGCTTGCGCGTACAGGGGAGGCGAGAGCAATGCACTAGATGATAGCTCCCGGTCGCGAGAAATGCCAACTGCGAGACCGCAACCTCAGGCGACCAGATTTCTTTATGCGAGGGATGCTGCCAGGGAGGGGGTGAGCGTGAGGGTAAGTACGGTAATGTCATCGTGCTGGCCGAATTTCTTTGCGGCTTCGGCAATGGCACTGGCAGGTTGGGTGCTGATGCCCTGGGTTCTCTGGAAGCCGAAGAGCTCGCCACGTTCGTTCGTGGCTTCTACGACTCCGTCCGATACGAAGGTAAGGCGGTCTTTGGGGTTGAGCTGGAATGTGCTTTCGGAGTAGCAGACATCCGGCGTCATTCCAAGCGGCAGGCCGGATTCAACATCGAGTTCTTGTCCATTGCAATAGGGCGGGAGGTTTCCGGCATTGGCCAGGATCATGTTGCCGGTTGCGGCGATAAGCGCGGCAGTGCAGGTGACGAAGCCTGTTATCTGGCCGTGGAGAACGTAGTTGAGATGAGCGAGAACTTCGGCAGGTTCTCGCACCGCGCAGCCGCGCAGGGCGCCGATGATGGCACCGACGGTCATTCCAGCTTTTAGGCCCTTGCCGCTGACGTCACCAACGACAACAAGCAGGGAGCCATCGTTGGCGGGCATGATCTGAAAGAAGTCACCGCCTACTTCACTGGCGGGCAGATAGACGCTTTCGATGGCAAAACCCGGGGGTGGCGCTCGGCTTTGCCGGGAAGAGCAGCGATTGAATGTTACGGGCAGACTCGAATTCACTTGAGAGGCGCGTTTCCTCCTGCCGGGCGAGCGAGAAGCGCCGAATCAGAAATAGAAGAAGGGCAAAGATGAAGATTGTCCCGACGGCCGGACCGGGCATCAGCACGAACGGTTTTGTGAGCAGTGGGAAACCCCATGTCACCGCCCATCGCTGCCAGCCCAATTGCCACGTGATGAGAAGGATGTTGTTGATGAAGGGAACGCCTTGCCAGAGAAGGGTGGGAACCAGCAGGATGAGCGCGTCTCGATCACGTTGGAGTGCACGTTTAAACAGGGTTGCGAGAATCCAGACGGTTGCAGGGAGCACCGCCAGCGCGGCAAGCAGGCCAGCGATTGCCACGGAGCTGATATTGAAAACGTAAAGAAAAACCGCTGGCGGGCTGATGAACAAAAGGGCGGCGACAAGCCACCAGGTTCTGGAACGCGGGGCCCGCAGCACGACAGAGAAAAAAGCCAGGGCGGCAAGAAGAGCAGCCGATTGCACTGAGCCGTCGATGAAATCAAAGACCGGCAGAGGGATCAGAGCAAGTTGCCTGCTGATGATTAATCCAATGTCTATCGCGTTGGCCAGTAGAAGCAGCGCGAACCATAGATATTCACGTTCTTCGCGGCGTATAAAAAACAGGACAAGCACGACGAGGCCCACGACCGTGCAGAGCACGGCATACGTGTATTCATCGACCAGCCCATTCCACTGGATCGATCTGGCCGTCGCCGCACGTTGTGCGATGAAGCGGGAATCTCCGAAATAGCTGCTACCGTAAAATCCTCCCAGTGCATAACCCGCCCAGACGGGAGAGTGCCAGGCGCGGATGGCGATATGAAATGTACGCGGGCCGGCGGCGGCGGGGGATATCGCGAAGGCACGGCTTGAAAGGACGTAGTTTCGGGAATTGAGGATTGGACCGAATGAACCGGCGAGATGTCCGTCGACGAAGAACTGATAGCCCGTTTCCATCGGTCCTAAGTAGATGGACCAGTCCCTGTTACCCTCCGGCACGGCGACGGTGAAGCGATACCACGCGAATCCGCCATAGTTTTTATAGCCCTGCTGGTCCCAAGGTTCATCGGAACGGACCAGAGTCCATTGCGAATCGTCGAAATTCGGATCGGCCCATGCGGGATTGTCGCCGGTATGAAAGCGCCACAGCCCGTCGAGGGAGGCGACGGGCTCGCGTTCGGCTTGCAGGTTGAAGGTTTGGCCGTGGAGCCCAGAGGGCGCGAAGAGTAAGAGATATAACGTGGCGAGCGATGCCAGCAGCACAGAAAAAAACGAGCGTCTCATTCTCGGGTCGGACCGCCGGGAGCCTGAAACATCCCGTCCAGCGAAATATGTCCGATGATTTTGAGCTTTATCACGTTCCGTCACCTTCTGCGGATCTCGCTGCGGTCTGGGCCAGTCATCATTTGCCAACGCGGCCTGCAGGCACTCGCCTGACCGACATTCTAGCCATAGTATGCGACGAGTACCGGAAACCGCCAATGCCACCGGGAGTCCTCTTGTATTCATGTTGAGGTCCGATTACGCGCCCCTGCTCGCTGGCGATGAATTTAGTCCTCTCTGAGAGCTTGCATTGGGTCGATCGAGGCGGCGCGGTGTGCGGGGATGAACCCGGCAATGGCGGCGCTGACGGCGAGTGCGGCGGTGGCGGCAACGTAGGACACAGGATTGGTGCTCGTGATGCCGTAGAGCAAGGTCGTGCTGAGGTGGCCGAGGTAGAGAGCCGCCGGAAGTCCCAGGCAGATGCCGATGAGGATGGGCCAAAGGGCGCCAAGCATGACTAACGAAACAATGCCGGAACGCGAAGAGCCCATGGCCATGCGGATTCCAATTTCGGTGGTGCGGCGAGTAACGAAGAACGAGATGACGCCGTATAGGCCCACCGATGCAAGCGTGAGAGCCAGGATGCCGAAGAGGCTGGTGAGGCGCGCGATCAGGCGATCCTGATTGAAGTTGCCGGCCACCTGCGCTTCGTACGAAGAGAAATAGAAGATGGTGAGATTGGGATCGACTTCTGCCATTGCGCGGCGAATGAGATTTTCCACGTCGGTTTGCGGGCGCGAGAACTGGACGATGATGGAGTTGAGGAACATGGAGCTCTGTTCGGAAGAGACTGCTTCAGGGTCGGTGTAGCCGAGGTATTGCTGCGTCAAAGGACGCAGAAAGAGCGGTTCGAAGTCCTTGTGCGGATCATTCATCTTGAAATCGGCAAAGACGCCGACGATGTCGAAGGCACTGGAGTTTTTGGGCGATACGAGACCGAAATGTTGGCCGATGGGATCCTGATTGGGGAAGAATCGGCGGGCAAAAGCCTGGCTTACGAGAACGACGGGAGTTGAGTTCTGCGTGTCCTGCGCAGAGAAGTCGCGGCCCCGCACGATGGGCACACCAATCGTCTGGAGAAAACGCGCGCTGACGCGAACCCACGAGGAAAAGCATTTGTCCTGCGGGCCGGGCGCGGGATGGCCCTGTTGAACGACGCAAGTTCCCCAGGCGTTGCCATCGAGCGGCGTGTAGCGTGCAAAGCTTACGTTGCCTGCGGAGGGCAGGGAAGTGAGACGATCCTCGATTTCGCGGTAGAGTGCGGGCAAGCGTTGGAGCGAGTAACCGGCGCCTTTGGGGTCGATGCGAAGAACGTAGCGGTTGGCGGTGGCGATGCCGAAGTTCTGATTTTGAAGGTTGGCCAGCGAGCGTGTCATCAGAAATGCGCCGGAAAGCAAGACAATCGATAGGGCTACTTGGATAATGACGAGAGTCTTTTGCGGCACAGATGTACGGTCGCGGGTGCTGCGAGAGGCGGTGCGGAATGCTTCGACGGCTTTGGCTTGTGATGAGTACCACGCAGGTACCGTTCCGAAGAGGATGCCGGTGAGCAGCGAGATGAGGAATGCGAATCCGAGAACGGTGAGAGAGGGACTGGCGTGGACCGGCATATTACGCGCATGTGGGAAGGCGAGCAGGAGAATCATGTGCGATAGAACGTAGGCGAGGACGAGGCCGGCTGCTCCACCAATGAGGCTGAGAAGGACACTCTGGGTAAGGATTTGGCGGATGATCCGGATGCGGGCTGCTCCGAGAGCCATGCGGACGGAAAGCTCCGCGCGCCTTGATGTTCCACGGGCGAGCAGCAGGTTGGCGAAGTTGGCGCATGCGATGAGGAGAACGATGCTGGAGAGGATCATCAGCATGCGCAAGCCTTTGCCTGTTTGCTTTTGCAATTGCTGGATGCCGCCGCCTGCGGGAGCAAGGACGACGTGCTGGCGCGGAACCAGAGCGGCGCCTCCATGGGCGGTGTATTGAACGCGCGACGACATCCACTGGCGCAATCTGACGGAGAGTTTTGTCTGGAGCGCCGAAAGATCGGTCTCTGGGCGGACCCTGCCCAGCAGATAAAGCCAGGCGGTGTCATCGTCGCCTTGGGGCATTAGAGATGTGCCGGGGCCTTCTACGGTGGGCTCGGCAGAGAGCGGCATCCAGAAGTCGGGCGGACGCTCAGAGATGCGATCACCGAAAAAGCCCGGTGGAGCGATGCCGACTACGGTGAAGGGATGGGTTTGCACGTAGACAGTGGAGCCGACGATGGCTGGATCACCGGCGAAGTTCGATTGCCAAGCTGGATAGCTGAGAACGAGAACGGGTGCACCGCCGGCCTTGTCGTCGTCTTGGGTGAGCGGGCGGCCGGCGTACGTACTGACGCCGAGTGTCGTGAAGTAGTTGCCGGAGACATACTCCGACCGCAGCGGCATGGAAGGAGACGAGCCCCAGCGGACGGGCTGAGACCCTCCGCCTGCTTGAACAGCGGCGAGCTGTTCGAACTCTGGCGTAGATTGCTTCAGGCCCAGGTAAAGGTCGTAAGGAAAGAGATCGAACTCCCCGGTGTCGCTCTCGAAGCTGTTCCAGTAACAGCAAGTGGCCCCCTGGCCGATGCGATAGAGGCTGGAGGGATCGGCCACCGGAAGAGAGGTTTCAAGAACGCCTTGCACAAGGGTGAAGATCGCGGTGGTTGCGCCGATGCCAAGTGCCAGGGTGATGACAGCCGTGATGGAAAAGCCGAGGGATTTGCGAAGCTGGCGGAGGCCGTAGCTTAGGTCCTGCAGGACGGACTCGAGCCACATCGTGCCTCGACTTCCGCGGCAGTCTTCCTTGATCTGATCGAGGCCGCCGAATTCAATACGGGCGAGACGTCGCGCCTCGCTTTCGGAGATGCCGGAGCGGATTTTTTCGGCGACTTGCGTCTCGAAGTGAAAGCGCAGTTCCTTATCAAGGTCGCGCTCCAACTGTTTGCGGGAAAAAAGCCGCTGGAGCCAGCTCATGAGATTCCCTCTACGGTTCCCTTGACGATGAGGCCGACAATGTCAGTGAGGCGCTTCCAGTTCTCGGTTTCGTCTTTAAGGTAGGCGAGGCCCTTTGAAGTGAGTTCGTAGAACTTGGCTTCACGTCCGGTCTCGGAGAGGTGCCACTTCGCCGCGAGGAGCTTCTTGTATTCGAGGCGGTGAAGCGCGGGATAAAGCGATCCCTGCTGGATCTGGAGGGCGTCGCGCGATATTTGCTGGATTCTCTGGGCAATGGCATAGCCGTGAATGGGGCCTAAGGCGACGACGCGCATGATGAGGAGATCGAGGGTGCCCTGGGGCAGATCGACTTTGTTTTCCGTCTTCATGCCTATAGCTTCTACATATACGATGAAAGCTGTAGAAGGTCAAGGTGTATGTTTGCAGCCAGCGACTCTCGAGCCTTGGGGAATTCGTTTATGAACTCATCGAGGTGCTTGGCGAGTCCTTCATTTCGCGGCGCAGTTCTTTGTACCGGTATCGGCAACGCTGGCGATCAGCCATTTTCCGTCGACACGCACCAGATTGAAAAGGTCTGTTCCGCAGTGATCAACCTTTCCGTCAACCAGAAAGTCGAACGGCGCCCACACCACAGCAAGATCGTTATCGATCCGGACAAGTGGGTTGTGGATGCGTTCCTCAATCTGCGCCTTTCCGGGTTTACCTACGCGCTCTGCAAAAGCTTCAAAGGTCATCTGTGCGGGCTTGCCCTCGCGCATCAGGACCATCGTGCCACCTGGCAGCGTAGGTGCCTTGATTGCCACAGCATCTCGTTTCGACATGCCGTCAAACATTGCCTGAATCGGCGCCAGCACTGCCTGCTCCTCGGTCGATTGTGCAGAGGCTCGAGTGGAGAGGACAGTCGTCAGAATGGTGCCAACAACGAGAACGAAAACGAACCGCTTTGATTGTCTGTTCATGGTCGCCATTCTATCTTGAGATCAGGCCGGCACTACGTTACCTGGAAGGAAGATTTCTCGGCCGCGCATCGGGCGAGTCCCTGGGCGACGGAGGTGAACTCGTTTCCGCCATGCAACCGGTCCTGGCCGAAGCGTTGGCTGAAGATTCGCCGCACCGCGGGGACGAAGGAACTGCCCCCGGTGAGGAAGACGCGATCCACTTCGCGCGGTTTCACCCCGGTGCTTTTTAGAAGAGCATCTACGCTATGCTCAATCGCGCCGAGTTCTTCGACGATCCAGCTCTCAAATTCGGTTCTTGAGATCGGGATGCGCAGGTCGATGGTTGACGCACCAGCTTTGCCATCGCGAAAGGTGAACTCTGTGTGCTCCTGTCGCGATAATTCAAATTTCGCCTTCTGCACGGACTGATGCAACTGATATCCCAAGTCGCCTTCTATGATCGCGATCAGGGCCTCAATTTTGTCAGGCTCGAGTGCGCGAATCCGGGCGCTCTTCAAGATCTCCCGAACATTATTGGTGCGGAGGAACGAGAGATAATGCCAGTGTTCCAAATGTGCGTAGATCCAGGCAGGAACGGCGGGAAGAATCTTGTTCAGCGAGCGTGCCTCAGAGTTTGATCCGAGAGCTGGTGAAACCAGTTTGCGGACGATGCGCCCATCGAAGGCGTCGCCGGCCAATCCCACGCCGGTAGTACCCAACAGGTCGTCGGGCCGCCGTCCGCGACGACGAACCTCCGGGCCAACGCGCAGAAGCGAAAAATCACTCGTGCCTCCACCAAAATCTCCGATCAGAATCAGTTCATCGCAATTAAGTGTCGCCTCATATGCAAATGCGGCTGCCACCGGTTCCAACTCAAACTCTACGGCTTCGAATCCAGCTGCGAGAAATGCGTTGCGAAGGCGGGAGACGGCGAAATCGTCTTCTTCCTCCGACTCGGCGCCCACAAAGCGGACCGGCCGTCCGACTGTTGCCCATCGAACGGGGCACTTGAATTGCTCTTCTGCCTGTTTTCGCAGGTCGCTGACTATCCGCGTAACGAGCTCTTCAAGCCGGTGCCGGCGTCCAAAGATTTCGGTACCCGTGAGTGCATGGCTGGACAAGTGCGACTTGAGAGACTGAACCAGGCGCCCCTTCTCTTCAGCATCGAGGTAACGCTCGATGGCGTCCGGGCCTGAGTAGCCGTGGACGCGACGTTGGCCATTCGCGGTCTTCCACTGATCGAAGTACAACACCGATCGAAAAACGGGGATTGCTTCGCCACGAAATGAAAAGGTGCAAAGTCGAATCTCATTGCCGGGCGACAGCATAGCAACCGCGCAATTTGTAGTTCCGAAATCGATACCGAAAGAGATCTGCTCAAGGCTGCCTGGACCCATGCGCTTATTATTTCAATCGAGCCTCAGTGCAGGGAAAGCGATTCGCGACGATGCGGGCATGGAAGGGCGAGAATATCGCCGATGGCGAGGCGAGCTCTGATGGCCGCGCACAGTGAAAGCTCAGGGCCGATAAATCATGTTTGACGCCTTAACAGGCATTGCAGAAGAACGAAAATCTGCCGTTAGGAATGATCACACTGGTCTGATCCGATAACGGTCTCTCGCAGTTGATCAGGTCGGAAGGGTTCGGCCCCCGGGGTGAGCGCCATATGCTAGTTGGCTGCTGGCGGAGCCATGTATGGAAGCTGCCTTTCTGCGAGTCTCGGAAGCCAAGGAAGACTCATTGCCAGCCGCCGCCGAGCGCGCCGTAGAGCTGCACGAGCGATAACGCCTCTCCTTGCTGCGTGTTTACGAGGTTCAACTGCGCCGAAAACAGGTTCGAATCCGTGGTGAGGACCTCAAGATAGCTGGTAGCCCCTCCCTGATATCGCACGCGGGCAAGCTGCGTGGCGTCGCGCGCCGCGGCAACGAGCTTCTCCTGCTGCTCTCGAGCTGCGCGCTGCTTGTTCACGGCAATGAGTGCGTTGGAGACGTCGCGGAAGGCTCCGGCGATTGTCTTCTGGTAGTTGAGCACCATCTCTTCTTTTTCGCGCTGCGAGAGTTGGAGCTGACCGCGAAGCTTCCCTCCCTGGAAGATCGGTTGGGTAAGGGTACCGATTCCATAAATAAGCTTGCTGTCTGGATCGAAGATGGAAGACAGGCTGTCTCCTCCAACGCCAGCCGAGCCGCTGATGGAAAGCTGGGGGAAGAATTGCGCGCGAGCGACGCCGATCTGCGCGTTGGCTGCCACAAGTTGCTGCTCAGCCTGAAGAATATCGGGACGGCGCTCGAGCAAACGGGAGGGAAGCCCGACGGGGAGATTCTGCGGCGGCGGGTTCAAGGCGTTCGGATCGATGTGCGGCACAGGGCCGGGATCCTGTCCGAGCAGAAGCCGCAATCCGTTTTCTTGCTGCTGGATCTGCTCTTCCAGCTGCGGGATCTGAGCCGAGGCGGTGTACTGGAGTTCTTCCGCCTCGCGCAAGTCCGACAAGGGAACAGAGCCGCCACTCTCAAGGGTCTTCGTAAGCTGGACGGACTCCTGGCGGGTCTTCAGCGTCTCTGTGGCGATTTCCAGTTGTGCATCGAGCGCTCGCAATTGGAAGTATGCGCTGGCGACCTGCTGAACCAGTGTCATGCGCACGGCTCGCTGAGCCCATGTTTGTGCGAGCAACTGGGCGCGTGCGGCCTCAGATTGGCGGCGATATAGGCCCCAGAAATCCGGGGTCCACGCTGCGGAGATGTTGAAGCTTCCCGCGACGGTGGCTCCGCTGGGCAAGCCGCTGCCCAGAGAACTGGGAAGATCCGCGCCGATTCCTGTACCGCCTACGTTTACGCTGGGGAAGAGCTGGGAGCGCGTAATGCGGAGCTGTGCCTGTTGTTCAAGGACCCGCTTCGCGGCGATCCGAATATCGTAGTTATTCTCGAGAGCGGTGCGGATCAGCTGCTGCAGCTCGGGCTCACGAAACACCTTTGCAAAATCCTGATCGCCCAGAGATTCTGGATCGGCGCTCGAGATGGCGGCGTTATCGGCTCCGCGATATGTGGGCGGGGCCGTCACCTGCGGCCGAACATAATTCGGGCCGACCTTGCATCCAGCAAGAAGCAACGCGAAGACGAAGGACAAAGTGAGAACCTGATGAGTTTTTACTGTGGGCGCTGTCATGCCTGTCCCTCCTGCGCGTCGCGTGCCAACGCTGGAGCGCGATGCTCTTGCGTCTCCGGCGGATGAGTTGAATCCATGGTGGTATCAGCCCCGCCAGTGCGCCAGCGGTGCGAGAGGTACTCGACAACCGCGAACGTAACCGGCACCATGAGGATTCCAATCGCTGTCGCCAGGGTCATTCCACCGATGACGACTGTTCCAAGGATGCGGCGAGAGACGGCTCCGGAACCGGATGCTGTCCAGAGCGGCAAGCAGCCGAAGATGAAGGCGAAGGCCGTCATCACGATCGGCCGGAAACGCAAACGGGCAGCATGTAAGGCAGATTCGGCAATACTCTGACCCTTGCGATAATTCACGACGGCAAACTCGACGATCAAGATGGCGTTCTTCGCTGAAAGGCCGATCAGCATGATCAGGCCGACGGTGGCAAAGATATCATTCTCGAGAGAACGCATCGTGAGTGCGAGATAGGCGCCGAGAATCGCGACTGGAGTGCTGAGCAAGACACTGAATGGCAGCGTCCAGCTCTCATACAGCGCCGCGAGGATCAGGAACACGAAGAGCAGAGACAGGCCGAAGACCATCCACGCGGGAACACCCTCGGCAGCGCGCTGTTCCTGGTAGCTCATGCCCTGGTATGAGAAGCCCATCCCGGCAGGCATGCTTTGTTTGAACGCGTCTTCCAATGCCGCGCGGACCTGGCCCGAGCTGTAGCCCGGTGCGCCGGAGATGTTGATCTGCGCCGCGTTGTATTCATTGAAACGCAGGATAAACTCCGGTCCGGTGATCTGCTTTACGTGTACGAGTGAACCGAGGGGGACCTGACTCCCATTCGCGCTTCGGACATAAAACTGGTTGATGTTCTGAATATTGGTGCGCGAGTCACCTTCCGCCTCGACGAATGTCTGCCACTGACGGCCGAAACGATTGAAGTAGTTGACCAGATAGCCGCCCATGAAAGTCTGGAGCGTTGTATAGATCGAGCTCAGCTCCACCTGCTGCTGCGAAGCTTTGTCGCGATCGACATCGGCATAGAGTTGCGGCACTGCAGGCAAATAGGACGGCACGGCTGCGGCGATCTCCGGACGTTTCGATACTGCTCCGAGAAATGCAAATACATTCTTCGTGAGAAAAGTCGGATCGTCGTTGCCAGAACGGTCCTGGAGAATCATGGTGACGCCCCCCGATGTGCCGATGCCAGGGATCTGCGGCGGTGGGAATGAGAAGGCCAATCCCTCGCTCACGCCAGCGAGCTTTTGTTGCACGCTCGCCTGAATCGCTTCGATCTGCTCGGCACGGGTTTTACGGACCTCCCATGGTTTCAGCGAGACGAAGAAGAACGCGGAGTTCGTGCTCTGCGTTTGGGTGAGAAGGCTGAAGCCGTCAACGCCGACCACGCCGGAGATTCCCGGTGTTTCCAGCAGCGCCTTCGTGACGCGCTGCACGGCGGAGTCAGTTCGCTGCAGAGAAGCTGCATCCGGCAGCTGCATTGCAACGAATAGGTAACCCTGGTCTTCCTGCGGAAGGAATCCTGTTGGCAGGCGTCCACCGACGAAGACAGCCAGGATGGCAACGCCGAGTAGAGCCAGCATGGTGATGCCGGATTTGTGAATCAGCACTCCGGATGTGGACACGTACGTTTCAGTCGTTCGACCGAAGAGGCGATTGAACCAGTTGAAGAAGCGCTGCAATGGGCCCGCGCGTCGCGTTGGATCTTTCGGTTTCAGCAGAACGGCAGCAAGTGCCGGGCTGAGCGTGAGCGCATTGAACGCCGAAATCAAAACTGAAATTGCGATGGTGATGGCGAATTGCTGATAAAGGCGTCCGGTTATGCCCGGGATCGCAGCCGTGGGGATAAATACGGCAGCGAGAATGAGCGCAATCGCCACGACGGGTCCGCCGACTTCCTCCATCGCTTTGAACGCTGCATCGCGTGGGGTCATGCCTTCGTCGATGTGGTGCTCGACGGCCTCGACCACGATGATGGCGTCGTCGACCACCAGACCGATTGCGAGAACGAGCCCGAAGAGCGACAGCGTGTTAATAGAAAAGCCGAGAAGGGGAAAGATGGTGAAGGTGCCGATGAGCGAGACTGGAACGGCCATTAGCGGGATCAGCGTTGCGCGCCAGCCCTGCAGGAAGATGTAAACGACGAGGATAACGAGCGCCAGCGCGATCAGCAGCGTAACGACGATCTCGTGAATGCCGGCTGTAACCGCCTTTGTGGTGTCCAGTGGAATGTCGTAGCGCATTCCCGCTGGAAATGTTGCGGACAACTCGTGCAGACGTTTAGTGACGGCAGCGGCTGTCTTCACGGCATTGGATCCGGGAAGCTGATAGACGGCCATGATGCCGGCAGGTGCGTTGTTATAGCGTGCTGTCAGATTGTAGGTCTGGGTGCCCAGTTCGACGCGCGCAACGTCGCGCAAATGCAGGATCGAACCGTCAGGGTTGGCGCGGATGACGATGTTGCCAAACTCTTCCGGCGTGACAAGGCGGCCCTGGGTGCGCACCGTGAACGTGAACTGCTGGCCATTCGGAACGGGTTCACCGCCGATCTGGCCCGCAGGGTTGACATTGTTCTGAACCTGAAGAGCATTGATGACGTCTGTTGCAGTGACGCCAAGCTTCGCAAGCTGATCCGGCTTCACCCATACGCGCAGCGCGTACTGTCCGCCGAAGACCTGGATGCGAGCGACGCCTGGGACGCGCGTCAGTTCATCCTGCAGGTTGATGATTTCGTAGTTGGTCAGGAAATCGACACTGTATTTGTTGTCGGCCGATGACAGTCCGATCAGCATCAACGGCGAGGTCAGCGATTTTTGCACCGTCACTCCCGCCGTGTTTACCTGGGCGGGTAACTGCGCCTGTGCCTGCGAAACGCGAAGCTGTGAAAGCACCTGGTCGGTGTCGGGGTTCGTCTTGACGTCGAAATCGACGTACACCGTTGCCTGGCCATTGTTGGCGTTCACCGAGTACATGTACAGCATGTTGTCCACGCCGTTCATCTGCTGCTCGATTGGCGTGGCTACGGCCTGCGTCAGCGTTCGCGAATCGGCTCCGGGATAGGTGGCCTGCACCATGATTTCCGGCGGCACGATGTCGGGATATTGAGAGGTGGGCAACGTCAGCATCGCGACAACTCCGATGATGACCGTGAGAATGGCGATGACGATCGCCACGATCGGGCGACGAATGAAAAACTTGGACACGGGTTACCTCCCGCCGGTTGGGTTGGAGGTCAGGACTGCAGCTTCCGCCGAAACCTCGTGTGGGCTGATGGGAGCGCCATCTCTGAGTTTTTGCACGTTATCGGTGACCACGCGATCGCCCGGCTTGAGGCCGCTCTCGATGATCCAGTCGCTGCCCGACTGCGGTCCTAGCTTCACGTTGACGACATGCACGTGATTGTCTGGACCGGCCACGTAAATCTGCTCAAGTCCCTGTAATTCCTGGACGGCAGCCTGGGGTACCAGAAGTGCACTGTGTCGAATTTCGGTCGAAGCTGATACTCGCCCGAATTGTCCGGGACGAAGCAGGTTATTTGGATTCGGAAAAGAAGCCGCGATGCGGATTGCGCCTGTCTGCTGATTCATCTGGCGGTCGACGAACGCGATGCGTCCCTTGCGTGGATACGGTGTACCGTCTGCGAGCGTGAGCGTCAGTGGGATATCGGATTTGCTGCTGAGCAGATCGCCCCCAACCTGGCGCACGCGCGAGGTTAGCGCGAGATACTCCGCATCACTGATTGAAAAATAGACTTTGATCGGATCGAGTTGCGAAACCGAAGTGAGGACAGATTGCGGACTCACGAGGTTCCCGACTTGCGTCGTTGCTTGTCCAGCCACGCCGCCGATCAAGGAGCGGACTTGAGTGAATCCCAGATTCAGTTTCGTGGTCGTGAGTGCGGCCTCGGCGGACCCTACCGCGGCCTTGGCTGCAGCAACAGCGGCGTCGGCTTGTGCGGCCTGCTGCTTGTCGTTGTCAAGCTGGCTCTGGGCAATGGCTCTCGCCTGGGCGAGTGGAGTGTCGCGCTTCAAATTGATTTGCGTGAGGCCCTGCTGCGCTTCTGCCTGGGCAAGTTGCCCCTTTGCACGCCCGACCTCCGCCTGGGCCTGGTCTACTGCGGCCTGAAACGGACGAGGATCTATCTGAAAAAGAACCTCATTTTTTCCAACCGTAGTGCCCTCGCGATAATTCTGCCGGACCAGGTATCCGCTAACCTGAGGCTGAATCTGCGCGTTGACGTAGCCATCGAGTGTGCCGACCCATTCGCCTGTCAGAGGCACATCAGACTGCCGGACTTTGACCACTGAAACCGGCATCGCCGCGGGTTTGGCATCCCCCGTGCTCGCCTGCGTGGTGGCGCAACCTGTGACGAATGGTACTGCGAGAACGAATGCGCTGAAAGCCGCAAATGAGAACCAAGACCGGTAAGTATGTTGCTGTCGGGGAATGGCGCGCTGCATCAAGATGACCTCCGCGTCCTTTTCAGGAAATCTGTACAGAAAAGATACAGACCTGTATATTTCTCAACAGACGCGCCAGGGTTCGTTGCCGATTCAATAAAATCTTGCGCCGACGGGTTTTACGTTGAAGTCCTTAGCCCATAAGCAAGAACGTGCACTAGTTACGCGCCAGCAGCTCATGAAGGCCGCCAGGGAGATTTTCACGCAGAATGGATTCGAGTCCACCCGGATCGAGGACATCGCTGAGAGGGCAGGGAAGACCCGCGGTGCTTTCTACGACAATTTTCGGGATAAAGAAGACGTATTCTTCGCGATTTTCGAGGAGGATATTGCACGGGATCAGGAAAGGGTTATTGAAGAGCTGGCGGGAGCCGCCGACCTCGATGCGAGAATCGATGTTCTTGCCGAGCATTTGGAAGAGCTTCTCCGCGACAGGCAGCGCGTCCTTCTGAATCTCGAATTCAAGATCTACGTGATCCGGCATCCTCAGAAGAGAAAGCGCCTGAGTCAGCTTCACGCGGAAATGTCCCTGCGCTGCTCGATGACCAAGATCAATACGCTGTTTCCCGAACTGGTTGGAGCCGTAATTGACAAGCGCCGCCAGTTGACGATGGAAGTTGGCGCCATCATCGATGGCCTCGCCCTAAATTCCTTGTTCAATCCGGAGGCATTGACGGTCGGACAACGAAAGCGCTACCTGCGAATTGCCGCCAAGGAAGCGTTGCAGGCCGCCCGCGAAAAATGACCGCGACTGAGTAATTTCTCCGCACGTGTTCTTCGGTGCGTATAGCGACTCCGGGAGTGTTTTTGGGTGGACCTCCCGGGCAATAGGATCCCGGATTCCTAATCTTCCACATGCTAAACTTGCGGAATATGAAATGTCAGCGCTCTGGCATGGCAGCCGGAGCCGATGCGGTTGGCAAGTTCCACATCGGCGGCGTTTTGCGTACGGTCGTGTTCAGACATGTCGGTCTTCTTCTCCTCGGTGCACTTCTGGCATCCCTCTCAGGCGCCCAGCAGGTTCCCGGCAGCAGTACTGATAACCAGCAGCCCCGAAACGGTGTCGATTGCACCGATCCTTTTGAAGCCGCCTCCTCTCCGGAGTGTTCGAGCCAGAATCAAGGGAGCATGCTGCCGAACGGTCAGCAACAACGACCCTCGTTTCCCGGATCGAGCGTCGATCAGACGCATGGGGGCGTTCCGACCTACTCGGAGATAGAGCCCCAGTCGACGTCTCAGACCAACCGGAATTCTCAAACAACGCCCTTCGTTTCTGAGCCTCCTCTGCGTGAGCCGCTCACCGAATTTCAAAAGTTCATTGCAACCACAACCAGTCAGATTTTGCCAATATACGGAGCCAACCTCTTTCGGCGCGTCCCCACGACCTTCGCGCCCCTCGATTTGACGCCAGTGCCTCCCGATTACGTGATAGGACCGGGGGATGAACTCCGAATCCGCGTCTGGGGCCAGGTGAACTTTCAGGCAAATGCACGGGTGGATCGCTCCGGGGAAGTGTACATTCCGCTATCTCAGGTAGGCCCAGTTCACGTCGCGGGGATACCCTACTCGGAACTCAATGATCGACTTCGGGCGGCGATCGGCCGGGTATACAAAAACTTCGATGTGGTGGGGGATATAGGGCGAATCCGGGCAATTCAGGTCTACGTTGCTGGAGAGGCCCGGCGCCCCGGTGTTTACACCATCAGTTCATTAAGCACTCTGGTTGACGCGGTATTTGCAAGTGGCGGACCATCCGTGCAGGGCTCGCTTCGCCACATCCAACTTCGCCGCGGGTCGGAGACAGTCGCAGATCTAGATCTGTACGCATTCCTGATTCACGGGGATAAATCGAAGGACGAGAAGCTTCTCGCCGGGGATGTCATCTACATACCCTCGGTTGGCCCCCAGGCCGCCGCGACCGGAAACGTCCGGAACCCCGCGATTTACGAGCTGCGCGAGAATGAGTCTTTGTCGGACCTGCTGGCAGATGCCGGCGGAGTTTCGGCAACCGCCGCTCAAGCGCGCGTATCGATCGAACGGATTCACGAGCACCGCGAACGGCACGCGATGGAGGTTGCATACGACCAAAGCGGGCTATCAACTCCTTTAACGGATGGGGACCTGGTTCGGGTCTTCTCGATTGTGCCAACGTACAACCAGACCGTCACGTTGCGGGGCAGCGTCGCAAATCCAGGGCACTTTGCGTGGCATCCCGGCATGCGGTTGAGTGAACTGATTCCTGACAAGGAATCCCTCGTCACACGCGACTATTGGTGGAAGCGGGCGCAACTCGGTTTCCCTTCGGCCGAGTTTGAGCCCACACCTGGTTTCTCGACCATGAGGCAGCCGCTCGGCAACGAGCCTCGTTCGATCCGGGATCAGATCAACCGGACGAATCAGATCAATCAATTGAACCAGTTGAACCAGACAGAACAAACGAATACCACGGATCAGTTCAATCAGATGGATCAGGGTCCGCAACAACAAACGAATCGAGATGATTTTCAGAACCGCGATTCATACGATCAAAGGCAGGATAGACAAAGGCTGCCCGCTGAGCAGCGTGGCTCGAGCAGTTCGCTGGGCGCGCAACAGCCGATGAATCGGCAACAACGGGGTGCCGGTCGCGTGGAAGTCTTAAGGCCGATACCGGAGATCGATTGGGACTACGCTGACATCTTAAGACTCGATCCCAAGACATTAAAGACGAGCGTCATCCCATTTGATTTGGGCAAGCTCGTTATGGATCACGACGCAAGTCAGGATCTGGAACTGCAGACCGGCGATATCGTTTCCATTTTTTCTGAAGCTGATATACGTCTCCCAATTGCGCAGCAGACGAAATTTGTGAAGTTGGACGGGGAGTTTGTGCATTCCGGTATTTATTCCGTGCACCCCGGAGAGACTCTTCAGGATATTGTGGCGCGCGCGGGCGGCATTACTCCGAACGCCTATCTCTATGGCGCCGAATTTACGCGCGAATCGACACGGGTGCTCCAGCAGGTTCGGATCGACGAGTATGTGCAAAGCCTGGATCTGAGAATCCAGCGGGGTTCGCTGGCGGCAGCAGCAGTTTCGCCCACTGGTGCGGGCCAGGATCTGGCGAGCGTCACTGCGGCACAGAACAGCGAACGGGAGTTGCTGTCACGATTGAGGCAGATCAGAGCCTCTGGTCGAGTTGTTCTCGAATTCAAGCCTGCCAGCACCGGGATTGCAGAAATCCCGAAGCTCGCTCTCGAAGATGGCGATCGGTTGATCATTCCCTCTGTGCCGGGAACCGTGAATGTTGTGGGTGCCGTGAACAATCAGAACTCATTCCTCTATTCGCATACCAATCGTGACATTGTGGCGGCGTACCTGAAAAAGGCGGGAGGCGTGACCAGGGACGCGGACCGCAAGCGCGCGTTTGTTATTCGAGCCAGCGGCGAAGTTGTCGGTTATGACTCGACGAGATCTGCCTGGAGAAGTGACTTCGATAGCCTGAGAATCTATCCCGGTGACACGATTGTGATCCCAGAGAAGACCTTTCACCCATCGGCCTTGCGCGGTGTGATGGAATGGTCTCAAATGTTCTCGCAATTTGCTATTGGAGCCGCCTCGATCGCCGTGATTCGTTGAAAACTTGACGGGTTTGGCTTGAACTTCGCGAGAGATAAGTCTCCGAGATTCTGATAGTTGAAACCGAATCTCTCTGCTAGCCCCCTTGCGGATATCGCGTCTCAATATGCAGTACGCCTCTCATTGGCCGTCATTCCTCGGCCCCCCTCGCAGCAGACATTCTGGCTTGTCGTGATTTGGATCGGATTCGTCCAGATCGGCCCGGTAATTGACACCAATCTTTGATGTTAATTCAGAATCAGCAATGGCGTTACCTGTTTGCCGTACCGCCTGAACATTCTAAATAACTTAGCCAGATGCGCTGCCCGTTTCCATGGTTGAGAACTAGTTACCTCAATCCAGAAACTCTCAGTTACTTTTCTTCAACCTCTGGTATCCTTTCTTGCAGTAACTCGTTTCAGCAATCTCTTCTGAAAGTCCGTAAGAAATGCTCGCCCGTAGCGGTACGTTTCAGTTGGACATTTCGAACCTTGTGACCATCTTTGGTCATAGGGAGTCGGATACAGGATGGTTACGGATCGTTTTTACTCGCAAGTTTTTCAGCAAGTGCATGTTGAAGTACATCAGCAGTTTGAAGTTCACTCATCAGAACCTCGAACCATCCGCGGTGTGAGTAGGCACTGGTTTCTATTGCGAACTCAAGTCCGGTCGAATCAGAAGGGATTTGCCTAGATGCACAGGAAGACGAATACAGCGGTTGTTCCCCAGGCCACTGATTCATTTACTTCAATCAGTATCAGCCAAACCAGCCGCGAGTTGTTTGAGGTGCCTAGGCGTTTCAGAAAGCGTACCGACAAGAGCCTACTTGATGCGAACTGCTGGAGTCTTTCAGTAGCAAAACGTGTTCTGGATTTTCTCGTTGCGGTTCTGGTGCTCAGCGTCTTCGCAATTCCGATGCTTTTAATCGCTATCCTGATCCGGCTGAATTCTGACGGACCGGCTTTGTTTATCCAGGAGCGCGTTGGCTTCAAGGGCCGCCGGTTTCGGATCTATAAGTTCCGTAGCATGACCGTGAGTTCCGGGAAATGCGCCAGCCTCACTCGGGATGGCGATTATCGCATCACCGGCGTAGGTCGCTGGCTGCGCAAATTCAAGCTCGACGAGCTACCGCAGTTCTATAACGTTCTGCGAGGAGACATGAGCCTTGTCGGACCCCGACCGAAGCTTCCGCAGTATGCTGAGCGGCTAAGCACTCAGTTCAGGCCAGGAATTACGGGGGCAGCAACGATCGCGTTCCGATGCGAGGAAGAAATCCTCAAGCAGGTGCATCCAAGCGACCTCGATAAATTTTACCTCCGCCGCATTAAGCCCCTGAAAGAGCGGATTGACGTGCGCTACATGCGCAATGCAACTCTTTGGAGCGACCTGGGACTCATTTTCACGACCTTCCGAGTGTCGCTCGTTCCATCGCGTCTCCCGGGTTCCTTCAGCAAGATCGAGTATCCGCACTTTGTGGCGACGACAACGATCAGGCTCAAGACCGTTACCGAACGAGCCGAGGATCAGCCATCGCAGGATTCCTTTACCGACCAAGATTGCAACCTGGCGGTCGGGGATTAGAGCAGGTTTTTTCGCTCATCCAAGAAACCTCTAGACATCTCTCTCGGGACACCACGCCCCGACTTCCCGAAATCAAATTATGCGATCGGTTGCGCAGCGCATGGTTGTTGCTATTCGTCGAGAGGCGATTTCAACATCGCTCCGTTGCGAGAGGGAGGATTCGATGCTAGGCTGTGCGATCATTGGATCGTAGTACGGTCGGCCTTGTCGCCGGCGATCGCTGGCGGGATTGACGCGACTCTGGGATCTTAGCGAATGCAAGTTGTGTAATCCATGGCCAGTTGGAGGGGCCAAGATGAAGATTCCGAGAGCCGTACTAGTTTTTATAGCTTCGATTCCATTTTCATTCGATACCTCGACTCTTTGCCAGACCGGTCACTTAGAATCGGCGCAGACTCTTCGTTCTATGTCCTCTCAAGGAACGGTGGACGCATCGATCGAGCCAGGCTCAACGGCCGATGCAAAGATAATGGCGGCGTGTGCCGCCCTACCCCCGGCAGGCGGCACCGTAGAGACGTGTGGATTCGGCGCAACAGTGCAGACCATTGCCTCGCCGGTGAGTTGCGGTGGAACTTCTCGTCCCGTGGCCATACACTCTTGTGCCGCAACCACCTTCGTGCCGATTTCTGCTGACACACAAATGTTCTTGCTTGTCGATGGAATGTCAATGGAGGGTACGCTCAGTGCGGACGTGACCGGAGTTCCCGGATGGAATGGCGCTGTTATTACAAATGTCCCCACCGCACGCATACCTGAGAACGGCACGACGAAGACTCGAATCGGATTTGTTCATTGCTGGGGCAGAGGCACGAGCACGGGTGACTGCATTCGTCTTCGGGCAGAGAGCGGAGGGCGAGTGACGTACGTCAGCGTTGCCGGCATGCAGGTGGACGGGATGGCGAGCGGCGTCCATCTCGATGCCGAAGAGACAAGCGCGGGAAATGCAGGATGGGTGAACGGCAACTGGTTTTACAACATTCTTTGCAACGGAACTCAGAAGTGCATGCACCTCGAGGCAAACGGAACTGTTTCCTCCACTCAGGTAAGTCAGAACCACTTCATTGCGCCGCAAGTGGAACTGCTGGGTATCTCCGGCCTTCGCGCAATTGATGCGTCGGCGACAGGTGGTGCAGTCATCTACTTTGATGACTTCGAAGGCCTGACCCCATTCGACGCCGCTACAGGGACAAATATCATTTCGCTGGGCTCCAACACTCAGGGCCTCCAGGTTAAGGGGTTTCTCTGCCTCTATTCCTGTGGCGGCGGGACTGCCAGCGATATCGGATCTCGCAATGTCACTACTGACTGGTATGTTGGCCAATTGAATACTGACATTCCAATCATGAATTCCGACGGAACACGGCAAGCCTATATAGCTACGGGCAATACCGGCGCTGAATTCGACCTGTCGGGTGGTAACGATCTTCGGATTTACTCGGGAAACAGTGGGCTAGGCATACTTGGCGGGAGCGGTTCTGACCACAATCTATATCTCAACAGCCTCGATTCGTCAGGCAGCGGAAAGGCAGTCTTCAATTCGCCGGTGAATGTGGGCAACGGCGTGGGGAGCGTGCAGCTCAACCCGGGTGATGACGGGCATACCGGACGCATAGCCTTTCTGGATTCGCGCGGAGAGGAACGTGGATCGATTGGTGGAAACGCCGTCAGCCAGAACTATCTGGACATCTATTCGCCCACAACCACAAGACACTATGGCAATTTCTCAGTGAATAACGGGAGCTTCGAACTTAACGGCGTGGGGGGAACGATTTTGACTCAGGGAACCCCTGCGTCTTCCAGGGCAGCCTGTGTCCCGCCAGCCGCCATGTACGACAAAACCTATATCTACATCTGTGTCGCGTCGAACGTTTGGCGCCGGACAGCCATGAGTTCGTTCTGACGCCATGCACGGGCTGCAAGTAGGCGAATGAACCGGCGGGATGTGAATGTTGCTAATAATTCGTGTCTTTTAGATGAGCATCAGAAGCAAGGTGTGAGGGCATTCTCCTGCGTAAACAATGCGAGGCTAGCAGGGTCCGTGCACGGGTGTCTTGGGTCCCTGTAAAATACAATCAGGATCTTCTACAAGTGAGGCTCACCTCATTTCATGCTAACTGACACCACATCTACCGGCGCAACATCTTTGGCGCCGGGCCCAGGATCGGTCGGTTCCCAGTCTGATGACATCTCTGCAACGGATTTTCTGATTGTTCTTGCAGAGCGGAGGAGAACGGTTTTGGGGGTGGCCTTTTGCATAGTCGTCATTGGCCTCCTGCTCTGCTTCATCTTGCCCAAAAGGTATACGGCTACGGTTATCCTGTTGCCCCCGCAACAAAGCTCTTCGACGGGAAGTGCCCTCGCAACCCAGCTCAGCAATCTGACAGGAATGGGCTCTCTGGCCGGATCAGGTCTTGGCTTAAAGAGCCAAAATGAGATGTTTGTGGCAATGTTGAAAAGCCGTACCGTTGAGGACTCAATGGTGGAACGATTCGGCTTGACGAGCGAATATCGCAAGCGCTACGTCTCAGATGCTCGTAAGGCATTTGAAAGCCACACCTCGGTGGACGGCAACGGCAAAGACGGCTTGATTCACATCGCGATCAGCGACCCCGATCCCAACAGGGCAGCGGAACTTGCAAATGGCTATGTCGATCAATTCCGAAATCTATCGGAACATCTCGCAATTACCGAAGCTTCCCAACGACGCCTGTTTTTTCAGAAGCAGCTGGAAAATGCGAGAGACGATCTTGCTAATGCCGAAGAAGAGATGAAGCAGGTGCAGCAAAAGACCGGGGTCATCCAGTTGGACAGCCAGGCCCGCGCTCTCATTCAATCCGCAGCCTCTTTGCGCGCACAGATTGCGGCAAAAGAGGTTCAGATCCAATCCTTGGGTACCTTCGCTACGGGCGAGAATGCGCAGTTGGTTCAGGCGGAGCAGGAATTGGCGGCGCTTCGGGGTCAACTAGTAAAGCTCGGAGGCTCCGAGGAGGGCGCTGACGCTCTGATCGTTCCCAGAGGGAAGGTACCTGAGGCGGGGCTTGAGTACATTCGTAGAGTACGCGACGTCAAGTATCACGAAACTATCTTTGAAATTCTGGCACGCCAATTCGAGATGGCGAAGCTTGATGAAGCCAGGCAAGGAGCGATCATCCAGGTGGTCGATGCTGCGATCCCTCCTGATCGGCCTTCCTTCCCAAAACGCGGTCTGCTCATGTTAGGCGCCATACTCGTTGGCTTGATTCTTGGTGTCGGAGTCGCACTCGCCCAATCAACACTCTTCAACCTGAAGAACGATTTGATCTGGAGCCAGAAATTCACGTTGCTTCGCAGAGCGCTTCGGTCAAAGCGACTCAACGTCTGACCCGGGATTCAGACATGTACAGACGCGTTCATCAGGCAAGACCGCTCGCTGGCACTCAGTCTTCCACACTCAGCTGCAGGTCTGAGGCTTATCTATGAAGAGCCAAGGACATATCTTAATCCGAAAAGATCGTCATTCGGGAGGGCCGCTACGTACTGATTTCACGCAAAATGGTCATGAGCTTGTTGAGGGCCTGATCTCGGTAATTATGCCCGCCTTCAACTGTCATGACCTGCTGGCGCAGTCCATTCTCTCTGTTATCGACCAGAGTTATGGGAATTGGGAACTCCTGATTGTAGACGACGGTTCTTCTGACGCGACGGCAGCGGTTGCGGAAGAATTCGCTGTTCGGGATCCGCGCATCCGCGTTATCCCACTCGGACAGAACGGCGGCGTCGCAAACGCTCGCAACATCGGAATGCAGCAGGCACGCGGTCAGTATCTGGCTTTTCTTGATAGCGATGACCTTTGGCTGCCGCATAAACTCGACACCCAAGTTCGGTTCATGCAGGTGAGAGATGCTGCATTCAGCTTTGCGAGTTACCGGCGCCTTCTGCCGGACGGCACGATTGGCCCGATGATCACCGTCCCCGAGCGGGTTGATTATTCCCGTCTACTTAAAGGAAATGTGATCGGATGTCTCACCGTCATGATTGATCGCGCCCAGGTTTCACCGTTCACGATGCTGCGCGGCGGCCATGAGGACTACATTGCATGGTTGACGATTCTTCGGAGCGGGCACTTGGCGTTGGGTATTGCTCAAGATCTAGCCCGCTATCGAGTCTCTGCTTCCTCCATCTCCGGCAACAAAGCACGCGCGGCAGGCTGGACATGGAAAATCTATCGCGAGATAGAGCGGATGCCGCTCATCTCGGCAGCTTATTGCTTTACGTGTTATTCGGCGCGGTCGATCTTGTCGCGTATCCAGGAGCGCATTCGGAACTATCACATTTCTCCACTCTGAATAAGCTCGGAACGCTCTGGATTCCAGAGGCTCATGATGCTTCGCAGAGCAGGAATTGGACGGCCGAACAGCTTGTGAAGAACTTCAAGGCGATACTTCATCAGGCTTCCTTCTCTATAAAATCCTCGCCGCGAAAAATCCATTTCGATGCCCTGACTGCTGAATAGCTCGACGCACTCCTCCTTCCACTTGCCCTTCATTACCCCAGACCAGACATAGTAGAGGATCTCTCCATCCTTCACCGCGTCCTTGGTCAGCGCATATACTTTACGCTTGGTATGGCGAGCTCGCAGGCTCGCGAACTTCTCAAACATCCATGCGTTTTCCCAATCGCGGACCAGGGCACGTAGATATTGCTTGTCCCAAATGGCGGCCTGCGTGTTAATGAGGTAGTGTGCCGGAGGTATCACCTGTGCGAAGTTCTGTGAATAGGGCTGGCTTCTGTTAACGCGGGGTCCATTGGGCGAGAGGTAAACCACTCCCACACCAGGTTCCGATTCTGCAATCCTAAGCCCCTCTTCTACGATTTGCGTACGCACAGGCGACTTCAAAAAATAGTCTTCCTGAAGGTACAAAATGTATCTCTCACGCACCGCGTCCAGGCCGCGCAGAACGCATTCACTCCAGGATGGACGTGCCGCTTCTGTGGATGGCCAGACCTGCGTCGACCGGATATCCATTCCCTCGTACCGAAACGAAGTCCGCTCCGTGTTCAGATACGTGGGAAGTCGGCAGAGCGTACCGCCGTAGGTCTGCCACAGTTTAAAAAACGGCGACCAGCAGTCCTGAAATCCGTCAGACGAATTCACAAATAGTGCTAGACTCATCGATACTCCTCGCGCGGGCGATCCTTCGACTGACTTGAAGCGACCCGCGACTATCGGCGTTCAATGCTGCAGTTCAGGCCCGACGGGATCCACAGTGCGAATCTTTGGCGTGCAGGCTAACCGCGCCAGTCTTACATACCAGCGGAGTTTCGAAGTTCTTTCCGTTTCCTCGGTCCTGTGGGGCAACGCGAAAAGCACGGCAACCGCCAGCCATCCGGTGGCCTCGAACTTAGGAAAGAAAAACCAGCATGCAAGGTAAAGAAGAATCCAGGTAGACCGCACCCCTGGGATTGTTCGCAGCTGTCTCAACCCAATCAGCGCTCCTCCAACAAATAGACACAGCGTAACAACCAGGCCCAGTGACGTTGCAGCGGCAGAAAATGTTGAATAGGTGTTATCCAGCCACTCGAAACCGGGTATCCACCCCACCGCCAGCGCGTTCAGATGTTCCCGCACCTGTGCTGGATTTCCAGGCAGGAGATATTCTCCGAAGTTAGAAAGGATCAGAATATCGGGCACGTTTCGCCATGATCCGACTGCCAGTGTGAGCAGGTAGATCATAGAGCCGTTCGCAATTGCGAATCCCTCAACAAGACGGTCCGCAAAGACGACTGCACCGATACCAATGGCTGCCACTCCCACCGTCAGGAAGTACCGAATCCGTGAGATGAGCGCCGGGGCGAAACATAACACGGCGATGAAGACCGACAGGCTGCGTGTGATAGCTACAAGCGCGCTAATCGTCAGGAGAGCCTCAACAAGGTAAGCCCTCCTTTGGCTGGCAGACCCGCTGAGCATCTGAATCACCAGGAGCGAGAGATAAAGGGCAAATGGAGCGGCCAAAAGGGACGGTTCCGTTCGAAGTCCGGCTCCTCTCCCGCCTCCAAGCCCTTGCAGGTCTGGGAACAACGTCATCCATAAACCCGGCATAACAACCTGCCACAAAGCAATTCCGAGGGTGAGATAAACACAAAACCGAGAATACCTGAACACGTCCTGCCAACCGAGGGAGTCGTCCTTATGTGCCCAGGCTTTGAAGCCCACCCCCACCACTGCAAGGACGCTGAACAAGTTGAAGGCGTAGTACCCGTAGGACGACACGAATAACGGAAGCAGTAAAACAGATGAACAGGCAAGCCCGGACGGGAAAACCGCAATCCACGCTCCCAGGGTGATGACCTCTCGCGTTGGATAGCCCATCGGATAAAGGAGGGCGCAGGGGAAGAAACTCAGCAGCAGAGCGAGGCGAAAGCGCAAGGCCGGGAACTTCACTGACTCACTCACTGGTTTTCTCCAGCGCAGATGAGCGAAACAGCGTGCGGGTAATCGTCTGACGCCAGAAGTAGAAAATCAACCACGCAGAAGCCGCGCCGAGGATACCGGTGCATACCAGGTAGCTTAGCGCGATACCCACGTTACCCATTCCTGGAGCCATGATACGGCACATCAGCAGGGTCAATGCTGCAACGCCGACGGATTGCCACAAGAACGGTTCCCGTTTAAACGAGCGCATGTAGATCGCCAGCGACTGCGCGAGCACGCTTCCTGCGGTTCCGATCAGAAGCAAAGCGAAGTCAAACGGCGATACGATCCGCGCGGCGAGTTTGGGAAAGGCGTAGAACAACACCTGTACAGCAACCCAGCTGGCGCACGAAATCACCAAAAGGAACGACATCGCCTGCCATAGCGTGCGTTTGAACAAAAGATCCAACTCCCTGAACTCCCGGCGGGCCACGAAACCGCCGAAAGTCGGCGCTTTGGTGGTCATCCACGCCAGAATGATCGCCGAAAAGTATCCAACCACGCTGATGGACATGCCCATCTGGCCCGCCTCAACGGGTCCCCGATAATGGAAAAGAATGGGTGTGAAGATCTGGCGGGTAAAGTAAGCACACAACCAACTCACTGCGATGCGCCACTGAAAAGGCAAGATCTCATGGCGCCAGCTTACGGCGTTCTCGCTTGCAGGATAATGCAGCAGGCCGAAAAGGAAACTTCGACGACGCCAAATAAATATTCCCCCAATCACTCCGGAGCCCACCATTGTCGCTCCGGGAGCGAACAATCCGTGGTGGCTTAGCATTGCACTCCACGCAAACGCCGCGTTCCCAATCGCTTGACATACCCTTAAGCCAGCAACTTGGCGTACCTCACCGCAACCTTCCAGGAACGAGCAGATTGGATCCTGCAAGAATATGGCGACACAGGCGAGTGCGGCGAGAAGCCACGGATACAGCCAGTGAACCGTCCCGTTACGCTGCTCGTTTCTTTCAAAAAAAAAGATGCCGCTCGGAATCAATATGCTTGCCAGCAATACCGCTGCACGACTGTACCACTTCACCGTTAGTTGCAAAACCGACGCGAGTCTTGAATGTGCCGACTGATCGCCTTCCACACGACCGTCGGGATATAAAACTAAATGTGCGCGTTCATGGGCAGCCAGTTGAAGGATCACAAATGAGAAACCCAGTTCGAAAACTACTTGAAGCGCCACGAGCGAAAGCAGCGTGAAGTAATACCCCTGCTCCACGGGGCTGAGAAAACGCACCATCAATAGAACAGTCACGAGATTTCCCAGGATGACGAGAATGCGCGACAAGACAGTGTAGGCAATCGCCCTGTCTACACCGAGCACCTCCTTGAAACGGAGAATCCACGTCCAAAACATCTCGAAAGGCAAATTTTCCTCGAGCGTCAATTTCGCTAACTGAAGAGATAATTATGAGACCCGAAGTCGATGCTGCCGTTATCGATCCACCGTTGAACATCGGCGGCTTCTACAACCCTCTCTGACGAATCGGCAACAGTTGCTTTATATCCGTACCGCGAAAACAACTCGAAAGTAGCGCGGAATTTTTCATTGTGGCCGGGCGGGCAGTTCTCGCTCAGACAAATCTCCACGAGCCAGGTTGGTCGGGGACGCATATTCAGGATTCGATCGGCTCCGCGAAGAACCTCTAACTCAAACCCCTCAACATCCATTTTGATTAGGAGAGCGGCCCCGTCGAATCGTCCAGCCAAAATGTTGTCGAGCATGGTCACTGGTACCAAATCGTAAGAGGAACGGCTCGCTCCAGCCCACCCCGCAACAAGAGATGCTCCTGTCCCGCTACCGTAAATTCGTTCAATTCCTACTTTGCTAGAGAGGCCCAACGGGAACACTTCGACCTGTTGAAAGGAGTTCATTTCTATGTTCCTGTATAGGAACCTGAGATTGCGCGCGAGGGGTTCAATCGCAACAACGCGTTTTCCCTTGCTCGCGGCGATACATGTGTAAAGGCCAATATTCGAGCCGATGTCGATACAGGCGGATGCTTGGTTAAGGCGGGATAAGAAAATCGCAATCTCTTCTTCTTCAAATCCCCCGGTTACCATCGATCTTTGACCAACAAACGTGAATCCATATTCGGTCTGGATCGAAGGAGCCGCTCCAGCCCATCGGTCGCGTATCAATCGATACGGTCCCAACAATCCTGGCGCGTAGCGCACGACGAAAGTTTTCAGGATCGACCGAAGCGAGGAAGGACTGTTTCGTCTCGAAATCGGAGTACCTGGATGAGAACTTGTATGCACGAAGCATTTACCTTCCTGATCGCAGAGTCTTTTCGATTCAATCGTTACTTCCGGCCATTCTAATTCGACCAACCCAACTCAGTCGTCCCCGGAACAGCGTTGGTCAACTCGAACAGTCCGCAACCGTACTCCAGTTCAGGCAGATTCATCGGGTTCGCATCTTCGTGCAGATTTCCACCGTCGTCGACGTAAGAAAACGAAAGAAGTTTTAGCTGAGAAAAGACAGAGAGAATCGTTTCGGGCGCAAATACGCGGTGCGCGTTGAAATCCACGCGTTCCCGGCCGATCGGAACTGAGAAGTAGAGTCTGCCATTCGGCTCTAGAACCCTTTGCAATGCTGCCATGAATCGAAAACAAGCGTTTGGGTCGATCGGATCGGAATATCGACCAAGCCCGAAATGTTCCGCCGCGTGCAGACTAGAAATCGAAGTCACGCTGCGGTCCGCAAAGTTGCGTAGCAGCGTTGCGTCATCCTGGATGAAACTCAGGCCCGTGATGGTGCTGGCGATGGGTCGGACGTCGATTACCGTTACAGGCACAAACGGCAGCAGGTGTGCTATGAATCCATCGATCCTTGAACCAACATCGATATGCCGTTCTGGCCGATGTTGATAGATCTTTCTTGCCGCCCATAGATCTTGATGGAAATAGTGGCCTCCAGCGATTCCGGCAGCCTCTCCGCGCTCGTCTAGGATCGGGAACAGGTCGCGGATTCTGACGCGGAAGCGGTGATCGGCGCTGCGCCGGTCATACGCAATCCAGTCGCGGATGAAGCTGGGGATCCCCTTGATATTCTTGAAACAGCGACGAGGGTCAAAGCCAATGAAAATGCTGATTCGCGAGAGACGCCGCACATTTCTGCGCCACGCGAGCGATATGGGAGGGCTGTTCAACGGAAGATTAAATCCATTTGCGATGTCGTGCGCGGTTTATGCTATGGTAACAGGTTCCTTAGTACGCTAAGAGCCCCGCCGAAATGCAGAGTTTCGGCCCTAGACGCCCTCTGGTTGTATCCTGCCGATTAGGTTCTCGGCTTATGTGTATTTGTCAAATGAGTGTCGGCGTCCAGGGCTCAGCAGATTTTTCTGGAAACGAGAGAAAAACAGGTCGTGCGATTCAAGGTTGCAATCATTTCACTGCGGATCAATCCCGCATTCATCCAACATCTGATCGCATACGCCAAGGCCGTTCAGGAGCTTGGAGGAACGGCGGACCTCCTTCTTGATCCTACATACCGGCGATTTCCTGAACTGGAACAGACTGCTCGCGTACTCTACTATGGAACCGATCCGCTCGATCCTGCGTGGACCCATGCCATCTACCTGAATGTCTCGCTGGAGAATCGGAGAGTATCAGCCATGCTGCAGGTTGGCGGCGTAAGGCAGTTGTATGTCTATCACGAGCCGTGGCAGATGTCGCTTCGATATCTCTTGAGCGAAGGGTTGCCGGATACGGCTAAGGCTTTGCTAGCGCATCGAGCAACCGTGCCTGTGCTGAAACGGGCAACCGCGGTCGTACTCGAGTCGGAATTCGGACTGAGTGTTTATCGAAAGAATGATGCTCGAATCAATCCTCGAGGTGTCTACTATCCTCAGATTTACGATGACGATGCAGTTTCCTGTTTCCCCGAATTATTGAAGAGCAAACGGTATTTCTCTTTCATCGGCAATCCGTGCAAAGCTCATGGATTCGAGCAGTATATTGCTTTCGTTACTTACTGTTTGCAGAGCAACCTCGACGTCGAGTTCATGATTGCATGTCGTCAGGAGCTTTCCGGGATTGAAAAAGAGCCCCTCTTCATGGCCAATGCGGGCAAGCTCAAGATTCGTTCAGGCAAGCCGCTCTCAAATGACGAAATGAATCGCTGCTATGCCGAGAGCCTCTGTGTCTGGAACCTATACCGACGGAGTACTCAGAGTGGTGTTCTCCCCAAAGCTCTGATGTTCGGCGCGCCTGTCGTGGCTACCCGTATCGGTTCGTTTCCGGAATATATTATCGATCGACACAACGGTCGTTTCTTAACTCCCGACGATCACCAAGGGCTCGTTGATGCGTTTCATGATTTCCGGGCGAACCGGCAGCTGTATGGACATCACTGCCGCGAAACGTTTCTGAAGACTTTCTACTATCGGGCGCGTCTAGACGATCTGGCTGCGTTGCTTGAAATGCGATGATTCTGATTGAACGATATCCGGCTGCTCGACCTACTGCGAAAGGACAGCCATTGATTCGATCCAGGGCTCCATTGCGACTTGGCCTCGCGGGCGGCGGCACTGACGTGTCTCCCTATTGCGACGAATTCGGTGGCGCCATCCTGAATGCCACGATTGGATACTACGCATATGCATCCATTGAATCGCTTGAAAAGCCGATTGTCGAATTTGTCTCCAAAGACCAAAATCTGGCGGCTGTCTACGATTCTTCCTCTTCCATCGAGCCAGATGGGCGACTCGACTTGCTAAAGCATGTTCACAATCACGCGGTGCGGTATTTCAATGGCGGGGGGGCTCTCAATGTTCGGCTCACGACTCGGGTGGACGTTCCGGCCGGGTCCGGTCTGGGCGGGTCATCCACGCTGGTCGTGGCGATTCTGAAAGCCTATGCAGAGCTCTTCAATCAGCCACTTGACGATTATGATCTTGCGCATACCGCATATTTGATCGAGCGAGAACATGCCGGACTGAAGGGCGGAAGACAGGATCAGTATGCCGCAGCGTTCGGAGGTTTCAATTTCATGGAATTCGCTGCCGATGGCCATGTTCTTGTAAATCCGCTACGCATTCGCGAGAGCGTCGTGAACGAGTTGGAAGCGTCGGCTTTGCTTTTTTACACCGGGGCGTCCCGCACCTCGGCAGAAATCATTGCTGAACAGGCGAGGAACGTGGAAACCGGGAATGTCAGCGCGATTGAAGCTATGCACCAGGTCAAGCGGGAAGCGTTTCGAATGAAAGAAGCACTCTTGCGCGGGGATTTTTATCTGCTCTACGATGTGCTGCGCGCCAGTTGGGACGCCAAGAAGCGCATGGCAAGCCAGATCGTTAACGAACGAATTCAGGCAATCTATGAAGACGCCATCAAAGCAGGAGCCCATTGTGCGCGAATTTCGGGTGCGGGTGGCGGCGGCTTCATGATCTTCTTTGTGGACCCGATGCGAAAGAACGAAGTTTCAGATGCTCTGATCCAATCCCAGCCCGGCGGCGTCGTTTACGGTTGCCACTTCGCTGACGTGGGTGTCCAGGCCTGGAAAGTGCAGTGACCCCGGGATTGCCCAGACCATGTTCCTTTGAAAATCATCGCACCGCGGAAAGGACCGCATGGAAGCTATCATTCTGACTGGCGGATTGGGCACTCGCCTGCGATCCCGGCTTAAGGACCGGCCGAAAGCAATGGCCCTCGTAGGGGGCCGTCCGTTTCTTGAGCTTCTTTTCGATCGATTGATACAAGGGGAATGCGATCGCATCATCCTTTCTGTCGGGTACCTGCGAGATGTAATCATCCGCCATTTCGGCTCTTCGTATCGTGATGTGCCCATCGACTATGTCATAGAGGAGGCGCCTCTTGGCACCGGGGGAGCGATTCGCCTCTGTCTCCCCCACGCGCGCGGATCGGATGTGGTCGTGATGAATGGGGACACGTTTCTCGACATCAATTATCGAACCATGTTCGCTGCCCATCAGGTTGGAAAGGCTGTGATGACTATGGCCGTAGCAAAGGTGCTAGATGTCGGCCGATACGGCGGTGTGCTTCTGAATGGTGATCGGATCGCAGCTTTCACCGAGAAAGGAAATCAGGGCGCCGGATGGATCAATGCTGGTGTCTATGTGCTCCGCCGAGACTTCCCCTGGCCCGCCTCTCTGGGACCAAGATTCTCTTTCGAACAGGAAATCCTCCACCAATCTACGTTTGCTATTCAGTCATTCCTCTGCCATGGGTTCTTTCTAGACATAGGGATTCCGGAGGATCTTGATCGAGCCCAGACCGAACTCAAGGGAAAATGAAATTGTCTAAGGCATTTGGTTTCTGCTGGTGCTTCACGCTGCTGTATCACCCCACCCGAGAACGTGGCCACTCCGTCCTGCTCGGCTCTACTGCAAACGTAAGCCGCACATTGTCTGACTGATGTAAAATTAGATTAGTACTTTGACAGTAAAATAGAGAACGTATCAAATCAGATTTATGCCCCGTATCGCATTGATTACCGGAATCACCGGCCAGGACGGCTCCTACCTTGCCGAGTTCCTCTTGAACAAGGGTTACGAAGTTCACGGGATCAAGCGGCGCGCATCCCTTCTCAATACCGATCGCATCGATCATCTCTACCAAGACCCGCACGTCGGCGGCAGGAAGTTTATTCTCCACTACGGAGATCTCTCGGATTCCAGCAGCCTAGTTCAGATAGTACAAAAGGTGCAGCCAGACGAGATATACAACTTGGGCGCACAGAGCCACGTGTCTGTTTCATTTGAACAGCCTGAATACACCGCTCAGGTTGACGGTTTGGGCCCGCTTAGAATTCTTGAGGCCATCCGCATTTTGGGTCTTCAGACGAAAACGAAGTTCTATCAGGCGTCGACATCGGAGCTTTACGGTCTCGTGCAGCAGATCCCACAGACAGAGAAAACTCCCTTCTATCCCCGATCTCCATATGCAGCAGCCAAACTCTATGGTTACTGGATAACCGTGAACTACAGAGAGGCGTACGGAATGTTTGCCTGCAATGGCATTCTATTCAATCACGAGTCTCCTGTGCGCGGAGAAACATTCGTTACCCGAAAGATCACCCGGGGACTCACAAGAATAAAATTGGGCTTACAAGACCGCCTTTACCTGGGCAACCTGGATGCGCTTCGTGATTGGGGACACGCAAGAGACTACGTTGAAATGCAATGGCGCATGCTACAGCAAGATTTGCCCGAAGATTTCGTAATAGCCACCGGAGTTCAACGTAGCGTCAGGGAATTTGTAACGATGGCGGCCAATCGCCTCTTAATGGAACTAGAGTGGAGAGGTAGCGGTGTAGACGAGGTCGCCGTCGATAAACATGACAACATTATCGTCTCCGTTGATCGACGCTATTTCCGACCTTCTGAGGTGGAAACACTCCTGGGTGACCCGACCTACGCGCACAAGAAACTCGGTTGGAAGCCGCAGGTGAGTTTCGAAGAACTCGTGGCCGAAATGGTTGACGCGGACTTGATTCTAGCCAAGAGAGATCACCTCGTCAAGACTCATGGGTATAACACGTATGAGCATTTCGAGTAGTTTCCCGGATAGCAGCTTAAGGGTCTATGTCGCAGGACACCGTGGAATGGTCGGGTCTGCAATTGTCAGGTGCCTTGAAAGACAAGGATTCTCTAACATTGTGACTCGCGCCCGGCCCGAGCTTGATCTCACTGATCAAAACGCAGTAATGCGATTCTTTGAGCAGGAGCGCCCACACTGGGTTTTCCTCGCGGCTGCAAAAGTTGGCGGTATTCTCGCGAATCAGTCAAGGCCGGCTGAGTTCATTTCCGAAAACCTCTCTATCCAGACCAATGTGATTCAGTCGGCACGCCTGTGTGGCGTAAAGAGAATGATGTTCCTAGGCTCTAGTTGTATCTATCCGAGGGATTGCCCTCAGCCAATCAAAGAAGAATACATGATGACCGGCCCGCTGGAACCCACGAACCGGCCCTATGCAATCGCAAAGCTTGCGGGTATCGAAATGTGCTGGGCCTTCAATCGGCAGTATGGAACAGACTACATAGCCGTGATGCCTACTAATCTTTACGGGCCAAATGATAATTATGATGTTACTAACTCGCATGTGCTCCCCGCCCTTATTGGGAAGATGCATAAGGCGAAGATCGAAGGTAGAACGTCGGTTGAAGTCTGGGGTACGGGTAATGTCCGACGCGAATTCCTTCACGCCGATGACATGGCTTCCGCTAGTCTGTTCCTGATGAAACTTCCGTCTCAGACTTTTGGGCAGATCGCACATTCTGAGACTGAAGCTCCCATTCTGAACGTAGGCTGTGGCTCCGATTTGACCATTCGAGAGCTGGCCGGGTTGATCCAGGAAGTTGTGCAGTTCAGAGGTGAGCTAATGTTCGATCGCACTAAACCGGATGGGACTCCACGTAAGCTCCTCGATGTTTCGAAACTGAAGAAACTCGGCTGGAAGCCCGAGATTGACCTGAGGCAGGGGCTTCAATCGGTTTACCGTGACTTCCTAAGCAAAGAATAGGTTTCTCAGATATCGAGATGCTTCCCTTATTGCATCCGGGTTTTAAGAATCTGTCTCCAGATGTTAGCAGTAGGTTTCAAGGTGTAAAAACCTAGAAAGTTACTGACCCTCAAGTGGTTAGCTTTAGTATCTCCTCAACGGCTTCCGGAAGGGAGTCAAAACACATGTCAGCCAGCTTTGCGGCATCTTCCCAGCCCGGCTTGCGGATCTCCTTCGGGCCTGCAATCCACACTGTCTTCATTCCAACAGCCCTGCCGAATTCGATGTCGGAGAGCGAGTCTCCGATCATGGCGCTGGAGCCCGGTGTGATGTCCGTGAATTTCGCCGATGCCTGTTCGTACAAACCAGGGAGCGGCTTTCTGCAGTCGCACGAGTTCTTGTCGTGCGGGCAGTAAAAGAAGGCGTCAATCCACGCATGGACCCTGCTCAGTTCGGCTTGCAGGTGTTCGTGGATTGAATCGACTACATCTGCCGTATAGAAGCCAAGCGCGATGCCTCTCTGGTTGGAAACGACAATCACTCGAATACCGGCACGGTTCAATCGTGCGATTGCCTCGGCAACTCCCGGAAGCAGGTGGAAATCCGCTATCGTTCGGACATAACTTCCCTCCGGCATTTTCTGATTGATAACGCCATCACGGTCAAGGAATATGGTCTTCAGTTGATCGCCAGAGGAGCCGGATTGAGACAGCACGTTTGCTATGATAGCAGTGCAAACCGAGCCGGAGCGGGCAAGTCACACCTCCCGCCTCCAGAGTTTGATTACCCTATGAATCGAGAAGGCGAACAAGTTTTCCGGAACACCATCGCGACTCACGTCGATTCTCTGCGACAACTTTTGGACAAGATCCCAATCCTCTCGGCGCTAGCCGATGCAATGCATGCGACTTTACGGAGTGAAGGCAAAATTCTCTTCTGCGGCAACGGCGGAAGTGCGGCCGATTCGCAACACCTGGCGGCTGAGATCGTAGGCAGGTTCCGTCGCGAGCGTGCCGGTCTGCCATCGATCGCCCTCACCACGGACACATCCATCCTCACCGCGGTGGCCAACGATTACGGCTACGAAGCAGTTTTCTCGCGTCAGGTTGAGGCCCTTGCCCGCCCCGGCGATACCTCTCGCCAACTGGGTAGATCTCAGTTTTGGCTGGAAGGAACAGGCCGCGGCCGGGGATTAAAAAGTGCTTGAGCGTTTGGATGCGATAGTCCAGGACATCGAACGCGGCTGGAGTTCGAGGCGTCTGCTCGTAGTTGGCGATCTCATGCTCGACAAATACGTCTGGGGAGAGGTCAGCCGGATTTCTCCAGAGGCTCCCGTTCCCGTTGTCCATCTGCATCACCAGACGCATCAACCGGGAGGCGCGGCCAACGTTGCCATGAACCTGGCTCGGCTTGGCGCTCAGGCTTTGGTTGTTGGATTCACGGGCGCCGATGAAGACGAGAAGCTGCTTTTCGAGGGAGTTTCAGCCAACGGGATTACGCCCTGCTTCGTCCAATCTGCCGAATTTCCGACCATCACGAAACTTCGTATCATCGGCGGCAGGCAGCAGATGCTCCGTCTCGATCACGAGCGACTTGCTCCGCGATCAGAAGAAGATCAACGACAGCTGATCGAGACGGTTCTGAAACATATCTCCTCATGTCATGCCGTCATCTTGTCGGATTATGCCAAGGGCGTCCTCACACCGATGGTGTGTCAATCGATAATCCGAGCTGCACGTGATTCAGGTGTTCCAGTCTTGGTTGACCCGAAGAGTACGGATTTTTCGATGTACACGGGCGCGACTACGATTTGCCCGAATCTTGGTGAACTAGCCCGCGCCGCAGGCTTCGACGCTCAAGACCTCGAATCGCTGCTCGATGCTGCGGAATCGATGGTTTCTCTATACAATCTCGACTTTCTGACGGCGACGATGAGCGAAAAAGGGATCGCGCTGGTGCGGTCGGGCCAGCGGGTTCTAGTGGCCGCTCAAGCCCGCCAGGTTTTCGATGTCTCCGGAGCGGGCGATACCGTCATTGCTGTCCTTGCGCTGAGTCTCGCTTCTGGGCTAGAGCCAGAGGTTGGCGTCCGGCTCGCCAATATCGCCGCTGGCGTTGTGGTAGAGAAGCTTGGCACGGTGCCAATCGAAAAGCACGAATTGCTTGCCGCGCTTACGCCCGAGTTGGCATTGCAGGCGCACAGCAAAGTGGTCTCCGCTGATGACTTGGCCCTTCGAGTCGCTTTATGGAAGCAACACGGTGAGCGCGTTGTGTTCACCAATGGTTGCTTCGATCTCCTGCACATCGGGCACATCACCTTGATCGAACAGGCGCGCCAACTTGGAGACAGGCTCATCGTTGCCATCAATAGCGACCGCTCCGTATCCGATCTCAAAGGGCCGGACCGCCCAATCGTGGATGAATCGGCGCGCGCCCGTGTGCTTGCTGCACTCGCCTCAGTCGACGCGGTCGTCGTTTTCGATGATCCAACCCCTCTTGGGTTGATCGTCGACGTACGGCCAGACGTAATCGTCAAGGGAGGCGACTACAACCCCGAAACCGTTGTGGGAGCGAGGGAAGTAGAATCCTGGGGCGGACAGGTGAGAATCGTTCCAACCGTGAAAGGCTTTTCGACTACACGTCTCATCGAGAAGAGCAAGCGCTAGCGTCCCGGTCGTTGCAGCTTTCCATCATCGATCCATAAATTACTTGAATTGCATCGGAGCTTTCGGTTCTACTGCACCGCTTCTGCGTTTCTGGAGCTGAACATGACCGCGTTGTCGCCTGCCAATGCCGAAGTAATTGCCGCTAAATGGGAAGGCATTGCAGTGGGGATTTGGCGGATAGATTAACCCCGCCCGTTATGAATTTGCAAGCATTCGTCGCGGCCGTGGAACTCTATCCAATGCCGGAATCGGCGAAAAGAAATTGCCACGAACTATCCAGGTAGAGCCAGCGCTGGTCGCCGAACCAGCTTGTGGGGAGGGCCGGGACGTGCAGCAGGGTGTGGCCATCCATGCAAATCATTTCGGTTCCATTCCAGCCCAGGAAGGTGCGCGAGGCGAGCCCGACGCTGGCGGGGTTGGTGACGCGGCGCAGGCAAACAGGGCAGCGCTGACGCTGGTCGGCGAGTGCCCACCGGAAGCCGATCAGGCAAATGCCAAAGCAAGAGACTAACTGGAGACATTCAGCTGCCGGTGAGAAGCCGGACGTGTAGCAGTAAGCGATATCGAAAGAAGCGAAGAGACCGATGCCGGCGATGAGGACAAACTTGCCGCTGAGGAAGAGGAAGCGGCGAATGCTCTCCCTCCAAGAGGGACGGTGCGCAGTCAGATGCGTTTCCCCCAGCGAGACTGAGGAAACGGCGGGTAGCGCAACGAGTGCCAGGAAGAGCGCGAACTCGTAGAGATTCCATGGGCCCTCAATGGGCGCGTTGAGAGGCGTGCCGGAGAGATCGATCAGGAGGTCTTCGAGATTGTGGGCGGAGATGCCGTTGCCGGATTGTTGCATCTCCTCCTGTCCGAGCGCCGAGAGGTGCGCGATGAGGTAGCCAGGTGTTCTAAACGGAAGGTCCGTGGCGATCTGCGTGTCGGACTGGAGCAGCCAGACGTCAGGAGCACCGGGGAGCCGCCAGGCTGCGGCGGGGGCAACCGCGGCGATCCGGGCGTTGGCGTGTCCGATGCGCAGGATTCTACCGGTGACATTCGGGTCTCCGCCGAACGAGTGCATCCATGCTTCGTGGCTCAGAACGACTGAAGGCAGGCCGGAGTTGTCCTCATATGCAAACTTCAGTGGAACGCCTAGAAGGCTGAAGAGATTCGTGGACGAACGCGCGACTTTCCAGGGGATCCGTGAGGAGCCTGACTGCGCGGTTTCGCGAGTGACATGGTAGAAGGCCAGGTCCTGAAAGAAGCGCTGGTGTGTGTACTTCCAGTTCAGGTAAAGCCCTGCGGGAATTGAAGGCTTGGAGCTGTGATCGGTCGCCTCAGAGATGACAAGCGCGTTGGGGTTGATCAGAAACTGGGCGGCTTCTTTCTCTGCCTTCACGCCGGGAAGCAGGCTGGTGACGAGAAAACAAAGAAGAAGAATGACAGAGAGCCAGAGCAGCGCTCGAGCGGCCGATCCATGGATGTGCGTATGACGGCCAGATTTCGCTGCAATTTCACGAACACAGAGAGCGTCTGTAAAAGCACCCAGGCAGAAGCAGGTAATCTCACCTTGCGATTGGAGCGAGATCTCCTCATCGATGCCAATGTAGGTGCGGCGCACGTGCCAGAGTTCTGAGAGCCACTCTGTGCGCCATGCAATGCGCTCGGAAGAGGGAACGAGAAGGGAAGCGGTGTGCAGCGCGGTCCGCTGAAACGCGGAGAAGGCGACATCGGAAGGAGATTTCATACAGAGCGAGCCTCCTCAGTCGGCATGAGCCGCTCGAGCAATGGATAGCGCTTGCGGGAAGCTTCGAGCGTTGATCGTCCGGCGGTTGTGAGCTTGTAGTACTTGCGAGGTGGGCGTTGCTCCGCGTCGGCAATGGACTGGCGTTCCCACTGGGAGCGGATCAGGTCGTCGCGTTCGAGGCGGCGCATGGCAGGGTACACGGTGCCGCTGGGGAGGCCGGTGACTTCCATGATGCTGAAACCATAGACATACCCCACAGAGATTGCCTGCAGGATCATGGCGGCGGTATGAGAGAGTTTCGCCTCGGCGGCCATAGACGGCATTGTAGCTATGTAGCAATCTACTTGACAACCAAAATTATCGCGTTATGCTGAATGCTACATAGGGGGTCCGATCTTGCTCGAGGTTCAACATCTCTATCGCAGCTTCCGGACGATTCCCGCAGTGATCGACGTCAGCTTCAAAGTGGCTGCCGGCGAGATCGTTGGCTTTCTGGGGCCAAACGGGGCAGGGAAGTCGACCACCGTGAAGATGATCACCGGAATGCTGCGGCCAGACGACGGCAAGGTGCTGTTTGAGGGCCGGAACATACGCGAAGACATGGAGGCCTACCGGGCTGTACTGGGATACGTGCCGGAGGAAGCGCATCTGTACACGTACCTTTCAGGGCTCGAATACCTGCAGCTGATCGGGCGTCTGCGGGGGATGGATGAGGCGCTTATCGAAAGGAAAGCGACAGAGCTTCTGACGCTTCTGAACCTGCAATCGTGGCAGTACTCGCCCATCTCGTCGTACTCGAAAGGGATGCGCCAGAGAGTGCTGATTGCGGCGGCTCTGCTGCATGATCCCAGGGTGTTGATTTTCGACGAGCCGCTCTCTGGGTTAGATGTGGTTTCGTCAAGGCTCTTCAAGGACCTGCTGGAGATGCTTGCTGCGGAAGGCAAAGCGTTGTTGTATATCTCACATGTCCTGGAAACCGTGGAGCAGGTCTGCAATCGTGTGGTCGTGATCGGCAAAGGGCGGGTGCTGGCGGACTCGCCGCCCGAAGAGCTGAAAGCGCTGAAAGGACTGCCAAGCCTGGAGAGTGTGTTTGCTCAGCTGGTGGAACAGCAGGATACGCGCGTTACAGCGGAGAGAATCATTGAGGTCATGCGGATCGCTCATGGGTGATGGATTTCAAAGATTGATCGTTGACGCGCCGCCCGCTGTGCTGTCGTTGAATGTGCAGGCTGCGATGGGGCCCGCTCGGGTGCCGCAACGCAGCCAGTTCGAGTTGCTGGTGCGGCATTTCCTGGAGCGATTTTTCAATCACGAAACTGCATCGTCGGACGGCGACGGGAAGACGAGACTGGTTCAACTGGCGTTTGCGGCGGGGCTTCCGGGGCTGATGGTTGCGATGTATCTGTGGCCCGTGTATCACCCGGTTATCGTGTTCCCGCCACATCCGAATTCTATTCCGGGGCCGCCGCCCTACTGGCTTCAGGTGAACCACCATTTCTTCTTCGTAATTTATTCATTTGTCGTAATGGGGCTCGTTACGGTCTTCGAGTGGGACCTTTTCTTCCCCGACCTTCTGGACATCCAGGTGATGGGGTCATTGCCGGTTCCGCAACGGCGAGTGTTCATGGGGCGAGTGACGGCAATTGGGTTCTTGATCGTCGGCTTTCTGTTCGACGCCAATTTTCTTGCTCCTATCATCTTGCCGATGTCGACTGATCCGCCAAATCTGATTCGTTTCGTGACCGGGCATGTGCTGGCGGTAGCCGCGAGCGGATTGTTTGCGGCCTTCTCGATTGTGGCAAGCCAGAGCGTTCTGCTGGCAATGCTGGGCGAGCGACTGTTTCGGAAGGTGTCGCTTCTGCTGCAGGGAACGGCGGTAGCAGGGTTGGTTATGCTTCTGCTGCTTTTCCCGGTGCTTTCGGGAGTTACACCGCCGCTGCTGCAGTCGGGACATCGGGCAATCATGTGGTTTCCACCCTACTGGTTTCTCGGTATCTACCAGAACATGGTGGGTGGGTCCGAGGCCATCGCCCAGTTTCGAACGTTGCAGACGATCGGCTGGACGGCCTTGGCTGTGGCGCTGGCAACCGCTGTTTGCGCCTATCCCATCGCCTACCTCCGACGCGTGAAATACCTGACTGAGGGAGCCGTGACACGGCGCAACCGCAGCAGGACGGCTCTGCCTGCAAATGCGGCTGCTCACGCGCTACTGGTTAGAAAGCCGATTGGGCGTGCGGTCTTTCACTTCATCAACCAGACTCTGCTGCGATTGCCGCGCTACCGGATTTACCTTGTGCTCTATGGCGGTGTTGGCCTGTCGGTGTTGATCGCGACGGTGCTTCGATTGAATGTAGAGAAGGGAGAGCTTCACGCCGCGGCGTCAGCAGATGGAATCCGTGCCGGAGTCGGCATCATTGCGTTCTGGGTTACGGTAGGTCTGCGCACGGCGTTCGTTTCGTCAGGGAATCAGCGAGGCGGGTGGATCTTTCGATTCACGCACGGAAGACCAGCCCATTTCGAAGCGGCAATCCAGGGTTTGAGGGCGGTAAAGGCCTGGGTGCTGGTGTGCGCACTGGTACTGACCCTGGCGGTCGTGGCCGGGCTCAGGGTTGTCGCGCCGGCCGAATTGATGACTCCGCATGCGACAGCGGCACAACTGCTGGTGGGGGCCGGTCTCTGTGTCCTGCTGACGGACGCCGTTTTTGCGCAAGTTCTGATTGTGCCGTTTACCGGCGAGTCGGCCGGCGAAAAACCAAACCTTGCCTTTACGCTGCTGAAGTTCTTTACGTTTTTTCCGCTGGTCACGACCGGGGCTCTTGTCTGTGAGATGTGGATCGAGGACAGCTGGGCGCATTTTGCGGCGGCGAGTCTTGCGGTGTTGGTCGCGCACCTGTGGTTCCGGTATCGTCAGCGCGAAGCCGTGCGGATCAACAGCCAGCAGGCGGAAGTGGAAGAGGGCGAAGACGAGTTTCCGATGCGCTTGGGGCTCAGGTACTAGATCCGGATGCGTTCGCCGGGCAATTACAATTGGCCGGTATGAAGATTGCTGTTCTCGTTTTCCTTGCTATGGGTGCGCTCTTCGCTACAGCGGCGGAGCGAGACGCCATCTCGTATGTGAATCCCCTCATAGGAACGCAAGCGAGTGCCATCGGATATGGCGGCACCATGCCCTTTGTTACGCCTCCATTTGGCATGACGAACTGGACGCCGCAAACGCGACAGAACAAGATCAGCGTGGTTTCGTACAACTACGACGACCCGACCATCTCGGGATTTATCGGAACGCATCAGCCGGCGATCTGGATGGGAGACTACGGCTACGTGACCGTCATTCCGCAAGTGGGGGAACTGCGGACCACGCCGGAGTCGCGTAAGCTTCAGTACCACCACGCAGGCGAAACGGCACGGCCGGATTATTATCGTGTTTCGCTGGATACGGGCGCGAATGGAAACATTGAGGCGGAGATGACCGCTACGGAGCGCTGCGGCTTTTTCCGATTCACGTTTCCGAAAGACGGGCCTGCTCGCGTGATCATCGAGGCTTCGCGGCCGGAGATTGCGGGATCCGCTTCGGTGAATCCAGATGCACGGGAGATTACAGGCTACAACCCGCATCGAATGGACGCGCATCTGGGGCCGCTCGCGCTGCCGAATTTCAAGGGATATTTTGTGGTGCAGTTCGAGCAGGCGCCGGAGAGCATAAAGACCTACGGCATGGATGACGCGAAAGCGGCATCGAGCCGGGGTGCATATGCCGAGTTCAAGCCGGGGCAAACCGTGCTGGTGCGAGTGGGCACGTCGTTCATAAGTGTCGATCAGGCACGGGAGAATCTGAAACGCGAAATTGCCGGTTGGGATTTCGATGCGGTGCGGAAGAAGCTTCGGGCGCAATGGAACGAGAAGCTCTCGCGAGTGCAGCTCGGCGGAGCAGACGACAAAGACAAGACTCTGATCTATACGGCGATGTACCACGCGCTGTTGTACCCGCGGATGTTTTCTGAATACGGACGATATTACAGCGCCTTCGATGACAAGATTCACGAGGGCGAAACCTACACCGCCTATTCAATCTGGGATACGTTTCGCGCTGAGAACAGCATGCTGACGCTGCTTGCTCCGGAGCGCATCGATGGCATGATTACCGCGCTTCTGCAGAACTTCAAAGAAGGCGGCTGGATGCCCAAGTGGCCGAATCCGAGCTACACCAACATCATGATCGCAACGCACGCCGATTCGCTTGTAGCTGAAGCTGTCAGGAAGGGATTCAAGGGTTTCGATCGTGACCTTGCGTGGAAGGCCGTCTACAAAGACGCGATGACGCCGCCGGACGGAGACACGACGCGACGATGGCTGGATCGTGAGGAGCACACGCCCTACGAAGCGCGAGCTGGGCTGACCTACTACAAGCAGCTCGGGTACATTCCGACCGACAAAACCGATGAGGCGGCCTCGCGCACCCTGGAGGACAGTTATGACGATTGGTGCGTGGCGCAGATCGCCAAAACCTTTGGACGCTCAGAGGATTACAGGTTCTTCCTGAAGCGATCGTTGAACGATCGCAATCTCTACAACCCTGCGCTCGGATTGATGAATGGAAAGACTTCAGACGGGAAGTGGGCGCCGATCGGAGGACGGAAAGATGATGACCAGAATCGATCGGCCTCCGGCTGGACTGAAGGCGACGCATGGGTATACACCTGGTCGCCGTTTCACGATCAGGCAGGGCTGCTCGAGTTGATGGGCGGCGCGGAGAATTACAGCAGTAAGCTGGACCAGCACTTCAGCGCCGGTCATAACGTGCATAGCAACGAACCGAGCCACCACTACGGTTATCTGTACGACTTCGGCGGGCAGCCGTGGAAAACGCAGGCGAAGGTACGGGAAATTGCGGCAAAGGAATATGACCCGACTCCGGGCGGCCTGGATGGCGACGACGACTGCGGGCAGATGTCGGCATGGCTTCTGTTTACAGCGATGGGCTTCTATCCGGTGAACCCGGCCAGCGGAGAGTACATGATTGGGAGCCCGATGTTTCCGCAGTTCTCCCTGACGACGGCGAACGGAAAGAAATTTCGCGTGGATGCAACGAACAACTCTGCGAACAACGTCTACATTCAGTCCGCGACTCTGAACGGGGAGGAGTTAATGATTCCGGTTATCACGTGGGAGCAGATTCAGGCTGGAGGGGTGCTGCATTTCGTGATGGGACCGAAGCCGTCGAAATGGGGCAGTGGGTGGAGACCTTCTCTCATCGCCGCGAACTAGAAAGCGATCCGCAGGTAATGTTGAGAGTGGTTCCGAGTTTTGATTTCTGCGAGAGGTGCGATCGTGTCGAGCGACGGTTTCAACATCACGGTGAATGGAAAGCAAATGCGCGTCTCTGCGGAGACAAGCGTTGCCGCCGCAATGATGATGGCCGGTGAACCATGCCGGACCTCTGTTCGTGGTGAGCCGCGCGGTCCGCTCTGCGGGATGGGAATCTGCATGGAGTGCAGGGCCACGGTGAACGGACGAAAACATCAGCGAACCTGCCAGCTTATGTGCGCACCCGCAATGGAAGTTGCGACGGAATGAGAGCTGCATTCGATGTCGCAGTGGTGGGCGCCGGACCGGGTGGCATTGCGGCTGCCACAATTGCTGCGGAAGCTGGCTTGCTCGTTTGCCTCCTCGACGATAACCGCAGTCCCGGAGGCCAGATCTGGCGAGGTCTGAACCCCGACGCTTTGAAAAAGAATCCGCATGGCCTTGCATTCTCAGAGTGGACCCAGCGGCTCGGGCGAACCCACTGCGAGGTTTGCACGGGATCGCAGGTGATCGACAGTCCTGCGCCAAATACTCTGCGCCTGGAACGCGATGGGGAATTGAACGACCTCAGTTACGGCAAGCTCATTCTCGCGACTGGAGCGCGAGAGCGGTTTCTGCCGTTCCCGGGATGGACGTTGCCAGGAATTGCAGGTGCGGGTGGCCTTCAGGCGCTCGTCAAATCGGGGCTCGAGGTGCGTGGAACACGCGTTGTGGTTGCGGGCACCGGTCCGCTGCTGCTGGCCATTGCCGCGGGACTGACGGATGCCGGAGCGAAGATTATTGCGATCTATGAGCAGGCGCCGCTTTCAAAGCTGATCGGGTTTGGTCTGACGCTGACTGGCTTTTCACGAAAGATTGCGGAAGGATTCGACTATGCAATGAAGTTGCGTGGTGTCGCATATCGGCCCGGTTGCTGGGTCAAGTCCGCCGAGGGCTCAACGCGATTGAATCGGATCACGATCACGGATGGAGGTAAGGAATGGGCGCACGATTGCGACTGGCTGGCCTGCGGTTTCCACCTCGTGCCGAACCTTGAACTACCGCTGCTGCTAGGGTGCGCTGTCTCAGAGGGCTATGTTTTGGTGGATGATCTTCACCAGAGTTCTGTTGCCGGTGTGGCTTGTGTGGGCGAACTGACTGGGATCGGTGGGTTGGAGAAGGCTCTGCTGGAAGGCGAAGTCGCCGGATGGTTTGCTGCCGGACGCGAGGACAGGGCGCGCGCATTGTCGCCGCGACTGAAAAAACAACGCGCTTTCGCGCGTCGGCTCGATCGGGCATTTGACCTGCGCGATGAGCTCCGCAACCTGTGCACGCCGGAGACAATTGTTTGCCGGTGTGAAGATGTGGTCTTCTCCACTGTGAGGGAATGTGCGTCGTGGCGCGAGGCGAAGCTGCACTCGCGATGCGGCATGGGAGCCTGCCAGGGACGTATCTGCGGGCCGCAAAGCGAGTTCCTGTTCGGCTGGAAGTACGGTGGTGTGCGGCCGCCAGTGTTTCCTGCGAAGCTATCCTCGGTCGCGGTATCAGAGCCCAGCCCGCGAGAGGCTGAATCACTTTTGTAGAGCAGTTACGAGGTAAATGGCGTGCTCGGGATCGCAACTGCAGGGCGGTTTTCCTGCGCTGCGCGGAATGCGGCACGTGTCTCTTCCAGCTCTTTGCCGAGAACCTCGAGGCGCGGAGGACGCACGCGTGCGCTTCCAACGCCGGCTTCCTGCTGGACCTGCTTGATGAGCTGGATGAATTTCGGAACCGTATCCATGCGGAGCAATGGCAGGAACCAGCGATAGAGTTCGAATTCTTCTTTCGTTTTTCCGGCGCGAGCGTGGTTGAACAGGTCTACCGATTCGCGAGGGAAGGCGTTCACCAGGCCGGCCACCCAACCCACGGCTCCGGCCGCAATTCCTTCCACGATGGCATCGTCAACGCCCACGAAGATCGCCAGCCTGTCGGCAAGCAGTGAGCGAATAGCCGTAACCCTGCGAACATCGGTCGATGATTCTTTCACTGCGGCGAAGTTTGAGAACTCGGCAGCGAATTCTGCAACGTGCTCAGGCAGATAGTCCACTCCATAGGCGACAGGGTTGTTGTAGAGCATGCCCGGCAGTGGCGTGGCGTTCAGCACCGCAGCGATGTGGGCCTTGTTCTCGCGCCAGTCGCCTCTGTAGACATACTGCGGCAGGATCATCAGCCCCGAGCATCCTCCCTGATGAGCAGCCTTGGCCAGCGCCACTGCTTCGGCGGTTGACAGCGCAGAAATCGCCGAGACTACCGGTACTGAACCGCCCACTGCCGTCACAACGGTTCGCAGAATTGCCACCTTCTCATCAAAATTCAGCGTCGCGGCTTCGGCGAGGGAACCCAGGCAGATGATCCCGGTGCAGCCGTTCTCGATGAGCCACTGCGCATGCCGAGCGACAAAACTGTGATCGATGCTGAGATCAGGATTAAAGGCAGTTGTCAAAGCAGGCATGACGCCGTTCCAGTTCATACGGTCTCCTGATGGATAGTTGCGCTCGCAGCGTTCGTTGTTTCGAAGCGGGCGGGAAGATAGGGCTCTGCCGCAATGGGCGCTTCAACTCCGGTGAATGCGCAGGCGAGCAGTTCGGCGGTGGCCAAAGCTGTGGTGATGCCAAGGCCCTCGTGTCCTGTCGCCAGCCAGAGCGTGCTGTCGCCGCGGAGGGGGCCAATGAGCGGGAGCTTATCCGGCGTGGCTGCTCGAAAGCCGGTCCAGATGCGTATGACATTCAGTGAACCTATCCCAGGCATGTACAGTTGGGCGCGTTTGAGCATTGACGAGAGGATATCTTGATTCACCGATGGATCTTCGTTGCCGTACTGGCGCGAAGATCCGATAAGGATTTGCCCGGTCTTGCGCGGCTGCACGTTAAATGCAACGGAATCGGCGCTGATGGAGTGGGCGCTCTTCAGGTATCCGAGTTCAACAAGCTGGTGACGGACAAACCCTGGATAGCGATCGGTGATGGCGAGATGACCCTTGCGTTTCTTAACCGGGATGCCCGGCGTGCGTGTTGCAGCCTCAGCACCGAGTGCGTTGATCAGGCGCGGCGCATGCAGCAAGGCACCATCGTCTAGCTGTGCTTCTCCGTTCGCGAATTGAACAACGCTCCGGCCTACGATCAGATCGGAACCAAGAGGCTGAAGCTCACGAGCAAGGTGAAGCGCTACGATCGGAGGATAGACGACAGCGTCTTCCGATACGAGCAGTCCGCCGGCGAAACCGTGGCGCAGATTTGGTTCGAGATCAGAAAGCTCACTGGCGGAGATCATGCGTGAGGGAACTGAACGTTGCTGGAGGTATTCATGTTTGCGTTCGGCTTCAGCAAACTCCTCCTCGTCGGCTGCGACCCAGATGGTTCCTGTTGTTTCGAATTCGGCCGCGAGAGGAAGTGTCTTTGCGAGCAGGTGCCACAACTGCTGCGAACGCCGGGTGAGAGCGAACTGCGCTTCGGAGTCGTCCATCACGACGATGTGCCCCATGCCCGCGGCTGTGGCACCGCCGCCGAAAATGTCACGCTCGACGAGTGCGACTTTCAGTCCTGCCTGGGCGCAGGCAAGCGCACATGCGGCACCGACGATGCCGCCGCCCGCAACCACTACGTCGTAGTTGCGCGATGAAGAAGGGGTCATTCCGGAACTCCAAGCCGGAATGGATCGGCAGGATCAAACAGGAGCGTGGTATCGGCAGTTACGTAGGCGGAGCCGGTGATCGTGGGGCGTATACACGGTCCGTGCGCTGTATTTTTCCCAGCTACGTTCTGTTCCAAGTCGAAACTACCTTCGAAGACTGTCCCGAGAATTCCTTCCTGTCGCCACGTCTGTTTTGGCTTCAGAACACCGTCTGCGGCGAGGCACGCCATTTTCGCGCTGGTTCCAGTGCCGCACGGCGATCGATCGTAGGCCTTCCCAGGACAGAGCACAAAATTGCGGCTGTCGTTCGCTGCATCATCCGCATCTCCGAATAGCTCCACGTGATCGATCTCGGCTTGGTTCGCTCCGGTAATGCCTGCTCGGCTCAGCGCTCGACGAACCTCCCACGTAAAGGCGGTAAGCGACTCGACATCGTGAACGCTGAGCTTGCGAGCAAGCTCGTACGAGTGCCGGCGGACGAGGAAGAACCAGTTTCCACCCCAGGCCACATCGCCCGTCACAACGCCATAACCGGGGACATCGACCGTAATACCGGACAGATGCCGGTAAGCAGGAATGTTTCGAATCGTCACCTGCTCGCCTGAGAGCAAGTTGATGTTCACGATCCCGACGGGTGTTTCAATCAGATGTTCGCCGGGCTGAATGCGCTTGAGGTGGGCCAGCGTCACACCAACCCCGATCATCCCGTGGCCGCACATCCCAAGATAGCCGGCGTTGTTGAAGAAGATCACTCCTGCTGCACTCACAGGATCGGAAGCCTCCAGCAGCAATGCGCCCACAAGCACGTCAGATCCACGCGGTTCGCAAAGGATTGCGCGGCGATAGATGTCATGGTGCTGTCGGAATCGCTCAACGCGCTCGGCCAGCGGTCCGGAACCGAGGTCGGGTCCACCGGAAATGACGCAGCGCGTCGGCTCGCCCGCAGTGTGGGAGTCGATCACCCGGATTCGAGAAGGGAACTGAGCAACCGCCATATTCTGCTGTTGCAAAGTATACGAGGTCGAGAGCGGCTGTGTCGGATTGGTATGCGGACGAACACTGGGAACGGAAAGAAGGTGTTGTGTTCCAAGGAACGGCGGATAACAGCTTGCCCCTGGGAGTGCCGGACGTGCGAGCGAATTGTCAGGCGTGCGTCATTGCGGCGCCATGGCCGTTCTGGCTAATTTCGATTGGACCGGACGCCATTTCGCCAGCCGACGTGCCTACCAGATTAAAGCTGCTGCTGGTAGGCAAGAACACGCGGAAGCAGGTGGTGCATCCGTTCCCGTCGCGAAGACTCCGGAAAGAAATTCGGCCGTCGTACTTCTGAATGATGCCTTTGCTGATCCAGAGCCCGAGACCGGTCCCCTTGGTCGATTTAGTGCTGAAGAATGGCTCAAAAAGTCTTCGCGAGTCTTGAGCCTTGATTCCTACTCCAGTATCGACGATGGAGACTGCGATTCCGCGCCTACGCATGGTCCAGTCATATACGTCACGGACCGTGATGCAAAGTTTGCCGCCGCTGGGCATGGCCTGAATGGCATTGATGATCAGGTTTAAAAATATCTGTCGCAATTCGACGGGGAAGCCATGCACCATTCCCGGCGCGAGGTACCGCTTGCTGAGCTTGATATGGCTGTTCAGGACTTGCCGCTCCTGAAGACCAAGCACGTCATCCAGCAACTCCGTCAACGTGACGGCAATTGGCGTTTTGGATTCACGATAAAAGCTCAACGTTTGGCGTGTAATATGCGAGACGCGCTGCAGTTCCTGCTCTGCGAGCGCAGCGCAATGGCGCGCCTCTTCGTCGAGTGAGGGATGATTGCGAAGAAGGAAGAAGATGTTCGTAATCGCAGCCAGGGGATTGTTAATTTCGTGCGCGATAATGCCCGCGACGCGACCCATTGCGGCCAGTTTCTCCGTTTCACGCAGTGCTTCCTCGGCCTGCATTTGCGCAGTGATATCTCGATTAACCTCGAGTACCGCGTCTCCCTCGTGGTTCATGGTCTTTCTGCAGGCAACAATGACCTCGGAACCGTCTTTCCTCGTCTGAACGAGATTCCCCTGCCACAGTTTGCGTTCAAGCAAGGTGTTTTCAACTGCGTCGCGCGAAACAGGGAAAACGGTTTTGAGAACTGTATGCAGATCCTTGCCAAGTACCTCCTCGCGTTTCCAGCCGTAAAGCCCTTCTGCCCCTGAGTTCCAATAAAGAAGATTCCCAGTCATGTCGCGCATGACAATCGCCTCTGTTGCCAGTTCCAGCAGTTGTGCCCGGGATCGAAATTGCTCCTCACGCTGGCGCAATTCTTCGGTGCGGGCTGCAACGCGTTGTTCCAATTCGTTGTTCAACATCTCCAGCATTCTGGTTTTGCGGTGAAGGTCGACAAAAACGCCGATTTTGGCGCGCAGAACTTCGGGAACGACCGGGACGGAGATGTAATCGACAGCGCCGCTGCGGTAACCCTGAATCTTGTCGGTATCCGTGAGATGAACGCCAGAGATAAAGATGATCGCAGTCTTCTGAAAACGGGGATGCTGACGAATTACGTCGGCGAGCTCAAACCCGTCGAGATCGGGCATGCTCACGTCCATCAACACCACTGCGATATCGTTCTTCAACAGCAAGCTCAGCGCCTCGCTCGCGGATGTAGCCTTGATGAGGTTCTCCCCAAGTTCGGAGAGGATGACCTCATAGCTGAGCAGCTTGGCGGGTTGGTCGTCCACCATGAGGATGTTGACTTTGGAATCTGCGTTCATCAAATTTGTCTCCACGCCTACTGCGACGGTGATTAGCGATGCAGCCACATCCGCAGGGCGGAAAGCAATTGTTCCGTGTTAACTGGTTTGGCGAGATACTCCGAGGCCCCCGCTTCAAGACATCTTTCGCGATCGCCTTTCATCGCCTTGGCCGTAAGTGCAATGATAGGCAGGCGGCGCAAGGATGGATTTTGGCGGATGACCTGCATGGTTTCGTAGCCGTCCATCTCTGGCATCATGATATCCATCAGCACGATTGCCAGTTCAGGCGTATTCTCGATGGTTTCAATTGCCTCCTTGCCCGTGCCTGCCGAAAGGACGGTCATGCCGCGACGCTCGAGTACGCTGCTCAAAGCGAAGATATTGCGGACGTCATCGTCGACCACCAGCACCTTGCGTCCAGCCAGCGCCTCGTCAGATCGGTGGAGACGATCGATCATCTGCTGCTTCGTCGAAGGTAGTTCAGAAACAACGCGATGAAGGAACAAAGCCGTCTCATCCAGCAGACGCTCCGGTGATTCTACATCCTTGACAACTACGCTGCGAGCGAGGGTATGCAGTTGAGCATCCTCTTCGGCCGAAAGTTCGCGGCCAGTGAAGACAACGACCGGGAGGTCCTTCAACTTGGGATCGGTGCCCAGTTGTTCAAGCACCTCGAAGCCCGTCATATCGGGCAGTCGCAGATCGAGAACGATGCAGTCGTATGCGCTCTTGTGGATTGCTTCGAGCGCGGCTGCACCCGAATCGGCGACGTCGATATCGATGTCCTCGTGCCAGAGCAGTTCGCGGGTTGACAACTGCTCTGCAGGGTTGTCTTCCACCAGCAGCAGCTTTTTGCGCCGCGGCTGAGCATATTCCCGAATCCGGGAAAGTGCCGAATTCAACTCATCCGTCGAGGTTGGCTTTGTGACAAATGCAAACGCGCCGCGTGAGAGACCGTGGTGGCGGTCCTCATCGAGCGTAAGCATCTGGACTGGAATGTGCCGTGTCTTTGGATCCTGCTTGAGGTGATTCAACACGGTCCATCCCAGCATGTCGGGCAGCATTACATCGAGCGAGATTGCAGTTGGATTGTACTCGCGTGCGAGAGCCAGAGCTTCGGTGCCTGTCATGGCGACGAGCACCTTGAATCCCTTGTCGCGAGAGAGATCGCAAAGTACACGCGCATAATGCGGGTCGTCCTCGACGATCAGCAATACAGCCTCCCCTTCTTCAAGGGATTTGCGATCGTCCTCGATCCGCGACTCCTGTTCAACGGCGGCGACATTGGAGAGGAACATCGGCACGTTGCTGGTCGCGCCATCTCTCTCATGCTTGACCACCGTAGGTACCGCCGGACCGACATAGGTCTGCGGCAAGTAGAGCGTAAAAGTGCTGCCTTTGCCGGGCTGACTCTTGAGCGAGATTTCGCCACCCAGCAGGTTGGCGAGTTCGCGGCTGATGGCCAGGCCAAGACCGGTTCCGCCGTACTTGCGGCTCGTTCCGGCATCCGCCTGCTGGAACGCTTCGAAGATGATGCGCTGCTTTTCCGGTGGAATTCCGATGCCGGTATCGGAGACCTCAAAGGCGATCACGGAGCCAGCGCCGCTGAGGATTGGATGATCCGACGTCCATCCTCCGGTCGCAGAGGAAACCGTCAGCTTGACCGTTCCTTGCTCTGTGAACTTGAAGGCGTTCGACAACAGATTCTTGAGAACCTGTTGAAGGCGCTTCGAATCGGTAACGAGGCTCCGTCCCATCTTCGGATCGTTCGAAACGTCGAAATACAGTCTGCGGTTCTCAGCCTCATGGCGGAACGGCCGTGCAACAGTATCAAGCAGCGCACCGAAGAAGACTTCTTCGGCCTCAACCGAAACCGTACCGGATTCGATCTTCGACAGGTCGAGAATGTCGCTGATCAGGTTCAGCAGGTCAGTGCCGGCGCCGTGAATGGTACGGGCAAACTCAACCTGCTTAGGCGAGAGGCTCCCATCCGGATTTTCCGCAAGCTGCTGGCCAAGCACAAGGATCGAGTTGAGCGGTGTGCGCAACTCGTGCGACATGTTGGCGAGGAACTCGGACTTGTACTTCGAGGTGAGGGCGAGTTCGCGGGCCTTTTCTTCCAGCGCTCGACGAGCCTGTTCGATTTCCTGGTTCTTGCGTTCCACCTCGTAGTTCTGTTCGGCAAGCTGTTGCGCTTTCTGCGCGAGCTGCTCGTTGGTCTGCTGCAGTTCTTTCTGCTGCGTCTGCAATTCGGCAGCAAGCTGCTGCGACTGCTTCAGGAGCGCTTCAGTCTGCATCGTTGCCTCAATCGAGTTGAGTACGATGCCGATGGAGGACGTGAGCTGTTCGAGGAAGGCCAGGTGCGAGGCAGTGAACGAACTCAAGCTGGCCAGCTCGATCACGGCCTTCACTCGATCTTCGAACAGCACCGGCAGCACAATCACATTCTTCGGAACCGCTTTGAAGAGACCGGAGCGAATCGGAGCGGTCTTCTTCGGCAACTCAGTGATCAGCATCCGCCGCTTCTCAGATGCGCACTGGCCCACAAGCCCCTCACCGATCCGAACTTCTTTCACATAGCCCTCAGGCGTATCTGCAAATGTCGACAGCAGAACCAGATCGTTCTCGTCCTGCCCCATCTGGTAGATCACGCCCTGCTGCGCATTGATCAGCGGAGCAAGTTCTGAAAGCAGCATGCGGCCCACAGTCGCCAGGTCGCGCTGGCCTTGCAACATGCCTGTGAATCTCGCCAGGTTCGTCTTGAGCCAGTCCTGTTCCGTGTTGCGATCCGTCGTGAGTCGAAGGTTATCAATCATCGTATTGATGTTGTCCTTCAACTCGGCCACTTCGCCTCGCGCCTCCACCTGAATGGATCGCGTCAAGTCGCCCTTGGTCACGGCTGTTGCCACTTCTGCAATAGCGCGCACCTGGTTCGTCAGGTTGTCGGCCAGCAGGTTCACGTTACCGGTGAGATCCTTCCACGTACCGGCAGCGCCAGGCACGTTGGCCTGTCCGCCGAGTCGCCCTTCCACGCCCACTTCGCGAGCCACAGTCGTCACCTGGTCGGCGAAGGTAGCCAGCGTGTCCGTCATATTGTTGATCGTTTCTGCGAGCGCGGCGACTTCGCCCTTCGCATTCACCGTGAGCTTCTGGTTCAGTGCGCCGTTCGCCACGGCGGTCACGACCTTCACAATGCCGCGGACCTGCTCAGTCAGGTTTGCAGCCATCACGTTGACGTTGTCAGTAAGATCCTTCCATGTACCGGCAACACCGGGCACCATGGCCTGACCGCCCAGTTTGCCGTCGGTGCCGACTTCGCGAGCCACGCGCGTCACTTCGGCAGCGAATGCGTTGAGCTGGTCCACCATGGTGTTGATCGTGTCTTTCAGCTCCAGAATTTCGCCCTTCACGTCCACGGTAATTTTGCGTGACAAATCGCCGCGGGCCACGGCCGTTGTCACTTCGGCAATATTTCTTACCTGCGCCGTCAGGTTGCCGGCCATCGAGTTCACCGAGTCCGTCAAATCCTTCCAGGTTCCCGCCACGCCCGGCACGTTCGCCTGACCGCCGAGTCGCCCTTCCGATCCGACTTCGCGGGCCACGCGCGTCACTTCAGCAGCGAACGAGCGAAGCTGCTCGACCATCGTGTTCAGCGTCTCTTTGAGCTGCAGAATTTCGCCGCGGACGTCGACGGTGATTTTGCGGCTCAAGTCGCCGTTTGCGATCGCCGTCGCCACCTCGGCGATATTTCTCACCTGCGCCGTCAGGTTGCCGGCCATGAAGTTCACGGAGTCCGTAAGATCCTTCCACGTACCCGCCACTCCAGGCACCTGCGCCTGGCCACCGAGTTTGCCGTCCGTTCCCACTTCGCGGGCCACGCGCGTCACTTCGCCCGCGAACGCGTTGAGCTGATCCACCATGGTGTTGATGGTGTTTCTCAGCTCCAGAATTTCGCCCTTCACGTCGACGGTGATCTTGCGCGACAAGTCGCCGCGAGCCACCGCGGTCGTCACTTCGGCAATGTTTCTTACCTGCGCCGTCAAGTTGCCGGCCATTGAGTTGACCGAGTCCGTAAGATCCTTCCACGTTCCAGCGACACCAGGCACGTTGGCCTGGCCACCCAGACGCCCTTCAGTACCGACTTCGCGGGCCACGCGCGTCACTTCGCCGGCGAACCGGTTCAACTGGTCCACCATCGTGTTGATGGTTTCTTTCAACAGCAGAATTTCGCCGCTGACGTTCACCGTGATCTTCTTGGAAAGATCGCCATTCGCAATGGCCGTCGATACTTCCGCGATATTTCTCACCTGGCCTGTAAGGTTCGAAGCCATCGAGTTCACCGAGTCCGTCAAATCCTTCCACGTTCCGGCCACACCCGTCACGACCGCCTGTCCGCCGAGCTTTCCGTCCGTACCCACTTCGCGGGCCACGCGCGTCACTTCGCCGGCAAACGCGTTCAGCTGGTCCACCATCGTGTTCAGCGTGTCTTTGAGCTCGAGGATTTCGCCCTTCACATCCACGGTGATTTTGCGGGACAAGTCGCCGCGAGCCACAGCCGTGGCTACTTCGGCGATGTTTCTCACCTGGCCGGTGAGGTTCGACGCCATGAAGTTGACGTTATCGGTAAGGTCCTTCCACGTACCGGCCACGCCCGGCACCTGCGCCTGGCCGCCAAGTTTTCCGTCCGTTCCCACTTCGCGCGCCACACGCGTCACTTCGCCTGCGAACGCGTTGAGCTGGTCCACCATCGTATTGATAGTGTTCTTCAACTCAAGAATCTCGCCCTTCACGTCCACGGTGATTTTGCGCGACAGGTCGCCGCGAGCCACGGCCGTTGTCACCTCGGCGATGTTTCTCACCTGCGCCGTGAGGTTGCCGGCCATCGAGTTCACCGAGTCGGTAAGATCCTTCCACGTACCGGCCACGCCGGGCACATTGGCCTGACCACCCAGACGTCCTTCCGTACCCACTTCGCGGGCCACGCGCGTCACTTCGCCGGCGAACCGGTTCAGCTGGTCCACCATCGTGTTGAGCGTTTCTTTGAGCTGGAGAATTTCGCCGCGGACGTCGACCGTGATCTTGCGGGAAAGATCGCCGTTCGCAATAGCGGTTGCCACTTCGGCGATGTTTCTCACCTGGCCGGTAAGGTTGCCGGCCATAAAGTTGACGTTGTCTGTAAGGTCTTTCCACGTTCCGGCCACACCGGGCACGTTTGCCTGTCCGCCCAGCTTGCCTTCCGTACCCACTTCGCGGGCCACGCGCGTTACTTCGCCGGCGAACGCGTTGAGCTGGTCCACCATCGTATTGATGGTGTCTTTCAGTTCCAGAATTTCGCCCTTCACATCGACGGTGATCTTGCGGGACAGGTCCCCGCGAGCTACGGCGGTAGTCACTTCAGCGATGTTTCTCACCTGTGCCGTAAGGTTGCCGGCCATGGCGTTTACGGAGTCGGTGAGATCCTTCCAGGTTCCTGCCACGCCCGGAACCACAGCCTGACCGCCGAGCTTTCCGTCGGTTCCTACTTCGCGGGCGACGCGGGTCACTTCCGATGCGAACGACCGAAGCTGGTCGACCATCGTATTGATAGCTTCTTTGAGCTGCAGAATCTCGCCGCGAACGTCGACGGTGATCTTGCGGGAAAGATCGCCGCTGGCCACAGCCGTCGCCACCTCGGCGATGTTACGGACCTGCCCCGTAAGGTTTGAGGCCATCGAGTTCACCGAGTCCGTCAAATCCTTCCACGTACCTGCAACACCGGGCACCACCGCCTGGCCGCCCAACTTTCCGTCTGTACCCACTTCGCGAGCCACGCGCGTCACTTCCGCCGTAAACACGCCCAGCTGCTGAATCATCGTGTTCACGATGTTGGCGGAGCGAAGGAACTCGCCTTCAAGGGGGCGGCCGTCCACGTCGAGACGGACAGTCTGAGTCAGATTGCCCTGGGCCACGGCGGCGATGGCGCGCGTTACTTCAGTCGTAGGACGAAGGAGGTCCTCAACAAGCGTGTTGACGGACGTTTCCATATCGTCCCAGGCACCCCGCCGATGCTCCACCCGTATCCGCTCGCGGGTCTTGCCTTCCTTGCCCACGGCCTGGCCGACGCGCTTCAACTCGGACGCCATCTGCTCGTTGGCCGTCACTATCTCGTTGAAGTTGTCGGCGATTTTGCCTGGCAGTCCCGTCCACGCGACCGGCAGGCGGACGCTGAAATCACCATTCTTCATGGTCTGGAGGCTTTGAAGGATCGTCGTCAGGCATTCTGCCATCGACGGCTCTAACGAACTGACCGGATAGCGACTATTATCCCCATCTTGCCCGCTGACGGGCGGTTCAATGGTCGTGGACATTCCGTAGTGCTCCTGGTGGGATCTGCTTTTCCTTCAGTGCCTTACGTGCGCGCTGCCCCTTGATTTCGACCCCCAAGGCGCACGAATGGTGGATTGCAGCGAATTAATAGATGCAGTCGGAGAAGGTTGGGTTGCCCACCAAGGTAACTTCTTTCCAGGCTGAGGCCAATCCGTCCAAAATGGAGGAACGCAGAGGAAAGCGCTCTCCGGATTGACGCGGACTCCACGCTGGTTGTTTGGTGCCGATTTTGGTGGCTGGAGATTTTGGTGGCTGGAAAGGAACAGAATGCCGAGTGTTCTAGGAGTGAACGTATCGGCATCGAGCTATGCCTCTGTGGTGCAGCAGTGTACCGGCTGGGCCCGAAATCGTGAGTCGCGAACGGTTCTGTTTGTTGGCATGCACGGTTTGATGGAGGCCCACGACGACCCTGCATTTCGTGCTGCGATGAATATCGCTGATCTTGCAAATCCCGATGGGGTGCCGGTGGTCTGGGCGCTCAGATCATTGGGCGCACCGACTGCCAGCCGCGTATACGGACCGGATGCGACCATCGAGCTTCTTAAAGTGGCGGCGGACACTGGCATTCCGGTTGGGTTCTATGGCGCGGACGAAGCCACCCTGACCAGGCTCGTTGACGAAGTGCAGCGCCGCTTCCCGCAGATCAACATCGCTTTCAGAATGTCACCGCCGTTTCGGACACTGACGCCGGAAGAGGATGAGGAAATCGTTCAGGAGATCACGAATTCTGGCGCACGGTGGCTGTTCGTAGGACTGGGTTGTCCTAAACAGGAGAAATGGGTACTGGCCCACAAAGATCGCGTTCAGGCAGTGATGCTGGCGGTAGGTGCCGCTTTTGATTTTCTGGCTGGAACCAAACCGCAGGCCCCACGCTGGATGATGCATGCCGGTCTGGAGTGGGCGTTCCGGCTCCTGTCCGAACCGCGTCGCCTCGTTGGCCGTTACGTCAGGAACATTCCCAGGTTCGTCGTTCTGCTGGGCCGCCAACTGCTCACGCACAATCAATCAGACGCCTCCAAAACGCAGTGAGCTGTCAGCTCTTGGAACTCAGAAGCTCATTCATCTTCGCCATCACCTTGAATGCGTCAGCAACGTAAACCACATCGGCTTTGCCGTGGGCCCATCCGCAGTTTGGGTCGAGCGAAATGGCCCGGCGCTCTCCGATAAACCGCCAGCCCACGACGTGCGGCTCCTCTCCATGGCAGCAGGTTGCCAGGCCCTTGGAGTGCCTCGGTGTAGAACCGGTCTGTCCTACCTGGTTCATATGCGTAAGGAAGGGAAGTACCGGCTGGCCATCGCAACCCTGGTCGACCAGCGACTTCGAGCTACCCAGTGACGCCCCACTCCTCCGCAGAAAACCGAGAATCAGATTGCCCGCTTCACTTGCATGGATTTGTCCGTCAGGCTGCTTCTTCGTCCATCCCGCTCCAGCAACAAAAAGCATCTTCGCGTCGGGCCTGATCGTCTGTGCGTCCTGTGCAGGAGCGCGTGTGCCCGTGACGTTGGTCCGGATCTGCGGCAGTTCGACAGCGACAGGCTCCACGGGGATATCAGCTTCCTCGCATTCAAATGCCGAGTGCGAGCCGCTCTCCAGAATCAAGAGCCAGGGCCGAGTTGCGCGAGTAATGACGGCCTCGATTCGCTGCCGATAAAACCATCGCGAGGCTTCGATGCCGCCCTTGCCTCCAATCGAAGTGATATGCGTGTCGACAGTTCCACCAATTCGCTGCGCCACGCCAGCTGCTACGCGCGCAATTCGCGAGCTTTGCGGAGCCAGGATGACAGTGGGCTGCGCAGCCTTGCACAGAGCTTCGCACGCCGCGGCATCGCTGGCATAACGTGCCTGGGCAAAAGCCTCACCCGAGACGGCGAGAATTCGAGCGTTCAGACTGGAGAGTTTGCGGGCGGCAGAGACAGCGTCTGCCGCGAGAACCCCGATCGCCAACGGCGCCTTCAGACGAGCGGCTAATTCCTTCCCGCCGGCTACAGCCTCAAGAGACGCTTTCGTCAGCAAAGAGCCTGTTTCGTCGGCGTGCGTTAAAACAAGAATCGATTCTGGCATTACTCCGCTCCCATCCATTCCGCGAGTTCCTGCGCGATGGCTTCAGCATCCATGTCCTTGACGATGCGCGTCTGTCGCTGCTGGCCAGGCAGGGTGGCTGAAAGGTAATGCAGTCCGCCTTCGGTGAGTGCCACTGGCTTGGCCTTTTGCAGTGTAGGCATGACCATTCGCATATTCGCCATTCCGATCTGCGGATTATTCCGTGGCTCCGGCAAATTGCCTGTTGCCCAGCCCAGAACCGCAGGTGCACCCGCGCAAACATTAACCTGGTGCTTGCCGCCTTCAACGCGCTCCAGCACTTCAAACGAACCGTCCTCGCGCACGTCAATCTGGTCCACACCCATGAACTGATCGGTGATGCCCAGACGCTCGCCGATAATTTGCAGCGTGACACCGGCGCCGCGCGATGCAGACTCCCAGCCACCAAATAACAGCAGTCTCGTCTTGTCCAGATCGGGGATAGCCCCGATCGCCTCGGCTAGCGCGCCTGCAGTGTCATGCGCATCTGCAAATCCACCCAAAGGCGAATCGACCGCAACCAGTTCAAAGCTGACCTTCTGCGCAATGGTCATCATCACCTGCTGCAGTTTTGCTTTGGGGCCCATGGAGACGAGCCACAACTTACTTCCAGGATTCTTCGCCACGAGGTTCGCCGCTTCGTAAAGAGCGCTCGCCGCCCAGGGGTCGAGTACCGCGGGCAGCATCATCTCGTTCTTCAAGGCAGGTGCGGCGGATCCCATCACTGGTTGCAAAGTCTGTAGAGGATCTGGGACAACTCCGGCGCAGACGACGATGTGGAAGGGCATAGATACTAGCTCCTAGCTTCTAGCTCCCAGCTTCTTCTTGCCAGCCGCGGAGTTCAGGGTGTGAATGAATGAGCTCAACATCTTTGATACTTCGTTGCTGAGAGATTCGGCTTGCTCGAGCATCTCCTGATTGGCTAATCCCAAATTCTTCGCAACAAGCAATTGAGTCTGGAGTTCGTAGGTCGACCCTTGCGCCAAGCCGAGAAATTGTCGAAATTCAGCAAGGTTGAGCCTTCCGCGACCCTCCGCGATGTTGCTGGCAATCGACACGCTCGCTCGCCGCATTTGTGATCTCAAGCCATATAGCTCATCTGCGGGCAACCTGCGACTCAGTTGGTAAACACAGGTTGTCAGATCCATCGCTTTCTTCCAGACGAGCAGGTCCTTGTAGTCTTGAGCCATGTATTCGCCGCCCGAACATCGTGTCATTTAAATAGTCCTTACATCTCCGTTCGAGGAATGCCAGGCTAGCAGCTAAAAGCTAGAAGCTAGCGGCTATCCTTAGTTCTCCACCGAATGCAATCCCCCCGCTCCAGCACGAAACTCAATATTGGTGAGTCCCTCGGTAGTAGTGCGCGCACAGTTCCAGAGACAGGCGCCGCAGTGAACGCATTTCTCGCGCTCGAAGACCGGGACACCTTCGTTGCCGAGAGTCAACGCCTGTCCTGAGCACATGGCAATGCAGGTCTTGTCGTCGCACTGGATACAGAGGTCCTCGTTCCGGAATATGACGTGATCGGCGAAGCCAGGCATGGCTTGCACCTTGCCGCCCATCAGCAAAGCGTCTTGTTGCGAGACAAGCAGTTTGCCGTCGAAGTCGATCTCGGGCCAGCCGCGCGCCGACATGATCGCCTCATGCAAAGGGCGCCCGTCTTCGACGGCGAGCAAGGCTGCCTCGCGGCGCTTCAACTCCTTCACTCGCTTCAGGCGCTTGCTTTGAATTTGCCCGTGGGTCTGCGGAATGTTGGCGGCAAGCGAAATGGTTCCGCCTGTCATCCCGGCCAGCGCCATTCCGACGAGGCCAGGAACAAATCCGAGATGGAATCCATTACGAGCGTTCATCGCTCTCCTGGAGTTGTGCTCCACCCAGCTTGCGCGACGCCGCGCCTCATACGTTGCAGCGAGATTCTCTTGTGTGAAGCTTCGTTTATTTCGCAGAAGCTCCATCACTGCCTCTGCTAATTGCACGCCGGTGGTCCACGCCTCATCGACTCCTGAACCGGCCAGCATGTTGGTTGATGCCGAACCCTCGCCGATGCGCGCATAGCCATCGCCGACAAGGAACGGCTCGCCGTGCTGTCCAGATTCGTCAAGTGACTTGGCTCCCCACGAACGCAGCGTACCGCCTTTGAGGTAACGCCACAAAGCAGGGTGTTGAATGTAGTGCTGGAGGTAGCGGTAGACGGTACGCGCCGGATCGCCGAGCCACGATGGGACAAAGATGCCCACCGATGCGAGACGCTCTGGATGCACGTATAGGAATCCGAAGATCTCAGGCTCTGGATAGCCGAAGGTGTGCCACACCGCGCCGGCTTCCAGTGTGGTCTCGGCCGGCAATTCAATCACGAACTTCATGCCCAGAGCCCATTCGCGCTTGTCATGCCCGGCAGGCAGTCCCATGCGTTTGTCGATCGCGCTTCCCACCGCCCCAAACGGGCCATCGCCCACAACAGTAAGGCCGGCCCGCACGTCCATTCCCGCGACGAACCCACTCTCGGGAGAGCCGTGTTTGTCTACTCCCTGGTCAGTCAATCGGACGCCGACGACCTTGTCTCCTGTACGATCCGCGTTCTCGGCGAAAAGAGGCTGGCTGACAGGCATCCCCGGCCAAATCTGCACCAGGCCCGACGCCATGATTTGTGCACCGACCCACTGGTTGAACTGGCCGATCGACATGACGAGTCCGCCGGTCTTGTGAAGAAACTTCGGTGCCCAGGGAAGTTCGTACACGTGGTTTCGAACACCAAGCGTCCCATTGAGAGCGTGTAGGATTCGGTCGGCGATCCGTAGAGAAAACGGGCGGCGGCTTGCGCCGATCGGATCGAGCAGATAGAGAATTCGCTCGGACTTTACCGGCGCCGCCATCGGGATGTCGGCCGGGTTCAGGCCAGGGAAGCTGGCGCGTATCCCGCGAGCCGCAGTTACAACTCCGCTGACACCGGCGGCGATGTCATCGGCGCGTTCGTAGCACAGCACCTGCAGTGGGATACCCGGCGCGACTTTGCTTTCGAAAACTGGATCAGCGGGATTCTCCATCCAGGCGCGATTCAGAGCCGTGAGGAATCCGCCCATCGCGGGTCCGAAACCGACACAAGCGATATCGGCGTCCATCGATTGACGCTCGATTTCGGGCGTGCTGCTTCCGGCAATGTATTCGTTTCTGCTCATGCGGGGTAGTCCAGAGCTTCGGGGATCATGATTTTGCTGACCGTCTCTGCAGCACGGTCTTTGGCAAGCCGTGAACCGCTGAGACAGCTGCAAAGCTTGTTCTGCAATTGCAGAAAATCGCTTGCTCCTGCACAACCGGCGCACGGACCGGCTTTGAGCGGGTGGCTCCCATCCGTATTGACGACATCGATGGCCATCGCAGCGATACCCGGCATGGTCTCTTCCAGTTGCTCGAGTTCATCGCTGGAGAAGCAGCATGCGGTGCACCCCTGATCGCTCCACGATGGATGTTCGTTATAGCCGAAGACAAGCTCGGCGCAGATGCGCGACACTTCTCCGGCTGCGCGCGCACTTTGAACGTGGCAAAGATCGCTCAGGAATTGAACAGAGCCGGCCAGACCGTCGGCTACAGACAGATCGGCTGCACCGCGCTGCTCCAGTTCGAGCACGTCGAGAATCTGGTATCGCGAAGCAAGCAGCCAACACAGCGCATCCGCTAGCGGAAAAGTCACGCCCTGGCGCTGCCCGTGATAGAGTTTGTTTCCCGAGGCGTCGGTGGCATTCTGAAGATGTTCGAGCGTCCATAGCCACATGCGCATCGCGGTGGCGAGGGTGCAGGCTCCAGTTCCGGGATGGGTGGAAGCGATTCTGCGCATCTCGGCGGCCCACGCACGGAACTCTGCGAGAAAAACCTCGGAGGTCATCGTGACTGTGAGCTGACGGCGCTGTACTGCTTCTGGCCCCTCGTAAGTGGCTTCGAGTTGAGCATCCATCCACTTGCTGGCGAGAAAACCGGGACAGTCCTCAGTGATGCCGTACCCGCCCATAAGGCTCACCGCTTCGCGCATCATGTTCGCGCCATTGCCCGTATTCCAGAGCTTGGTTGCCGGACAGAGCACATTGGCCTCGGCGTCTTTGAGGACAAACTGCACCAGAGGATCGGCGGAGATCTCGTCGTACCTCAGATCGCCGGCTTCGATCTTCAGCAGTTCGATTGCGCGCCGCCTGCTTTCGCGAAGGGCTTTGAATTCAGCGCGTCCTTCAAACTCGCCACGCTCTGCCAGGATTGCATTCTTCTGCCTCTCGATCGGATCGAGTTCATCGAAGAGCCGCGCTGCTGCAAATCCCAGCGATGCTGCGGCTTCACCTGTTGCCCAGATATCGACCAGGCGATGCAGGGCATCTTCGCGCTGCTGGATGCCTTGTTCGTAGCGCACCGTGCCCGGCTTCGCGCCTTCGGCTCCGCGGAACCGGCCACGTTGATAGCGAATGATGGGCTCGGCTGCTGAGAGAAGCTTGGCCGCGGTCATCAGCCCGACCGTGACGCGCGTACGGCGGAAAACTGCTTCGAGGATCTCGCCATGGTTGAAGTTGGGAACGAGAACGCCATCCTTGATCGTGTATCCCCCCACGATTCGGCTTGCCGGCACCTTGAGATTGAAGATCGGATCGCCCGTTGACGACAGTTGGTGAACGAGTTTCTTCGTGGGCGTGCCGTGATCGAACGTGCCTTCGTCAGTCTCTTCGAGGATCACCACGCAACTGCCCTTGATGCGCGGATCGTCCGATGTAACCGCCGCCGTGGCGAAATTGGCAAAGGCGATGTTGGTGATGAACCGGCCCCGTTTCTCTACCTGCAGCCATGGCTCTTCGCCCTCGCGCCATTCCACGATGCGCATTTTGCCACTCAGCATGCCGGTATCGACGCCGACATATGGAATGGGCTCAGTCAGCACAAATGCACCGCGCCACGGCTTGCGATTCTCTCCCGGCTGGGGCGGAGCCGATAACGCTTTGTAATGCCGCGACTGTTCGGGTGTGCCGCGCTCGTGAATCGGGGCCAGCGCAAGGAACCCTGCAAGACTCGCAGTGGCTGCTCCTCCGTCCACCCATGCCAGTTCAAATGCCGCCAGAGCAAGAGCGAGGTTCTTGGGGCCTGAGATGAAGCCTCCCTCTTCCGGTTCCATGAAAGCCGCTGTGATGCCGGCGCGATCGAATGCCTCGAGCATCTCGTTCTTTGCGGGAGTCCACTCATGACTGTTGCGCTCGCCGGCAGCAACCATGTGCGCGACTGTTCCGCGGGCCACTGCCCGAGCGGACTGCACCAGCATCTGCAGGTCGTAGCGATCCGCAAATCGCCATAGGATTTGGCGCATTGGGTCGGAGGGAAGGGCCAGCATGGTTGAACTTGAAGATGTAACAGATGTCGCCATAAAACACACCTCAGTCGGCGGCAACAATTGTCCTGAAAACCACACACCTCAGCATGTGACTCAGGTCACGACTAGAGAGGCTGCGTTCACGAGAAGGAACCTGGCTGACCTATGTGAGCGGCACCTGGGAATTGGCGGCTCTGGCGCGCGTGCGCACAGTTTGGAGTGGCCCGTGTCACAGCACGAAAACAATACAGAGCCCATGACGTGATCGGACTTGTGATCACAATCACTGCCGCCACTGTCGCAAAAGGAGTCTTCTCGAGGTGCAGTCCCCGTCACAGGTGTTGGCACGAGCGGAAGTTCCGCTGCGGGAGAGCCATGTGCGCGAGCACTTGCTCAAGCGCTGCGAAAGAAAGTTCAACGCATGACCAGAGCCGCGCGTATCGCTGCACTATTTCTTGCAGCCGTCACCGGTCCGGCCGAAAGGCTGGCGGATCTCTTCCGGTCTACTTGTTGTCAATGTTCACTTACACTGGGCCTCATCGCGTTAGCTTTTTGTCTCGCTCCGGTGCGCGCTTCCGCACAATCTGATTGCCTCGCCTGTCACGCCGACAAAACCATGCAGGATTCGTCCGGCCACAGCATTTCAGTGGATGGAGACAAATTCAGCGCCAGCATTCACGGCAGCCTGCAGTGCAGCAATTGCCACGCCGACATCAAGGAGTACCCGCACCCGGATCACATCGCGAAGGTTGACTGCAAAACATGCCATGCCGACGAAGGATCAAAACTCGCGACTAGTGTTCACTCATCCTCGAAAGAGCACCCCTGCACAAGCTGCCACGGCAACGCACACGAGATCTTTACGAAGACCGACTCGCGATCGGCGGTATATCCGCTCAATATCCCCAAGACCTGTGGCCAATGCCACAGCGACGGAGCAATGGCCACAAAGAAGGGTCTGCCCAGCGTCTATCCGCACTACATGGACTCGATCCACGGTTTCGCGCTGAGCAAGGAAGGCCTGCTGGTAGCGGCCAATTGCCAGAGCTGCCACGGATCGCACGGCATCCTCAATCACAAGGATCCGAATAGCCCCACGTTCAAAGCCAACATCCCAAAAACCTGCGGCTCATGCCACGCCAAGATCAACGATGACTACCAGAAGGGTGCCCACGGGCAGCGCGTGGCCAAAGGCGACCTCAAGGCTCCCGTCTGCACCGACTGCCACACGACACACGCCATACTGCAGCCAACGGAATCCGCGTTCCGCATGCAATCCACGCCCATCTGCGGGTCCTGCCACAAGGACAAACTCTCCACATATCACGACACATTTCATTCGCAGCTCGGCCTGCTGGGCGGATACGTGGAGACGGCACGCTGCTGGGATTGTCATGACGCGCACGAAATTCACCCCGCCTCTGATCCACGTTCGGCCGTCCACCAGGCCAATCTCATTGCCACCTGCGGCAAGTGCCACAAAGGCGCAAACAAGAGCTTCGTTCAGTACCAGCCGCATGCGAACGCGCACGATCGCAAATTAAATCCGGCACTCTATTTCATCCGGCTCTTCATGAACCTGCTGCTGATCAGCGTCCTTACATTTTTCGTAGTTCATACGGTCTTGTGGCTGATTCGATCCCGCTTTGACCAGGTCAGAAGGAATTCTGGGGACGGAGGAAATCATGCCTGAACTGGCTCAAGCTGTGGCTCCGGAAACGACGACTCAGGAAACGGGGACGGAGCGCTTCTTCGTTCGCTTTACACGGCAACAGCGGTACATGCATGCCGTATTGTTCACGACCTTTCTTGGGCTCGCAGGAACGGGCTTGCCTCTGCGCTTCAGCGATAGCGTCTGGGCTCGCGGCATGGCGGGAGCAGTTGGTGGATTTGGCGCTATTCTGTTTTTTCATAAATTTTGCGCAATTGCTCTCAGCATCGCTTTTGCTATTCACGTGAAGGAGATTTTCACACGCGGTCTTTACCGTCGTGAAAAGGGCATCTTCTGGGGTGCGACCTCAATGGTCGGCAACTGGAAAGACGTCAAGGATCTCTTCGCGCACATGCGCTGGTTCCTCGGCCTCGGACCCAAGCCGCAGTTCGAACGATACGCCTATTGGGAGAAGTTCGACTACTGGGCTGTGTTCTGGGGAATGATCGTCATTGGCTTCTCGGGATACGCGATGTGGTTTGCGCCGTTCTTCGCGCGGTTTCTTCCCGGATGGGCGCTTAACGCCGCCTTGGTGATCCATAGCGAAGAGGGTCTGCTGGCGATTCTCTTCATTTTTTCCATCCACTTCGTGAACACGCATCTTCGGCCCGACAGCTTTCCAATGGATATGGTGATCTTTACCGGCGTGGAGAGCGAAAAAGAATTCGAACACAAGCGCCCGCAGGAATATGCCCGTATGGTGCGGGAAGGGAAGCTCGAGGGGAGGCTGGGCGAGGCGCCAGCCACCTGGTTCGTCCGCTTTGCGCGTGTTGTCGGATTTACCGCGATCTTCATTGGGGTTACGCTACTGATCCTTACGCTGACAGCGTACTTCGACTGAGGAAGGATGCGCGGCGGCAGCCGATATCGTTCCGCCGCCGCGCATCGCAACCAACAATCCTTCGTTCCTTGTGCCTCATTTCGCTACACCTTGTGACTCCAGTCACCGCGATCCAAACGCATTCGGCGTCTCCTCGTATCCGTGAAAGTTTCCAGCAGAATCCTGCTCTGTACGCTTGCTCTCTTTCTGCTGGGCTCGGCCCTCCCCATTCGCGCCCAACACAAATTGAAAGACGAAGACTGCCTCACCTGCCATGCCGACACGTCACTCGCCAAAGATGTCAACGGCAAGCAGGTTTCCCTCTTCGTCGATGGCAAAAAGCTTCAGCACTCGATCCACGGATCGATGAAGCTGGCGTGCGTCGACTGCCACAAGGACGTAAAGGCGCTCGTGCACGACACGCCTCCGCAGAAGGTCCTCTGCGTGAGTTGCCATGCCAATGCGGCTAATGCGTACGTGCAGAGCCTGCATGCGAAGGTCACGCATGCCGGCAAAGTCAGCGCCGACTGCCTCGACTGCCACGGCGAAGCCCATGCCGTGCTAGCCGGTGGCGCTCCTGATTCACCTGTAAATCACGCGCACATCCCCGCGACCTGCGGCCGCTGCCACGGCCAGAAATTCCTCATGGAGTCAAACGGCGTAAGCACGCAGCCCTTCGTCTCGTATCAGGAAAGCGTGCACGGTCGCGCCGTCCAGAACGGCTCGATGAAGGCCGCGGTCTGCACAGATTGCCACGGCTCGCACGCGATCCTGCCGCCGAACGATCCGAAGTCACCCATCTACAAGTTCAGCGTGCCTGCGACCTGCGGACAGTGCCACACCGACATCCAGAACACCTTCAACGTCAGCATTCACGGCCAGGCCATCGCGCGTGGCAATCAGCTTTCGCCCGTCTGTACGGACTGCCATGGCATTCACTCCATCAAATCGCACAAGGATCCGACCTCGCCTGTTGCAGGTCAGAATGTCTCGCACGATACCTGTGCCCGATGTCATGAGGGCGTCCGGCTCTCCAGCGAGTTCGGCATACCGGGCAATCGCGTCTCCACCTACCTTGACAGCTATCACGGCCTGGCAGGCGAAGGCGGCTCCCTGGTTGCGGCGAACTGCTCCAGTTGCCACGGCGTGCACGACATCTTGCCTTCGAGCGACTCGCGTTCCACTATCAATCACGCCAATCTCAACGAGACATGCGGTAAGTGCCACAAGGGAGCGACTCAGAAGTTTACCCTGACCCCGGTGCACCTCGCCGACGGCGTGCATCCCCGCGATATCGGATCGAAGATCACGCGCTGGGTACGGATCATCTACACGATTCTCATCCTCGGCATCATCGGCAGCATGTTCCTGCACAACTTCATCATCTGGCGCAGTAAGGCGGCCTCGCGCCGTCACATGCAGAATCCGATGATGCAGCGCATGTCCACCAATCAGCGCTGGCAGCACCTGCTGCTCCTCACCAGCTTCATCATCCTCGTGCTCACCGGCTTTGCCCTCAAATATCCGAACTCATGGTTTGCCGATCTCCTCGGAATGAGCGAGCATGTCCGCAGCATCGTCCACCGTATCGCAGGAGTCGTGCTGATCGCCGCTGGCTTTTATCACGTCTTCTATCTCGCCATCGCAAACGAAGGCCGGCGAATGCTGCGCGATATCGCTCCCGCCCCGAAAGACCTCACTGACGTCTTCGGGACCATGCGGTACTACCTCGGCCTCGGCGGGACCAAGCCGAAGTTCGGCCGCTTCACCTATGGCGAGAAGGCTGAGTACTGGGCCCTTGTTTGGGGCACTGCGCTCATGGGCGTTACCGGCGTGATGATGTGGGCCAAGGTGTGGGTGGGCAATCTGCTCGCACGCTGGTGGGTCGACGTCGCCACAGCCGTTCACTTCTATGAGGCGATACTCGCCACCCTGGCTATCATCGTCTGGCACTTCTACCAGGTCTTCGGCGATCCCGACGTCTACCCCATGAACTGGGCCTGGTGGGACGGCAAGATGCCCGTCGAACACTACAAGCACGAGCACGAACTGGACACGGACTCGGCGCAAGATTCCGAGATTCAGAAACCCGCGGAGAAATAAACTCGGTTCTGGGCTGTTCGACTTGTCGCGCGAACGGTGCGAATTTTCCGTTGCTCTTTTGCTATAACTCTGCATCGAAGTAACGTATGTCGGACGGTGGCACAGAGTTACCCATCACATCCTCTGAGGAGCCCATGTGGGCTCCCGAGGCTTATGAGTGCTATCAGGGCGTTCTTAAAGGCCTGTTGGCCGCGGAGGTCCCGTTCGCTGTCAGCGGAGGTTTCGCGTTCCATCACCACACCGGAATCTGGCGCACCACCAAGGATCTCGACCTCGTTATTCCTCCTGTGGCGGTGCCGCGTGCTTTTGAGGTCCTGGTTCAGGAAGGGTTCGAGACCTACGTGCAGGATCCTGTCTGGCTGGCGAAGGCCCGCCGCGGCGAATACTTCGTCGATCTGATCACCGGAGTCGGCAATGCAACGCTCACGGTTGAACAATGGTGGATTGATCGGGCCCAGGAGGATGAGGTGCTGGGAATGCGGTGCAAGGTTCTGTCTGCGGAAGAGATGATTGCCTCAAAGCTCTTCGTCACGCGGCGCGAGCGTTTTGACGGCGCAGATACCGCACATCTGCTCAGAGCCTGCGCTGCAAATCTCGACTGGGAGCGCCTGCGCACTCTTACCGAACCCCATTGGCAGGTGCTCTATTGGCACCTGGTGCTCTTTGCATACATCTATCCTTCAAACGCGGGCGATGTGCCAGCGGGCGTATGGCGTGAGCTCACGGAGAGCTTCAACCAGTCAGTTGCATCGCCCATGATGAATGATTCATTTCGCGGAACCCTCATCGATCCCAAGATGTTCGCCATCGATGTGAATGAGTGGGGAGAGCGCGACATCTACCGCGAACTCTGCGAGAACTACAAGCATCCTCTAGAGGAGACAAACACTACCAGGAGCAGGGAATGAGGCTGGCCGCGGTAGCCGACATCCACCTCAAAGCTGAAAACCACGAGCGAGACATCAAGCAGTTCTCGGCAGTCAATGATCTCGCCGACGCACTGGTGATTGCCGGGGACCTCACAAATCATGGCAATCCCGAGGAGATGAAAGTTGTACTCGGAGTGCTCGAGCACATTCATATCCCCGTGATCGCCGTGCTCGGAAACCATGACCACGAGAGTGGCCACCAGGACGAAATCGCCGGCATGCTGCGGGTCTCGGGTGTGCACCTCCTCGACGGCCAGTGCTTCGAAGTTGACGGGATCGGCTTCGCCGGTACGAAGGGCTTCTGCGGGGGCTTTGCGCCCTATGAACTGATGCCCTTCGGAGAGCAGGGAATCAAGACGTTTGTTGAAGTGGCGGAGCGTGAAGCCATCAAGCTGGACTACGGACTCGCCCAGAGCCAGGCGAAAAAGAAGGTCAGCATCACCCACTATTCGCCGATCAAAGACACGATTGTCGGCGAGCCGGAGCCCATCTTCCCATTTCTGGGCAGCTCCCGCCTCGAGCGAGCGCTTGAAACGCATCGACCTGTTCTCGCGCTGCATGGCCATGCACACAAGGGCACCTTCTCCGCTGAAACGAAATCAGGCGTGCGCGTCTGCAACGTGGCTCTGCCGATTCTGAGGCAACGGGGCGAAGAACACCCATTCGCGCTCTTCAACCTGTAGAGGTCAGCTCTCTTACTATTTGGTCTTGCTCGCCCGGCGACCAGGTAGCTCTTTGAAGTATTGAGCAAATACTCCATCGTTCATCAGCAGGAACGCGCGCATTTGCACCTGGTGGGCAGAATCGCATTCGCGACTGATCGTCAACCTGAACTGATCGGGTAGGGAATGCCAGTCAAGCTCCAGGATGGTGTTGTCGCTGGCGCGTTCGATCTGTCCCGTCGATCGGGATATCCTGTAAAAATGAAGCTGCCCCTGAACGATAAGCAGGTCTTCTCCCGGCGCATCGGCCATTCGATTGAACGTGATTGCCGAAAGGCCTTCTTTTAATCTCTCCATATATCGAGGCATCGAATCCGGAACTCGAATCTTGAGCAGGTTCCGCGAGAACAATTCTTCGCGAGTGATCCCTAGTTCTGTCAGGGCGACGATTGACTTCTCGATGTTGCGTTTCTGCCGCCATTTCGCGTCAAACAACCAAAGTGCGATTCCGCGAGACTCCTCGTCATTCGCGACGGCGCAATACCAGATGAGCCCCTTCAACACATGACTGCCAGGGACGGAAAGCGGCATCGGCTGACCAGACCGAAATGGCGCAAACCACGCGGCAACTTTGTCCTGGAAATCTGCCAATCCCACAGCGTTCAACAATGGCTCCGCTTCCCGTGCCCATCCCTTCGGCATGCGAGCCGGAGCGTTCCCTCGCAGATGTTTGAGCAGCGCGCGCCATTTGACGCGACGATCGCCAGTCATCTCACGAAAATCACGGCGGACACATTCGCTCCAGCACCGCGCTGGATCGAGCGGCTCCCATTCGTCCATCCAGAGAAGCATGTGCAGGGTCTGCCACAGAGATTGCATGCTCGCCTGGCTCCCAGACATCTCTCCGCGCAAACCTGAATGAAACGTGTGCATAGCCCGGCAAAGTTCCGGCGTAAGGTCGTTGTTCTTCAGGTATTCGGTGACTCGCTCAATCGGCCCGTATGGAGCGATGCGTGCAAGCAGAGGCGTAGTCGCGTCGATAATGGCGACCAGTTCCGGCTCCAGAAACTGAGCCTTGATGCGATACAAAATTCGGAGTAGTGTCACCAGGCGGATGCGGCTTAAGTGAGCGCTATCCAATTCTGCATCATGCTGCGTCAGCCACCTGAGGCGCCGCAAAACGGCGAGCGTGATTTCCGCCAACTCACGTTTCGGCAATCGGCGCCATGCGCTTGCATCGATTGGAGCAGATGCCGGATTTCGCTGCTCCTCAGCGACAAGGAAATCGTTTAACCGCAGATGAGCGGCGCGCAGCGGATCGTCGGGAGCGAGCAGGAATCCGTCCGGGCCTGGAAGGTACATTGACTGCTCATTATAGGTCCCAGCGCGGCGAAGACTCTTGAATGGGGTGAGTTGCGGAATTAGATGGACAGAGTGCGGTGCTGTCGATGCGAACGATCGAAGTATTTCAAATCGGAAGTTCGAGAGCCGGTCTCAATCGTGCGAATTCGCCGGAACCTGAAAATCAATTCCGCTGGAGCGATTTGCCTGCTGTGTTGCCGCAACGTCTATCTGATCGAGCGGAATCTTCTCGAAATTCTCAGCGTCGAGATTTGTCAGCGCTGTCGATGTCACCATGTAGTTTTGAATCTTCTCCGGCTCGCGGCTGCCCTTAAAAATGACGGTCAGCGGCTTCGAAGTAATGGGCGATGGTGCCGAAGGTGCAGACGGCGCGAAATGATATTCCTGACGCTGCGGTCCGGCGGGGGCGGTAGCCTGACCAGGCGCAACGTTCTCTTGCTGCTGCGGGTAAGGGGCATCACCGTATCCCGGATAGGGTGCAGGTTCGGGGCCGTATCCGTCTTCTGGACCCTGGTCGGTTGGAGCGTTCGCACCCTGTTCGTTTTCGGAGTAGTCGGTAGCGCCCCAGTCATAGAAGCCCGGATCGACTACGTAGGGATATGGGTACAAATACCCCGGCACATATCCGTAAGAACCCCGGTTCCGGTAACGCCGATCGTGATCGTGCCCGCGGTAGGGTCCGCGATGGGGATTGCGGCCGGGATATCCGGGGCGGTGGCCGTATCCACCCGAGAACCCGTTTCCTCGATAGGGGAGAGGTACGCCTGCCCTCGCCGGTGCCTGAGGGCCGCCCGGCATCGGAAATCTGCCTGGTGCTGAGAAGCTAGACGGCTGCTGCAGTCCAACCAGGCCGGAGTAACTCGGGGCATGTACGGAGTATCGTGGACTTGAATATCCGGAACGGCCAGATGAGCCACCGTGAGCTGTGCCTCCAACATGACCAGATCCGACGCTGTGTCCTGAGGATCCACCGCTGTGCCCTGCCTGATGCTGCGCCCATGCCGGGAGCGCCAGAGCTACAGCCAACGCAAATGCAGCCCGTGACCTCATAGGACCATTCTACCGCCGATTGGCTCCCGCAATATTCGGGGCATATTCGCGCTCCTGCATGTTTGACGCGTTGTCAGGTCCAACGTCAGTATGCGGGTAGTTCCTCTTTCATCGGGCGCCGTTCCACATCGACAGCTCCGCATCCGTTGCAGTCCGAGATTACAGCGACTATCCCATTCTGCGAGAATTGTTTATACCCGCAGGTCATCTGCGCGCCAGTTGCGGATCCGCTCCTTGATCTGCTTGCGGCTCAAATTCTCTTCGAGCGCCTGCTTTGCAAGCGCTACCACTTCGTCATCCCCGGCAAACCGCAATGCAATGAGCTGATCTTCGTTCAGACGATAAAGTTGCGTCTTCCACTCCTGCGGGGCGAGTGTCTGCAGACGCAGCCGCTCTTCCAGACGGATCACGCGATCCTGCACCTTGAGCGGATAGGTCCGAATCTTCAGCAGGGGTACGATCACCACCAGCGACAGAACAAGATACCAGCCCGACGAGAGGCTCGGCTGGCGGTACAGATGAAATCCAGCGTAGACCAGGTTGAGAACGTAAACGACGAGAAGCAGAACGTGATAGGCGGGATCTAAACGTGCGTGATTCTTGAGAGACTGCGTCTCACTCATGTGCGGCCACGGTTTCCTTCAGGCCGGAATTTGCTGTTGCATCGGAAGGGGCATCTGGGTCTGCATCTGCAGCAGCGACGCTGTGGACCTGTTCACTGGCGGTGAGCGCATTCTCTGTCCCTGTGCCGGACACTGTCAACACAGCAAGATCATCCGGCATCAGCTTCTCAGGGTTCTTCGGAATGAGGTGATAGCGCCCGTGCATCACGTAATCGGCAAAAAGACCGCCGGCAACATACGGGTTCAGGACGGCAATGGGCAGTGCGTACGCAGTCGTAACCAGCGACTCTGAAATGCTCTTATTCGTGCGGCTCATGCGGCGATATCCCGGAACCTGCGGAATCTCGTACACCTCGAGATGGAGCTCCGGATGTTTCTTCGCGTAGCGAACCAGCTTGAACGTGATTTGTTTCGGAGTCGTCATGCCAGCGTCCGGGAAGAAACTGCGACGGAAGTTGCGCGGGAAATACTGGTTCATCACTTTGCGCGAAAAGTCGGCGCAGTTGTTGTAAAACAACTCGAAGTGAGATCGGTTCTTGTCCTTGTTCATATGCTCGATGAACGCATCATCCTGTTCTTCCGTCGTATCGAACCGAAACGCATACATGCGGCGCTCATAGGAGACACCAACCAATTGCGTCCAGCCGCCGTGCCAGAAGTCGCCCTTGCGAACATCCCGGCCCAGGCTTAACAAATGTGCCTCGTGATACTGATTGCGAAGCCGGTGCACCGTCTCGCGGTTCACGCGATCGGGAACCTCAGAGAGATCCTCAATGGAGTAAAGATAGGGGATCAGCGGAATGACAACCCAATCATGATGCGCCACGTCGCTGTAGCGCGAAATGACCGACCCCATCTCGCCCGGTTCGCAGCGGCGCAGCTTTGTGGGGCTCGCTGCACAGATGCGGGCGAAGTAGATGGCAGTGTGTCCTGTGGGATTCAACGTTCCGAAGAAGCCGTAAGGCTCTTCGAGCAGCAACGCCGCCTGTGCCTGCGAGCGCGGTGAACTGACAACAAAAACCGCGAGGGCACAGAACATGAATACGATTCTGCGGGGGGCGCGCATCATCGGGTACATCGACTCCGTGTGGTATTTTTCCTTACTCAAGTATCGCGGAAATCCAACAAAAACAGAGAACAGATTGTGTCAGATTGTGATTCTGTCCCAATCGCCGGTAACGAATGCGGCTAGTTCCGAATTGGCAAACCTCATCAGGTACATGCGATCCGGCGTATTGCTTTTTCTGAATAGACCCCATTTCTTCCGAATTGTTGTGATAAGTCGAGTGATTTCGAACTTCACATCAGAGATGGCACTTGTCGGGCCGCTCTGATAGCTTTCTCTTTCGAGAAGATTTCCTGGCGCGAGGCCATGATGCGCATTCCGTTCTTGTCAGTGGTTATTTTTGCCTGTTCGGCTCTTCTTTCCGCGCAGGTCACCCTGCCGAAGGTTCTTTCCAGCCACATGGTCATGCAGCGCGACCTGCCGGTACACGTCTGGGGCATGTCGGCGCCGGGCCAAAGCGTGACTGTGGCATTCAGGGGTGAATCGCGGAGCGTTAATGCCGATCCGCTTGGCCATTGGGATGCGTATCTGAAGCCGGGCCCAGCCGGCGGTCCATTCACTTTGACCGTGACACCCGGTCCCGCGCCGAACCAGGCTGCAAATCAGCCGGCGATCACGCTCGATGACATCATGGTGGGCGACATATGGGTCGCATCCGGGCAATCCAATATGGAGTTTCCCCTGAGTCGCGCCAGTACTGCAGCGAAAGATTTGCCCAACGCGACCAATCCGCAGATACGGCTGCTGATGATTCGCAGGCGGACGGCAGACTACGCAATGTGGGATGAAGATACGGATGGCTGGACCGCATCGACTCCCGAGACGGCGAAGGAATTTTCTGCGGTTGCATGGTATTTCGGGCGCGACATTGCCGAGCGCCAGCATGTCACGATCGGCTTGATCGATGCGACGTGGGGCGGCACCGTGGGTGAATCGTGGGTCCGTCTCACGGCTCTTGGAGAGGACGCCTCACTCGCACCCATCTTCGTATCCCGCGGCAAAATGACCGACGACGCTGCCGACGCCGTTGCCGAGCAGGCAGACGAAAAACGCCAGCAGGACGAGGCCACGGCTGCCGGTAAGCCGCTTCCGCAATTTCCATGGCATCCGCCATTGAATAGCTGGGGCCCCGGTCTGCTCTGGAACGGAATGATCGCTCCGCTCACGCCTCTGCCGATCCGCGGAGCACTCTGGTACCAGGGAGAGAGCAATAGCGCGATTGCCCGCGTACACTCCTACGATCGCGTGATGCGAACACTCATCGAAGACTGGCGCAGGCAATGGGGCATCGGCGACTTTCCGTTCCTCTACGTGCAGATCTCGAATTACAAATCGACTCCGCGAGAGGATTGGGCCGAACTTCGAGAGCAGCAGGTGCGCACGCTGGCACTCCGCAACACGGCCATGGCCGTAACCATCGATATTGGCAATCCGGACGACGTTCACCCGACCGACAAGCTCGACGTCGGTCAGCGCCTGGCGAGGGCCGCGCGCGCCCTCACCTATGGTGAAACTACCCTCGAGTACTCCGGCCCGATGTTCCGCCAGGCGACAACGGAATCCAACTCGATTCGGGCATGGTTCGATCATGCGAGCGGCCTCAATGCCAGGGGCGGAGCGGTAACCGGCTTCGAGGTAGCCGGCCGCGACGGAAAATACGCACCAGCCGCAGCCACGATCGACGGCCGCACGGTCGTTGCATCAAGTCCTGACGTTCCCGCGCCAGTCTACGTTCGCTATGGATGGGCCAACAGCCCGCAATGCAATCTGTTCAATGGTGAGAGCCTCCCGGCATCGCCGTTCACGTCGGAGCGATAACTCAACGCCCTTCCTCAGCCGGCGCGACACGTCGACCCTCTGTCGCGCCGAAGCTCTTCCGCAATTCAGAAACCACGCAAGCAAGCGCGACGCGATTTCGCGCATCTAAGCCGTCGAAACGTGATCGGGAACGATCGCGTCGGAGGGATGTACATGAGTGTTGGAACAGCTGAAGAGCTATTCGTAGAAGAACTGAAAGATATCTATTCGGCAGAGAAGCAGGCAGTCAAAGCCTTTCCCAGGCTCGCAAAGGCCGTGCAGTCTGAGGAATTGAGACAGGCCATGCAGGACCACCTGGAACAGACAAAAGGACAGGTTGAACGGCTCGACCGAATCTTCGAAATTCTGGAGAAACGTTCCAGCGGCAAGACCTGCGAAGGAATGAAGGGCCTGGTCGAGGAGGCGCAATCGCAACTCGAGGAGATTGAAAAAGGCCCAGTGCTCGATTGCGCCATGATTGGCGCTCTCCAGCGGATAGAGCATTACGAGATCGCGGCCTATGGCACGGCGGCAACACTGGCCGAAGCAATGGGCCAGGACGAAGTGAAGGAACTCCTGGGCGAGACTCTCGAAGAAGAGAAGGAAACCGATGAGCGGCTGACCCAGGTCGCTCAGTCCGTAAATTCAGAAGCCCTGAGTGAAGGTAACGAGGAGGAAAGCTCTCAGGATAAGGATGAAAACGAGAGCAGCAACAATGGATCGCGCCGCGGCTCAAGTTCTCGCGGCTCATCGCGTTCATCCTCGAAGCTGAGTTCATCCCGATCGAGTTCGGCTAGCTCAGGCAAGAAAACCCGTCGTTAGTTCATCCGCTTCACGTCGCGAACGCACTCACTTCAATTGGGTGCGTTCGCGGCTCATTCGATCGCACCACGGCTCGCATCCAGAGCTCGTTCCGACTGGAACTCGCCTCGAAAGGTGGGAAATTCGGTTGTGGAAAGCGAACTGCTACTGGATGATCTCGAACTTCTCCCAGAGGTAATTGCAGCTCGGGCAGTTGTCCGACTCTGGATTCTGCGCCGCGTAGCCACAAAGAGCGCACACAAAGAAATGATGTGGCGTGTACGCCCAGCCGGCCTTATCTGCGCCCACGCGAGGGGTGAGTTCCCAGAAGAGACGAACGTGCGATTTGTCTGCTTCCAGAGCCCAGTGAAATGTGCGAATTGCGGTTGAATCCACAAGCGGAACGGCCGCGGTAAGAAACGTTGGGTAGAGATAGTCGACTTCGAATCTCTGATCCGCAAGGGCGGTGCGCAGGTTCTCCAGGGATCCCTCGACGCGCGGCAATGGAATCTCCACCACCGCAGGCCTGCTCATATAGCGCAGTACGCGCGCGTGGTTGGCTGCATGGATCTGCTCGGCCCTGGCCACGGCGCGGAAAAGGCTGGCAATTCCGTGAAAGCCCTCTTCATCAGCTCGGGCCGCGTAGGCTCGGCATGTCGCAGTGTTCCTGGTCTCTTCCTCAAGCGCAGTCTCAAGGTGCCTGATCACAGTCAGGTCTTCAACACCGATCGGTCGAGCCAGAATCGGATCCGCCGCCATCGCTTGCGCTCCTACACCGTTGGATGCAGGGAACAGCAGGTTGATGCCGACAAAGTGGCTAGCGAACCACCTCGAACCGATCCCAGACAAAATTGCACGCCGGGCAGTTGTCTGCTTCCTGAGTTTTGGCTGTATAGCCGCACAAGGTGCACACGTAGAAATTGAGCTGTTCCAGGGTCCACCCCGGACCCGCTTCCGTCGCTGCCACCGCGTCCTGATACAGCCGGGCGTGTGTCTTCTCCGATTCCATGGCCCACAGGAAGGAGCGCATCGCGTGAGTGTCGAGCTGTGAAGTGGCGTGAACCAGGAACTCCGGGTACAGAGAGTCGATTTCACGCTGCTCGCCGCCGAGCGCCTCTTTGAGGTTTTCAGCGGTCGATTTCACCCGAAACGGCTGCACCTCTATGGCGACAATCTCTCCGCCCATGTGGCGGATGACTCGAGCATGGTTGCTGGCATGGATCTGCTCGGCGCGGGCCGCAGCACGGAACAAACTGGCCGCTCCGTTCAGGCCCTCAGAGTCGGCTTTGGCCGCAAACGCCTTGTAGCGGGCGTGAGAGTTGATTTCACTTTCGTATGCGGCTAGCAAATTGCTGACTGCATTTTCGTTCTCAGTAGCAACCATAGTTCTCTCGACTTTCTTTAACTGAACTATGGTTCAACTGTAGGGATGTACTTCTGTTCAATCCGTGACTGGCATCACAGGATGGGTCACAATCTTATGCGATTAAGTAACTCACATCACGTGACTTCCGACTGGATTTATCCAGAGATGATTTGCCCCGCGCTCGTGCGGCTATGGCACGCCGCACACCTCCGTCAGTTGAACAAATCACCGAGCACCGATCCTCCCCAGGTTGCGCCCAGTCCTGCCGCGAAACTGCCAATCGAATACAGCGCCGCAATGCCAAATGCTCCTTCGCGCAGCTCGACCAAAGTTTCCCATTCATAGGTTGAAAACGTGCTGTACGCACCAATGAAACCAACCGGGATCAGAAACCTCCACGCAGGGCTGATATCGGTGTGCCGGCCGAGTTGGGACATCGTGAATCCGATGATCACGCAGGCGGTGACATTTACGATGAGCGTGCCGTAAGGGAAACGAATTCCCAGGCGGTTTGAAACCCATGAGCCCACTCCGTAGCGCGCGATCGACCCCAGCGCTCCGCCGAGTGCAATCAATAGATATTTCTGCAAAGCTCTTCCTCCTCTACAGACGGCAGGACGACGCAGAGCAAAGAAACGAATTCTGTTGCTCTCGGATCTTGCCTGAATTTTGCAGGGATCGCGCCGGGTATGACTCCGCGACAGGATCACCTGTCAGGAGTCATCATCTGTCCGACGGAAGAAGGACAGCGGTTAACAGGCCGGTCTTGCGGATACGAACTGGCCTGCGCGGTGAACTCCATCACCGCTACCACTACTTTCATTAGAGGGCACTCGGAATGGAGTGTCAAGATTCCGTACATAACGAATAGTGATTATTAGATTCATTTAGAATCCGGAACAATATGCCTCCAACTTTCTTCAAGATCTCAGGACATTCAATTATTTCCGGTGGTTGGGGAGACTACGGTGACATACTCCAACAGGGAATGGGTGCCCACTCAAAGGAAGTGGACGGACGGATGCAGCTGGAGCGAACTGGTCCGTTCATCCCTCCAATTACATTTCCCGGGCTACGCGGTTTCGTGCTGACTTCTGAAGCGAGATCGATGCTTGAATCTTCCGAATTCACGGGGTACAGCTTCAAGCCGGTCGATAAGAAGCTGATTGTCGAATTGCATTGGGAGGACTGGGATTTGAATGCCTCCGAGCCGGCAATTTATCCCGAAACCGGCGAGCCTGAGGACTACATACTTGGCCAGCCTCACAGCTCGGAAGCGGCATCCGCCCTCGGCGACTTGTGGGAGGTTGTGGTTCCGAAGACTGTCTCCGTACTCAGACAACGTCGGATTGTCGAGTCTTACAAGGAACTCTCAATTGATTCGAGCACTTGGGATGGCGCCGACATTTTCGCCAGCAACGACGTTGGATACACATTCTTCACCGAACGAGCACAGAATTGGTTCTTCGGCCATTTCGGTGAGTACGTGGACTTCCAAGAATTTCCGTCGGTTTGATCATCACCGGTCCGTGCACGAGTAGCACGGATCGACCGCAGCCTGGATCAGCGGTGCGTCTGCCAACCGGGCGCCCTGTACCATGAACCGCACCGCGGGCATATTCACGTAGGTTGGCGTGCGGACATGTACGCGGCTCGGCATGCGTGCGCCTTCCTTCCATGAAACGGAGTACATGACCTCGCCTCTGGGTGCCTCGACGCGCGCTGTTGCAGTTCCGCTGATGAAGCTGAATTTGCTGCCGTCGCCCGGGGGTGCAATCTCGCCCGGAGGCAGTTTCGCCAGCGCCTGCCGCAGTATCTTGCAGCTCTCCATGATCTCGAGCGCGCGAACTAGGAGTCGGGCCCGAACGTCTCCATCAGGAACAACCGGCACTGTGAAATCCATCTCGGCATAAGCAGCGTATGGCGCTTCCTTGCGAATATCCTGCCCTATACCCGATGCCCGTGCCACCGGTCCAACAACTCCCAATGATCTGGCCTTCTCTGTTGTGAGTACACCGATACCGGCGCAGCGCGAGGTCGCCGTTTTGCTGGTGGTAAAGATCGGGATAATGGTTCGCGTCATCTCTTTTTCAAGCGCTTCGACCATCGCCAGGATTGACTGCGGATCTTCGATATTGCGATTGACCCCCCCGATCCGGTTCATGGCGTAATTGACGCGATTCCCTGAGATGGCCTGGAGAACGTCCATTACTTTCTCGCGAATCTCGAAGCATGTCATGAACATGGTCTTGAAGCCCATGAGCTTCGCTGCAATCCCGGCCCAGAGAACATGCGAATGCAGACGCTCGAGTTCGCCCATGACCACGCGGATATATTGGGCGCGAGGCGGCGGCGTGAGCCCGGTCAGCTTCTCCATCGCCTGGCAGAGCGTGAGGGTGTGGATGAAGGAACAGATACCGCAAACGCGCTCCATCAGCGCGATGACCTGGATGTAGTTGCGCGTTTCGGCAAGATGTTCGATGCCACGGAAATTGAACCCGATATGCAACTTCGCATCCGTGATGGTCTCGCCTTCGCAAATCATGTTGAGCTTATAGGGCTCTTCAAGACCCGGGTGGTAGGGACCCATGGGAATTTCGTAGCTCATTGCACGACCTCCTTCTGCAGATTGACGCCACACACTCCGCCCTCTCGCAGAAGCAGCGGCTCGTACTCGCGGCCGGTGAAGTCAATGCGGTATTCCTCATGAACTTCGCGCTCGATCCAGTCGGCGGCTTCGCACAGGTCATAGATGCTGTCGATTGCGTTACTTGTCGACGGGAAGGTAAACCCAAGCAGATGACCCATCAGGTCCCAGTGATACTCGAGACGGAATCCCGCATTCGCGGGCAGTTCGTATGTGGTGAGGGTGACGAAGCGTGCGCCGACGGCATTCATCGCGCGTGCCACGTCACGAACGCTCAGGTTCGAGTCTGTGTACCAGAAGACGCCGATCTTTTCCGAGTACGGAGCGGATTCATCCTTCGCGATAAGATTCGGGGCTGTTTCGACAGTGCTCATTGAGAACCTCCAGTTGCGGGCTCCGTTGCCGACACGGGAGACTTCGGAGCGGCAATCGCGGCAGGCTTGGGAGCGGGTGTTCTGCGTTTGACGGTGTATGTCTTCTTCAGTTCGCCCTGTTGCAGGTAGATCGGGGGGCAAGCTGATTCCTGGCTGAGCGCGTGCTCCGTGTGGCCTTCCTTAAGTGCATGCTCCGTGCAGCCCTCAACGCAGCGACCGCAGAAGGTGCACTGGCCGGGGTCGTAGCTCCACGTGAATTCGCCTTTGCCTGCCTGGTAGGTGATTGCACGGGAGGTGCAGCGGAATTTGCAAATGGCGCAGCCGGTGCACAGCTCTGGATCGAACTGCACCAGTCCGCGAAAGCGCTGGGTGACCGTCGGACGCGCGGGGAAGAGCAAGGTTCGCGAGCCGCCCCAGAGGTTCTTCCACAGCATGGTCAGGATGTTCATGATCTAAGCCTCATGAAGAGCGCGGAGGAAACTGCCAGAACCGCGAAAATGATGGTGCATTGCCAATAGAAACGAACTGTAGTGTCGATCGCCAATCGCGCCGTCGCCGCGGCAAGTGCCGAAAGCAACAACACGATCCCGAAAGAAATAGCTACAAAGACCAGGGCAGACAATCCCCAGAACGCCATCTGCGGAGCGATCAGTGTGGCCACCAGTCCGGTTGCCGCAACCCACTCCAATCCGTGCGAAAGCTCCCACATCGCTAGTTCGGGACCTGCAAACTCTACCATTGGACCCGAATAGATCTCCTGCTCGGCATTCGGCAGTGAGAAGGGATTGAGATGCAGCTTTGCCGGGAGGCAGATCAGAATCGCCAGGATCCCAACCCAGCGCAGTGGCGTCGTGGGCGCTTGTGCAAGCGCCTCGAGCCGGAACGTGTGCTGCGATGCAGCTACTGAAATGATCGCCAGCAGGAAGACAACGTTGTACGAAACGCTGAGTACCGCCTCGCGCGCCGAGCCAATCTCTCCAAAGATCGAGCGCGATGTGAAGCCGGCGGCAATGATGCAGATCGACGGCACCTCTAGCAGCGCGAGTAACAGGATCAAGTCGCCCTGGAACCCCCCGGAGGAGGGAAGCACCGGCAGCAGACCCACGGCACCGGCTGCTGTCGAAACCGCGATCAACGGCCACGCGCGCATCAGGCCTCCCGCGACTCCAACACGCGGAGGAGTACCTTTGCCGAGCAGCTTGATGAAATCGAAAAACGGCTGCATGAACGGCGGCCCGATCCGGCCCTGCATCATGGCGACCGACTTTCGTTCCACCCAGAGAAAGAACCAGGCCGCCGGGACAGCAAACAGGATGCCCGGAAAAATCAGCAAGCGCGCGAGAGCAGTGAGGAGGCTCATGCCTGCACCTCCATCGTTCCCTGTTCGGGAACCGGATCTAGTTGTGCAGCCTTGCTTCCGCGTTCCGCAAGAATCTCAGCTGCCTTCGCGATGCCCTCAATAATCGCGTCGGGTCGTGGCGGACATCCGGGAACGAAAACATCCACGGGAATATGTTTGCTTAAAGGGCCATCCAGAGTGCGGCTGTCGATGAATACGTTCGTTGTCGCAGGGCAGGACCCAATAGCGACCACTGCCTTCGGCCCGCAAACCTGCCCATAGACGGTCTTGATCGCGCACACCGCGTTTTTCGTCACCGGACCAGTGACGCACAGAATGTCAGCATGACGCGGGCTGCCTTCGAGACGAACGCCAAGCTGCTCGGCATCGTAGCGAGGGGTGAGAGCCGCGACGATCTCAATGTCGCATCCGTTACAGCTACCGGAGTTCAGGTGAAACAACCAGGGACTGCGGCGCCGGCAATAGCACATCAATCGATTCCAGAGCTTCATGGGCGCCCCCATTGCACTAACGCGAGAACGTTCGGCCAGGTCCCTGCAATCACCAGAATCGCCACCAGCGCCACAATTGCTCCCCGCAGCGCAAACGGCTCAGAAGCATTCTGTGGCGGATCAGCACCCTGTGGCGGTCCCCACCAATAACGGGTCAGCGCGAGAACGTAGGCGATCAAGGCGAGAATCGACGAAAGCACAAAGACGGCCAGCAACAGGGGCGAGATCTCTAAAGCTGACTGGTAGAGTCTCCACCTGCCCAGGAAGCCGATCGTCGGTGGAATGCCAAGCATCGCCAGCATCCCGAAGAGGAAACCAAAAGCGCTCACAGGATAGCGCGTCGCCAGTCCTGCGGGGGTACCGTCGAGTGCCCCATCGGCCTCCGGAGCGCTCAGGCACGCGAACAGCAGCGCCTTCGCCAATGCATGTGTGCCTGCCGCGATCATTGCGCCTGATGTGCCGAGTCCCGTGGCACAGGCAAGCCCCAGCAGCAGGAAACCCGCATCTTCGATGGTCGATAAGATCAGCAGGCGCTTGAGGCTCCGTTGCGAAAGCATGAGTAGGGCTGCAATCAATGAAGTCGCCGCTGCAATGCCGAGGATCAGAGTCAACGGGGTCAGCAGCGCGGGGTTCAACTGCGATGCCATCCAGAACTCGCCGAACGCGGCCATATCCACGACTGCAATTACCAGGCCGAGCACCAGCGCTGGAACTTCATCGGCCAGCGAGAGCAGCCAGAAGAGCAGCGGGATTGCGGCAAGCTTGATCAGGATCCCGGTGAGCAGCAGCGCGCGCGACCACGCCTGGTTGGGCGTGTTGATGAGGAGTTCGCTTGCAACTACGGAGACAGCCGACAACAGCACGACGCTCAAATAGGTCAATTTCGCTGTTCTGGATCGTGCCGTAATCCAGACCCGCATCACGGTCATGAAAGCGCCGAGTTCAAGCAGTCCCAGCCGCAGCCAGGGATTCGATACGGCGAGCCCCCCTGCCGAAAGCGCTCCTACCGCCAGCATGCAGAACCAGAGAGCCGGCCCATGCGCTGCTGCTTTCTTCAGCGAAGCGAAAAACAGTGCAGCCGCTGCAATGCCGATCGAGACAACCAGGAAGAGCGGCGCACGCAGTGTTTCGACGCTCGAATAATCTATCGATTGCGTTCCCCGCCAGACCCACTGCAGAAGCACAAAAATTGCCGGAGCCATCACCAGCAGCAGCAGCGTGGCTCGGCGCTCCATCCAGCCAATCACAACACTAAGGGCGCGAGAAGTTGCCTCAAAACCGGCCCACAATCCCAGGTACGCCCGATCCACATTTGTCCAGCGGAAGAACGAATGCCAATTGTGTAGAAAGATGTCGGAGAAGTCGCCAGCCGTAAGCCGTGCGCTGCTTGAGAGCGGCTCGCCGCCCGTGAACACGCCGCCGCCTGCTCCAGCGAGTGCTGCACCGTCACCAGCCGTCGCTGCCACTGGCCGCGCTGCGTATGCGAGGGCATACACCACTCCGCCTACGACCACACTTACCAGCGCGAGCACCAGGCCGCCTGTCGTCGAGAAGCTTCCCGCATCGGAAGATAGTCCGAGCCATGTGACGTGTACTCCCGCACCGAGAGCCATCGTACGCAGAATTGGATTCAACAGGTAATTCACTGCAAGCTGAGGCGCTACGCCAAGAATGATGCTTCCCGCGGCGAGCAGACCCATGCCCCACACCATCGAGCCGGGCGACTCATGCGCATCGTTGGTGCTTTCCGTCGGTGGCCCCAGGAACACTGCACTTGTCGCCTTTACACCCATAAACACCGTGCCGAGGCTCGCAGCCCAGGCGATCATTGCCGGAACAGCCCAGCCCGATTCCAGTGCCGCTGCGTACAGCATCCACTTGCTTGCGAAGCCGCTCATCAGCGGAATACCCATCATGCTGCCCACGCCAATGAGCCAACTCAGAGTCGTTCGCGGCATGCGCGATGCCAATCCGCCAAGTTGATTCATATCGCGTGTGCCGGCCGCATGCTGTACCGATCCGGCTGTGAGGAAGAGCCCGCCCTTGAAGAATCCATGATTGAGGCAGTGCAGCAGGCCGGCGGTGATCGCCAGCGGAGTTCCAATGCCGATCCCCATCATCATGTAGCCGATCTGGCTCACAGTTGAATAGGCCAGCATCCGTTTCAGATCGCTCTGCACCATGGCGTACATCACGCCCACTGCCATCGTGATGGTGCCAACCCAGACCATCGTCGTGCCCCATGCTGCCGGCCATGCGCCGAAACTGTGCATGCGAGCCGCCAGGTAAACGCCGGCTTTCACGTAGCACGCTGCATGCAGCAGGGCGCTCACCGGGGTCGGAGCCGCCATTGCCTCTGGGATCCATGTGTGCAGCGGAACCTGAACTGACTTGGCGACCAGCGCCACCAGCATCAGCACGAAGACGCCGCTTGTAAACGCCTGCGCAACCTTCGGATCCGTCCACAACGCACTGCCCGTGCGGTGGTAGATGATCAGGATTGCGGCGAGAAGACCGTACCCCGCGATGTGCGTCATCAGCAGCACTTTGCGCGCGCCCTTCACGGCCTCCGGATTTGAGTACCAGAATCCGACCAGCGAGAAAGAGCAAAGCCCGACCAGCTCCCAGCAGCCATAGAGCGTGAAGAGATTTGCGCAATACACCAGCCCCACAAAGCCGGCGATAAACACCAGCATTGTCGCGTAGAAGCGTGTAGCGGCCTTCTCATGAGCCATGTATCCGACGGAGTAGATCAGCACGAATCCGCCGATTCCGGTCCCCATCAGCGCAAACAGGATGCTGAGCGCATCCACATGAACTGCAAGCGTTGCCGGCAAGTTCCACTGACCGACCGTAAAGTCGATTGCCTGTCCGCCGAAGACATAGGGTGCTGTAGCAATGACGGCAAGCAAAGAAGGAATACAGAAGAGGACGGCGAGAATACCTTTGGCCGTCGAGGAGAAGAAGCGCGCTACCAGAAGCTGAAATATGGCACCTAACAGCAACGAGCACGGCGCAACCAGGATCAGGGTTACGGCTGTCATGTCTCGAATGTTAGGTGCGTATCTACTGCTTTGATGTGATGTGCTTCACACCGGAGCCAACATGGGAGTCGACAGGGTCCTATGTACTGCATTGCGGGATTACGGGCCTAAATCATTGCTGTCGTGCTATTTATTGATCGCCAGCAGAAAACAAACCATTGCTGCCGTTAACGTGGCCACGCGCCAGCGATGCATCGTGTCCCAGCGGGTGTGTTCCTGCAGGGCCAATCCTGGTGCACCTGCCGGCGCATCCGGATCCAGGGTCACAAGCCGGTTATTGATAGGCACCAGGAACAGGATAGTCAGGAGAATGACGGCGGCCCAAATCGAGATGGCGACAATCAGCAGCACCGTTCCGAACCGCCTGTGACGGACAATCGCCTCGGCTATGAGAAGCAAGAGACTCAGCACATACCAGAATGGCATCACCCGACCGAGTTTCGCCGCGAACAGACTAATCGCTCTAAGTTCTTCGCGTTCGCCAAGCTTGTGCAGGATTGGGTTGATGAAGGCCGAAACTGAGAACTCCACTCCAATCAGGAGCCCGATGCAGACTGCAGTGACGATGTCCAGAACAATTCTCACGCTCACTCCTGAATTAAAGACGCGCTCGCCCGTATCGATGATTCAGAAATGACATTGCGTTTTTTAGATGCTCTCCCATCTTTATGTGGACTGCGATCGATCGGCCCTGATCCACTCCGATTCAATCTTTGGCGGGTGCAGTAGCGTCTGCAGCACGACGCAATACTGCTCGGTCTTCTCCTGCAGCAACTTCAGTTGTTCCGTAGTCGCGCTCGGAGCATCGATAGCGAACCTGATTCGCATCCCTTCGAATCCAACCTGTACTTCCTTTGAAATGCCGAGCGTCCCGCTCAAGTCCATGTCGCCATCGACAGTCACCGCAATGTGCTGCGTTTCAATCCCCATCGCAGTCGCAACCAACTGACACGTAAGCTGCGCGCATGCCGCCAGCGCACCCAGCAGCAGATCGCCCGAACACGCGGCTGTCCCCGATCCTCCCACACCCTTGTGTGCTTCCGCCTGGTAGATGGCGCGTCCAATGTCCACGGAACACGACAGCGGCGTATCTGTCTCGCCGCCTTTCGCTGTAAGCGTGATACGCGAGCTTTGCGGATCGGTTCGATATTGTGCTTTGAATGGCTTCTGCAACGACCTGATGTCAACAACAGCTTTGCTCACTCGACCTCCAATAAGAATTCGAACGTTGACTAATGTGAAGAGAGCTCGGGTTACACTCCGAATCTTTCACGATATTGGCTTGGGGAAATGCCCGTGTGCCGCTGGAACAGAGATCGGAAGAAGGCGACGTCCTGGTAGCCCACGGCAAAACTGATCTCCTGCATCGAGCGATGATTGCTCTCCAGCATTCTTTTTGCGGCAGCAACCCGCAGCTTCTGCAGATAGATCAGCGGACTGTCGCCTGTAGCCTGCTTGAATCTCCGCACAAAATTCCGTACGCTCATGCCCACCCGCTCCGCAGGATCGTCGAGGGAAAAGGTTTTCGCGAAATTCTTGTGAATCCAGTCCTGCGCTTTCGAGATCACGTCATCCGTGTGGTCCGTCTTCAGGGGAACGATCGCAAATCCGGCCTGCCATGCGCGCGGCATCTCGATCAACAACGCCTTCGAAGTCTGCATGGCAACTTCATGTCCGCAGAATCGCTCCACCAGGTAGATGGCCAGATCCAGAGATGCGTTCACCCCGCCACCGCAGTAGAAGCCTCGATCCTCGGTCACCATCAACTCCGGCATCCATTTCACGCGCGGATATTTTTCGCGGAATCGCTCCGCCAGTCCCCAGTGAGTTGTGGCGCGCTTTCCGTCCAGCAATCCCGCTGCGGCGACGAGACCCACGCCTGAGCACACGCTGGCGATAGCCACTCCATTGGTGCTGCGCCGTTTGAGCCAGGGCACAATTGCCGCGTTGCGCTCCAGTACGTCATCAACGCTTACGCCGGTGGTTGGAACGAAAATGAGATCAGTCTTGCCCACGTTCTTCAGTGCGATGTTCGGCGCAATTCTGATTCCGCCATCGCAAGTAACCGCGCCGCCGTCCGCCGTGGCAGTTATAACTCGAAAGGCAGGCTCAACCTTCACGCCGGTGAGTGCGTTCCATAGCGAACCCGCATGGCGGAAGACCTCCATAGGGCCGATGGCCGTGGACGAAAACATCTGGTCCAGAAGAAGAATTGTGATCTCTTTCAACGTTGTACCTCAGACGTGTACAGGCCGGAACGGGGTCAGCGGGGGAGTGGCCTAAGAACCTCCCTACAATGGCATATCTGCCATCTTGCTGCAAGCCTGTTTTTGACGGAACCTTGAATCATCCCCCGGATCTGCGCCAGCAGATTCTGCAAGAGAGGTTTGTTCAGATGGCAACAGCTCAGGAATCCTGCACGTTGATCAACGGTGTCAACGTCGATGGTCTCAACGCAACGATTGAAGCAGTTAAAACCACTCCCGCAATCGCGAAATTCAAGTTCAACATCAGAAACAAATGGAAGGAAGCCGGCCAGAACTCCTCGACGGTAAACGAGTTTTATGGCGTCGGCCAGCAGCAGTCGCGGCAACAGACGTTTGTTCTCGAGGCGGATGAGCCAACCATTCTTCTCGGTAAAGATGCCGCCGCAAATCCGGCGGAACATCTGCTTCACGCGCTCGCTGCGTGCATGACGACCTCGATGGTCTATCACGCCGCCGCTCGCGGAGTTCACATCGAAGCCGTCGAGTCGTCGTTCGAAGGCGACATTGATGTGCACGGATTCCTCGACCTCGACAACAGCGTTCGCAAAGGCTACCAGGGCATTCGCGTCAACTTCAAGATCAAGGCAGATGTGCCCGATGCGCAGTTGCAGATGATTGCTGATCTTGGGCCCAAATTCTCGCCGATCTTCGATTCGGTGACGAATGGAGTGCCCGTTTCGTTCACCGCCGAACGGCTATAGACACCGCTTATCTCTCAGAAACAGGATGCATGTCGGCGAGGGTATGCCCACGTCACGGCAGCATGCGTGTGCCCGGTGTAATTAGAGCCGAACAAATTCCGCAATCACACAAGTCAACAGAAGAAGGAGAAAGAAGATGTCACGTTTCAATCAATTAATTTGCAACTCTGCTAAGGTTGTCCTCGCTCTGCCGATCCTCATCAGCTTCACAAATGCGAAGCATGCAATTGCACAGGAACCTTCACACGAAGCTCATCACGTGTCGGCCCAGCTCGTCCGGGACGTCCGCCGGGCAACTGAACGCTTCCTTGATGTCAATAATGCCGGTCCTGCTGGCTATGGGCCAGCGTTCGGGTGCGTCACCGGGCCAGATCACGGCGCGATGGGCATTCACTACGTCAACGGTCCGCTTGTCGGCGACGGCAAGATCGAGCTGGAGTATCCCGAGGCTCTGATCTACGAGCCAGTGGGCAATGCGCGCAAACTGGTCGGCGTTGAATACATCGTCGATGCTGCCACCTGGATGAAGTACAACCCCGCGCCGCCCACACTCGATGGGCAGGACTTTCAGTTCGTCGCCGCGCCCAATCGCTTCCAGCTCCCCGACTTCTTCGAACTCCACGTTTGGGCATGGCGCGACAACCCCAACGGCGCGTTCGTCGACTGGAACAACAAAGTCACCTGCGAGCAGTTGCACGTACAGGAAGAGTAGTCTCCTTTCCTGTCCGGCCGATGCCCCGCACCGATCTGATCCCGGTCCGGGGCATCGCTTTTACCGAAGCTTTAGAACCATCGCTTGATCTTGAAGTAAACCAGAATTGAAATCGTCGAAACCGCCATCAGTGCAACCGCATAATCCGTCCCATGAGGATCGTTGAGCCAGGGCACCTTCAAATTCATCCCGAAGAACCCGGTAATGATGACCAGCGGCAGCGCCACCGTCCCCCAAATCGTCAGCACCTTCATCACCTCATTGGTGCGATTCGCAACCGCCGACAGATAAATGTCCAGCGCTCCCGACAGCAGATCGCGGTAGGTCTCGATCATGTCGACCGTGCGGATGATGTGGTCGTAGACATCGCGAAAGTACGGATCGAGATCGTCGCCCAGCAATCCCTTTTCCTTGCGCATCAGCGCGTTGACGACTTCTCTCATGCTTGCGGCTACACGCCGGAATTCGATCAGCTTCCGCTTTAACGCAAAGATCCGCGCCAGGGTCTCGGGATCGGGCCGCTCCAGAACCACATCCTCAATCTCTGAAATTTCGTCGGCAAGCTTGTCGAGAACCGGCTGGTACCCGTCTACGATCTGGTCGACAATCATGTAGAAGATGCGATCGAGGCGATCCGTCTTTTCTTCTCCTGCACGAGCACGGACGCTTTCGATCACAACGGCATCGGCATTACGAACTGAAATCAGGAAGTCAGATCCGAGGAATAGATCGATATCGTCGAACTCAAGTTCAGCCGAGTCGTGAATGTGCTTCAGAACGGTGAAGATATATCGATCGTGTTCTTCGGTCTTCGGCCGCTGCGGGCGATGCCGGCAATCCTCGATCTGCAACTCATGCAGCCCAAACTGCCGCGCCAGCTCGTCCAGTTCCGGCGACGCCGGATCGGCAACATCAAACCATGCGATGTGCGAGAGGGCAGGATCCATGCAGGGCAATTCTAGAGCCTCAGGCTAGTGAGAAGGGAACTACAGGCGGGTGCCCCATTCTAACCCTGGCTTCTTGCGGTTAGGTGGGATGCGCGATGAGTCTGGAATTGCCGTAGATCCTAGTTATGCTTGCCCTTCCACTCCGAATACGGACCCTGGAAGTCTTCAATCCCGTCCGCTTTGAAGTTCCACAGCCGCGTCGCTACCTCATCAATCAGGTCGTGATCGTGCGTCACCAGCAGCACCGTGCCCTCGTACCTTTGCAGCGCGATGTTCAGCGCGTTGATGGATTCGAGGTCGAGGTGGTTCGTCGGTTCGTCGAAGATCAGGATGTTCGGCTTGGTCAGAATCAGTTTGCAGAAGATCAGCCGTGCCTGTTCGCCGCCCGAGAGCGCCTTGGTTGGCTTCTCGCCTTCTTCTCCCGAGAACAGCATTTGCCCGAGAATGCCGCGAATCTCCTCAACGTGCGCCGCAGGATTCCAGCGGTGCAGCCACTCCGCCACCGTCAGGCCATGTTCGATGGTTGAACCCACGTCCTGTGGGAAATAGCCGATCTGTGCCTCGTGACCCCAGAAGACGCTGCCTGAGTCGAGCGTGAAATCCTTCTCAGCAAGGCCGGGGTAGTTCGCCAGCAGGCACTTCAGCAACGTCGTTTTTCCCGCGCCATTTCGTCCCATCAGGCAGACCTTCTCGCCACGCAATACATTGGCGTTAAAGGTGTCGATGACCTTGAGATCGTCGTAGAACTTCGTCAGGTGCTTGAACTCGAGCACGTGCTTGCCGCTCGGCCGCACCTGGTCGAATTTGATGAACGGGCGCTGGATATTCGATCGTGCCAGCTCGTTCGTCTGCAGCCGCTCAACTTCCTTGCGGCGGCTGGTTACCTGCGACGAACGCGTTCCGGCCGCGAACCGCGCGATGAATTCGTTCAACTGTGAAATCTTCTTCTCGCGCTGCGCATTCTGCGACTCAAGCGTGGACCGGATCTGAGTCTTCGCCATCACCATATCGTCGTATCCGCCGGTGTAGGTGATGATCGTCTGGTAATCGATGTCAGCAGTATGGGTGGTTACGCTGTTCAGGAAGTGGCGGTCGTGCGAGATGGCGATCAGCGTACCGTCGTAGCCGTTCAAAAAGTCCTGCAGCCAGTGCACCGAGTCGAGATCGAGATAGTTCGTCGGCTCATCGAGCAGCAGCGCTTCCGGTTTGCCGAACAAGGCCTGCGCCAGCAACACGCGCACCTTCTGCCCGCCCTGCAACTCACCCATCTTGCGACTGTGCAGATCCTCGCGGATGTCCAGGCCGTCAAGCAAAACGGCCGCATCGCTCTCTGCGGTGTAGCCATCCTCGTCGCCGATGACGCCTTCCAATTCGCCCAGCCGCATGCCGTCTTCATCGGTCATCTCGGCCTTCTCGTAGATCCTGTCCCGCTCTTCAAGGGCAGCCCACAACGGCTTGTTGCCCATGATGACCGTGTCGATCACGCGATAGTTGTCGAAGGCAAACTGATCCTGCCGAAGCACTCCAAGCTTCCGCGGGCGCACAACGTTCCCCTTTTGCGCCTCAAGTTCGCCGGTGAGGACCTTCATAAAAGTCGACTTGCCAGACCCATTGGGCCCGGTCAGTCCGTAGCGCCGCCCCGGCGTAAACGTCACCGAAACGTCTTCAAAGAGCACCTTCGAGCCGTACCGCATTTCTACATTGCTTACACTCAGCATCTGTTTTGTATTCCTGTACGCGGACCGCACCGCATCGGCGGCGCCATCGGCCCGGTCAATTTCAAAATGGCTCAGAGTTTTGGGGCACGCGAATCGGCCTGGCCCCTCAAGAACTGCTGCACTTCCAGTTTCTCACAATGAGATGACCGTAGGCTCAGACGGCTATCGGCAGCAGTATATCCAGCTACACTGCGCCGTCGTGCGGGAGGCTTCAATCGCGATGCGCCTCGCGGCAATCCGCCGGCGACTGGATCGATGGCAACTTCGGACAGGTAACCAGCACCCGCGATCCGCGTGAACTTTAGTTCGGCGGCAAGTTCGTCTTCTAAATCGCACCCGCAAAAAAGAAAGGCGCGATGGCCAATCAGCCCTCGCGCCCTATCTCATCTGTCTTGAAAGGGCACGACTTCAGTCGTGCCGAAACTGGGCGCGTGGAATTGGGGGCTTTAGCCCCTGAGGGATGTATCCGCCCGGCCCTCAAGCGATTTCTGCACCCATGTCTAAGGAATCCCCAACAGCTTATGCGTCTGAAGGCTCAACCGCCATCTGGGATGCGCCATGCAGTATTGCAACGCCAGTTGCGTATTGCGCTCCCGCTCAGGCCCATCCATCGGCTGCAGAAAGAAGTTCCTGAACGCCAGCGCCTCAAACTGCTCCGGCTGTGCATTGAGCTGCGGAAACACGAGCTTCAATTCATCGCCGGTTTTCTGAACCAGCGTCGCGCCAGCTTTGGGGCTGACGCAGATCCAGTCAACTCCTGCCGGGGCAGCAACGGTCCCGTTGGTCTCGACTGCCATTTCGAATTCGCGTACGTGCAGCGCATCGATCAGCTCGCGATCCACTTGCAGCAACGGCTCTCCACCTGTGCAAACCACGAAGCGCGTTCCCGCACGATGATCCGGAGGCCATTGAGCCGCAATTGCCTCGGCCAGATCTTCTGCGGTTTCAAACCGTCCGCCACCGAGCCCGTTCACGCCAATAAAGTCTGTATCGCAAAACTGGCAGATCGCCGACGCGCGATCGCTCTCGCGCCCCGACCACAGATTGCATCCCGCAAACCGGCAGAACACTGCCGCGCGCCCGCTCTGCGCGCCTTCACCCTGCAGGGTATAAAAAATCTCTTTGACGGCGTAGCTCATCGGATCGCCTGCGTATCCAAACCGGGGTAGGAAAGGGGATCGTCAATTCCGTTCTCCCTGAATCCCTTTCTCCTCAGTAGACACGAGTCGCATTGCCCGCACGGCTTCCCGTCCGGCGCGGGATCGTAACAACTGCTCGTCAGGCTGTAATCGACGCCGAGTTCCATCCCCCGTTTGATGATCTGAGCCTTGGTCAGATGCATCAGGGGCGCGTGAATGGTGAGCTTCTGCCGCCCTTCCACCCCGGCTTTGGTCGCCAGGTTCGCCATCTGCTCATACGCCCGGATGAACTCCGGCCGGCAATCGGGATACCCGCTGTAGTCGAGCGCATTTACTCCTATGAAAATGTCTTGTGATCCCAGCACTTCGGCCCAGGCAAGCGCAAAGGATAAAAAGATGGTGTTTCGCGCCGGCACATAGGTGATCGGAATGCCCTTCTCCATCTCGTCGCTGCTCCGACCTTTCGGAACCGCGATGTCATCCGTCAGTGCGGAGCCTCCGAATGCGCGTAAGTCAATATTCACCGTGCGATGTTGAGCCACACGCAACGATTGCGCCACTCGCCGTGCCGCTTCCAGTTCGAAGCTGTGCCGCTGCCCATAGGAGAACGAAAGTGCATTTACCTCGAAGCCTTCGCAGGCCGCGATCGCCGCCACGGTCGCCGAGTCAAGGCCTCCGCTCAAAAGCACAACCGCTGGTCTTTTTGGTGCAGCAATAGACATTTCCATTGATGGTAAAGCCAAGTTGGTCTCAAAATGAAATTCTGCGGCCCTTCCTGAGAGCAGTCACTTCCCCTGCATCTCACCTTTTAGACGCTGGAACTTTCCGGTCCCGCTCGCAACCATTCCCGACCGCCAAAGCCAAGACTCCCCGGAGGTCATCGCGTGCGAAATTCAATTGCAGCCGCCTTACTGCCGCTCTCCCTCGCAACTTGCTTCGTCACAATGATTGGATTGCAGGCCCAACAGCCTGAGATAAACACACCGGCTATAGCCACCACTACAGCTCCGATTCAGGACGCGCTCTCTTCGCTCGAATCCCTGCTTGCGCAAACTCGAAAAACCGGCGACCGCAAAGCCGAGGCGAACGTTCTGGGTGCGATGGCGGTTTCCAACAATGCTCTTCACCAGCAGCAGAGAGCCATCGAGCAATTCCAGGCAGCCCGTGCAATCTGGCATCAGATCGGAGACGCCGAGCATGAAGCCACAACCGTCGCGCATATCGGAGATGTCTACCGAGGTTGGGGATTCCCTGAGCAGGCAAACCGCTATTACCGTGACGCGCTGGGCCTTTATCCAGCGACGGACAAAGCTGGGCGCGGCGCCACACTGAACAACGTGAGCCTGACGTATTTCTCTCTCAACAACAAGAAGAAATGTGTCGAAAGCCTGAACGAGGCCGTCGCCATCTTCCGCGAACTTCAGGACCGGCGCGGCGAGGCGCTGGCTCTCGCTAATCTCGGAGCGGCCTACGTCTTTCTCGTCAATGATCCCTTGAAGGCGATCGACATTCTGCAGCTGGCGGTCACAAAGCTCGAGGTACTGGACGATCGAGACTCCGAGGCCGGCGCGCTCGACAAAATGGGCGTGGCCTGGCACAACCTGGGCAAGCCCGAGATGGCTGGCTTGAGCTTTCAGCATGCACTTGAGCTCTTCCATGCAGTTGGCGATACGCAGGGCGAAACATCGGTGCGAAAGCACATGCGAATTCTAGGAGAGCAGCAAGCGCAGGCTTCTTCCAGATAGGGCCCACCACCAAACGTTCCGTCGTGCAGTGCGCGCAGCCCCAACGCCGTAGAATGGGACTCGCACACGTACATGAAGATCTTCCTCACAGGCGCGACCGGATTCGTGGGACATCACGTCGCAAAGGCTCTCGCCGAACAGGGTGCCGACCTGCGCCTGCTTGTCCGCAAATCCAGCAAGCTTTCGAATCTCGAAGGCATCGCAGGCGACACCGTCGTTGGCGATCTCAGCAAGCCAGACTCGTACGCGCCCGCTCTTCAGGGATGCGACGCCGTCCTGCACGTCGCCGCAGACTACCGCCTCTGGATTCGCGATCCCGAAACCATGTATCGCGCCAACGTCGACGGCACCCGCGACCTGCTCAAGCTTGCCCGCGAAGCCCGCATACGCCGCGTCGTCTACACGTCATCCGTCGCCACCATGGCCTTCCGCACCGACGGCATTGTCGTCAACGAGGACACGCCGGTATCCATCAATGACATGGTCGGCCACTACAAGCGCTCCAAGTACCTCGCCGAACAGCAGGCCATCGCGGCGGCGCAAGACGGCCAGCAGGTCATCATCCTCAACCCGACCACGCCCATCGGTCCCAACGACTCCAAACCCACTCCCACAGGCCGCATCTTTGTCGACTTCCTGAATCACAAATTTCCGGCCTACGTTGATACCGGCCTCAATCTCGTCGACGTCGCCGAAATTGCCCGCATCCATGTCGCTGCGCTCGAAGTCGGCAAGCCCGGCCGTCGCTACATCCTAGGCGGCGAAAACCTCACCCTCAAACAGATCCTGGACAAGATGTCCGCCATCACCGGCATCCCCTCGCCGACAACGAAGATCCCATTCGGCGTGGCCGCCACCTACGCATTCTTCGAGGAGTGGATCACCGGCCGCATTCGCGGCAAGGAACCCCGCGCCACACTCGAAGAAGTCCGCATGGGCCGCAAAAAGATGTTTGCCTCCAGCGCCCGCGCCCAGCAGGAACTCGGCTTCAAAATCCTCCCCGTCTACCCCGCCATGCGCGCCGCCATCGACTGGTTCCGCACCAACGGCTACGCGCCATGAGTACCACTTTAGCCAAACAAGCTGTCATCCTGAGTGCACGGGGCCCCAAACGTTTTCTTCACCGGGGTCCCCAACGACAGGTCTTCGTCGTTGGGGTCGAGCGTGGGGGTGGTAAGCGAAGGATCTGCTTTTTAAGCCATGTAACGCAGCGCAGAAGGTGCCCGGATCGACTTGGTGCAGCCCTGAATGCTTCTCGACGGCTACGCGCCATGACTTGTGATCTCTAGCACACAGTGCTATAGTTCAAAGTGTTAGTGTCACTTTCGTGCGTGTTTTCCTGACGAAGTGGATGGTTCGATATGCAAGGCGCGAGCGCATTAGCCACAAAGCTCTTCTCGAAGCAGTTGAGCGAGCGGAATGTGGTCTGATAGACGCCGACTTGGGCGGTGGACTTATCAAGCAGCGTGTAGCTCGCGAGGGTCAAGGGCGTTCTGGCGGTTACCGCACCATCATCGCTTACAGGCGTGCGGGTCGAGCGGTCTTTCTAATTGGCTTTGCCAAAAGCATGCGAGCCAACATCGGCCAGGACGATATCGCGGAGTTGAGGAAGATCGGTTCAAACTGGTTACAGGCTTCAGATGATCTGATTACCGAAGCCATTGACCAGAGCAAGCTGGAGGAGGTGACGCTATGACTAGGGCGAAAAAAGTCAGCCGGTTCAGCGAGGCCCTACTAGAAATGGCCGCGGATCAACATAGCCTCGGCCTGATGGATGATGCGAGCTACCACAAGATCACCGTCCGTCATCTCGGCGAGAAGGCTCACACACTCTCCAAGCCAATCAGCCCAAGAGAGATTCGCTCCATCCGCAAGCGCGCAAAACTAAGCCAGGCCGCAATGGCTTCGATGTTGAACCTCACGCCAGGCTACGTCTCACAACTTGAACGAGGCACAAAAGAGCCAAAAGGACCGTCGCTCGCTCTCCTCAATATCATTCGCAACAAGGGTTTCGAAGCAATCCTTTGATCGTGATTGCAATGACCAAGACTCTCCACCTCTCCACCTTCCAGATCGGCACGCTTGCCTCGCCCGAGCAGGGCCTGCGCATCGGCGTCACCCGCCACCCACCTCGCGGAGTCCCCAAAGACCGCTGGACCGCCGACGGCTACTTCGACGTCTGGCTTCCCACCCTCGCCCCGGAAGCCAAACTCGTCTCTCAGATTCTTAAACTCGATCCCGAAAAAACAAGAGAACGCGAAAAGCTTTTCGACCGCTACGAGCGCGAGCTTCTCTCCGATGCCACCGGCCGTCAGACCGTCGAGCTCATCGCCCGCATCGCCGAACGCACCCCCATCAGCATCGGCTGCTTCTGCGCCGACGAGTCCCGCTGCCACCGCTCCCGACTTTTCAAGATCATCCAGCAGCACGCGGCATCCCATAGCAGATGACCAGAGTCGCCATCATTGCCGCCATGCCCGGCGAACTCAAACCGCTCGTCCGCGGCTGGCCGCACTCCACCCGCGGCGCCATTCAATTCTGGGCACTCAGGAATGAAGAGGAAGAGTGGATCGCGGCGTGCGCCGGAGCCGGTCTTGATGCCGCCACCCGCGCCTTCGCCGGAATCGAAGATGGTGGCCCCATCGACCTCGTTATCTCCATCGGCTGGGCCGGAGCCCTCACAGCCGAGTGCAAGGCCGGCGAGGCCTACAACGCAGCCGGAGTCTTCGACGCCCGCACCGGCGAGCGCTTCAACTGCGATGCCGGCGCCGGTCCGCAATGGCTCGTTACCAGCCCCCGCGTTGCAGACGAAGCTGAGAAGCGCCGCTTAGCCTCCACCTACAAAGCCGCTCTGGTCGACATGGAGGCAGCCGGCGTAGCCCGCCTGGCCGCCATGCGCGGCATCCCGTTCTACTGCATCAAGGGCGTCAGCGACCCGCTCGAGGCGAAGCTCCCTGATTTCAATCGTTTCATCGATGCGGCAGGCCAGTTCCAGACCCCAAGGTTTGTTCTTTTTGCTCTCCTTCGGCCGTGGATATGGCCCGCACTCGTCCAGATGGGCGAAAATAGTAAGAAGGCTTCCCAAAGCATCGCGAAGCGGCTCAACGAACTCCTGCGTGATGATGGTTCCTGAGCCAGTGACAAACTCCTGAGCGAGTGACGAATCCGAGTGACGAATTAATGACGAGTGAGGTCAACCAACCCCCGATGGCTACGCAAACGACGAACGCAGAAAGCCATGTCGATTCCCGCATCCCCACCACCATGCGCGCCGTGGTCTATCGCGGCATCAACGACATGCGCGTCGAGACTGTTCCGGTACCCAAGATCGGCCCCGGCGAGCTCCTCGTAAAGATCGCCACCTGTGGTGTTTGCGGCACAGACTTAAAGAAAATTCACACCGGTTCTCACTCCGCCCCCCGCATCTTCGGCCACGAAATGTCCGGCACCGTTGTCGCCGTCGGCCAGGGTGTCACCCGCTACAAAGGCGGCGAGCGCGTCGTGGTCCACCACCACGTCCCCTGCGGCGAGTGCTACTACTGCCGCAAGGGAACCCCCGCACAGTGTCCCCTCTATAAGAAGGTCGGCGCCACCGCAGGATTTGAAGCCTCCGGCGGCGGCTTTGCGGAGTATATTCGCGTGATGGACTGGGTAGCCTCGAGCTGCGGCGTCGTGCCCATCCCCGACGGAGTCCCCTTCGAGCAGGCCGCCTTCGTCGAGCCCGTCAACACCGTCCTCAAGGGCGTAAAGATGCTCAACCTCCGGCCAGACGACACCCTCCTCGTCATCGGCCAGGGTCCCATCGGCCTTATGCATGCCGTGCTGGCCAGCCGCACCGGCGCTCGCGTACTTACGTCGGACCTCTATCCCGAACGCCACGCCATTGCCGCCGGCTACGGCCTCAAAGATCCCATTCACGCAGGCAGCGAAAACGTCGTAGAACGCGTCCTTCAGGAGACAGACGGACGGGGCGCGGACGCAGTCATTCTCGCCGTCGGTGGCAACGCACTTATCAGGACCGCAATGGATGCCGCCCGCTGCGGAGGCAAGGTTCTGCTCTTCGCTCAAACTCAACGCGGCGACGCAACATTCGATCCCGGAGTGGTTTGTATGGACGAGAAGACCCTGATGGGCTCCTACTCGTCTTCCTTCGCGATCTTGGACGAGGTCACCGACCTGGTTTTCAACGGTTACCGCAGCGGATTTGACCTGACGCAACTTGTCTCCCATCGTTTCCCGCTCGAGCAGGCCGTCGAGGCAATCGATGTAGCATCGCACCCCAAAGCCGACTCAATGAAGATCATGGTTGAGCCGGTCGCGGGTTCAGGGGCAAAGTAGGGGGAACCGAATGCCCGGCAGCGTAAAAGACGTAATCAAGCGCGTTCGACCCGCCGTCGGAACAGCGATCGAAGCTGGACGTGCCACCGTCGAGACAGCGATTGAACATGGTAAGGCCACCGTTGAAGACGCCCTCCACCACGGCCGCGCCACAGTCGAGAGCGCCCTCCATCACGGCCGCGCCACCGTCGAAACCGCGATTCATCACGGCCGCGCTACCATGCAGGCTGCCATCCTTCACGGCCGCGAAGATATCCGCATCGAGAACGTTCCCGTGCCCAAGGCTGAGCATGGCGAACTGATCGTTCAGGTCGGAGCGGCCCTCACCTGCGGTACTGACCTGAAAGTTTTTCGCCGTGGCTATCACGCCCGCATGATTGTCCCTCCCGCACTCTTCGGGCATGAACTCGCCGGCACCGTCGTCGAAGCCGGAGCAGGTGTAGCTGACTTCAAATCAGGAGACCGCGTCGTCGCACTCAACTCCGCCCCGTGCGGCAAGTGCTACTTCTGCCAGCACAACCAGGAAAATCTCTGCGACGATCTGCTCTTCAACAACGGCGCCTACGCCGAGTTCATCCGCATCCCGGCCCGCATCGTTGCCAAGAACACGCTCCGCGTTCCCGATCACGTTCCCCTGGAGCATGCCGCGCTCACTGAGCCTCTCGCCTGCGCAGTGCACGGATTTGAAGATTCAAAGCCATTTCCCGGCGCCACCGTCGCCATCATCGGCGGCGGCCCGCTCGGCCTGATGATGCTCCACGTCGCTGCTCTCGCCGGATGCGAAACCATCGCTGTCGTCAAGCACGACGGGCAGGTTGAAGCAGCGCGTCAGCTCGGTGCGAAACACGTCATCCAGACCAGCAGCATTCGCAAAGCCATCCGCGAAACGCGCGCTCTCACGCCCAACGATCGCGGTGTCGACATCGCCGTTGAAGCCGTCGGCGTTCCTGAAGCCTGGGAAGAAGCCCTCGAGATGGTTCGAAAAGGCGGCACGGTTAACTTCTTCGGCGGCTGCGCAGTCGGCACGCACGTCAACTTGGACACCAATCGCATTCACTACAGCGACATCACTCTTCGCGCGACCTTCCACCACACCCCGGCCATGTGCCGCAAAGCTCTCGATCTCATCGCCAGCGGCAATTTCCAGGCCGGCGCTTTCATCACTGGTCGCGCCCATCTCTACGAACTTAATCGCGTCTTCGAAAAGCTCATGAAGCGCTCCACCGAAATCAAAACCGCCATCGTTCCGTAGCGCACTCGCATATCAAGGGTGAACATGAAAGCGGCACGAATCCTCCTCCTTCTCTCCTTGGTGGTAACGACCTCGTCGCGTGTTTTCGCATTGGACGATCCGAAAGTAGCGCGTGCAAAGTATGACGAGATTGCCGCAAAAGTGAACGCAGGAGATCTAAACGTCGATTGGACGGCATTGCGACTTGCCGCGAGGGTTGGCGAAGCTTATGGAGACTACGACCCGTACGAAGCGTCCACACGCATGCAGGCTGCGTTTGAAAAGGGAAATTACGAAGGAACGTTGCGAATCGCTCGTGAAACTCTTCGGCATAACATTGCCGATGGCGAGGCCCATATTGCAGCCTGGAGCAGTCTCAAACAGCTCGGAAAGCAGCCCGAAGCCGACAAGGAGTGGAGCATCCTGCAGGCGATGCTGCAATCCATTCTCAAGTCTGGAGATGGAAAAAGTGCTAAGACGGCGTGGTTTGTAGTAGGTCTTCGAGAAGAATTCTTCACATTAGGCGCTCTGCAGACTGAATCCAAAGAGCAACACAGTGTTAAGGAAGATGGTCACTACTACTCCCGCATCGTAGTCAGTGATAGCTCGGGCAAAGATGATGTGCTTTGGTTCAATATCGACACGGATCTTGAGATGGGCAGTAGAGCAGGGGAAGGGCATCACATCTATTAGTTCCGATTCGCCGCAGCGATAATGGAGATGAGGCCATACGAGAAATGACAGCCACAGCCGCCCAGACCGAGAACCTTATTGCCCGCGGCTGGGCCGCTCTCCCCGCCAGCTACCGAATCCCCGACAGCGCCCCCACTCTCGCCGAAGCCCGCGCCTGGTGCAAACACCTCGCCGAAACGCACTACGAAAATTTCCACGTAGCCACCTGGTTCCTGCCTGAGCGCCTGCGCCCTCACTTCCACGCCATCTATGCCTACTGCCGCGTCTCCGACGATCTAGGCGACGAAGTCGGCAACACCGAGCAATCCCTCGCCCTTCTCGATCTCTGGGGCCGCGAACTCGACGCCTGTTACGAAGGCCGCGCACGTCACCCCGTCTTCGTCGCGCTCGCCGAAACCATCCGCATCTGCTCCATTCCCAAGGAACCCTTCGCCGATCTGCTCACCGCTTTCAGGCAAGACCAACTCGTCACGCGCTACGCAACCATGCACGACGTGCTCGGCTACTGCCACTACTCCGCCAACCCCGTCGGCCGCCTCGTCCTCTACACCTGCGGCTACGCAGACGAAGAACGCTTCCGCCTCTCCGACGCGACCTGTTCCGCGCTCCAACTCGCCAACTTCTGGCAGGACATCCGCGTCGACTGGGCCAAGGACCGCGTCTATCTCCCGCAGAACGACATGCAGCGCTTCGGCGTAACCGACGCCACCATCCAGCAGGGAATCAGCACCCCGGAGTTCCGCGCCCTGCTCAAATACGAAGTCGATTACGCCCGCGATCTCTTCCGCCAGGGGCTTCCTCTCATCGGCATGGTCGATCGCGACCTCGCCGTCGATCTCGATCTCTTCAGCCGCGGCGGTCTTGAGATTCTCAACGCCATCGAAGATCAGAATTTCGACGTCCTCACATCACGGCCATCCATCTCAAAACGTACTAAACTGCAGCTTGCACTCCGCGCGGTGACGGGCAAGTTCCTGCCATTCCTCCGCCTGTCGCGCCCAAGGGGTAAGGCTGCTTGAGTCGAGTGACGCACGAGGTGATGCCGCAAGGAAACAGGCACGCGATCGCACTGGACGAGGCCTACGCAATCTGCCGGGCCATCGCCAAACGCGAAGCGAAAAACTTTTACTATGCCTTCGTCGCACTTCCCGAGCCGCGCCGCAATGCCATCTGCGCCATCTATGCCTTCATGCGCAAAGCCGATGACCTCTCTGACGACGAGAGCATTTCACGGGAAGATCGCCGCAGCAATCTCCAGCAGTGGCAGTCCGCATGGCACAGCGCCGCCGCAGGCTCTCCAACAGCCGATCCGGTCTTCATCGCCGTTCGTGACGCCATCCAGCGCTACTCCATCCCTCTCACCTTGCTCGACGAACTCATTGCCGGCACCACCTCCGACCTCAGAGCAAATCCGAACGACGCGCCCGACACCTACGCTACCTTCGCCGATCTCTATCGCTACTGCTATCTCGTCGCCTCCGTCGTCGGGCTCGTCTGCATCCGCATCTTCGGCTACACCGATCCCGCAGCCGAAAAGCTCGCCGAAGAAACCGGCATTGCCTTCCAGCTCACCAACATCCTTCGCGACGTGGCCGAAGACGCTGAGCGCGGACGCGTCTACTTGCCGCTCGAAGACCTTGCCGCCCACGACGTCACTCTCGACTCACTGTTGCACCGCCGCGCAGGCACCCCTCCAACTCAAAACGAACGTGCACTCCTCGCCGACATCGGCTGCCGCGCCGAAACCTACTACGCTTCGGCATTCAAACTGCTTCCCCTCATTAACCCCGAAAGCCGCCCCGCCATGTGGGTATTGGTAAAGATCTATCGCGGCCTGCTTAAACGGATTCGGCGCGCAGAATACGACGTTTTTTCGCGTCGCATCAGTGTCCCGTCCTTCCAGAAACTCGAAATCCTCGCCGTCGGGATGGCCCGCCTCGCAATCGCCCGTCTCACCGGATGACAAATTGTCGGAGAATTGAACTAGCACGACTTCTCTGTGAGACAAGGAAAACATCAGGACATGACTTCGCTGTGCGGCAAGGAACTAACATCAGGGCACGACTTCTCTGTGCGGCAAGGAAAAGTATCAGGGCATGACTTCAGTCATGCCGAAAAACGCTTTTGAAAAATGATTTCCGGCTTTAGCCGCTGAAACCAATGCACGCCACGCCACCCCAACCCGCCCCCCGCACCGTCACCGTCATCGGCGGCGGAGTGGCCGGCATCAGCGCCGCCTGCGCACTCGCCGAAGCCGGCTACCGCGTGCAACTCATCGAACGTCGCGGCTACCTCGGCGGCCGAGCCTCCTCTTACCTGCACCCCGGCGTCAACGAGGTCATCGACAACTGCCAGCACGTACTCTTCGGCTGCTGCACCAACCTCCTCTCGTTCTATCGCCGCATCGGTGTTGAAAAGAAAGTCCACTGGACCAACGCGATGACCATGATCGAGCCCGGAGGTCGCCGTTCCCAGCTTGGTCCGTCATCGTGGCTCCCCGCTCCGCTCCACGGAACCCCGAAGCTGCTATCCGCCGCCGCCTTCACCACCGCGGACAAGCTCTCTCTGGCCCGCGCATTTCGCGCGATGATGAAGCCCATCCCGAGCGACAGCACCGAGTCCCTCGCCGACTGGCTTCGTCGCTACAAGCAGACCTCCGGCGCCATCGAGCGCTTCTGGCGACTCGTCATTGCCAGCGCGCTCAATGCCGACCTCGATGCCATTGCTGTTCCGTACGCCGCCAAGGTCATCCGCGAGCTTTTCATGAACTCCGCGCAGGCAGGCGCCATGGGCATGAGCTCTGTACCGCTCAGCGACCTCTATGGCTCGGCCAAGACCTTCCTCGAAGAACGCGGCTCCGTCGTCCACCTCAACACCAATGTCGAATCCGCCGAGTGGGACGAAGCCGTCTCTCAATGGTCCGTCCGCACCCGCACCGGCACGCTCGCCTCAGACTTCATCGTCATCGCTCTGCCGTTTGAAGCCATGCAGAAGTTGCTGCCACATCTGCCACCTGCGCCGCACGGCGAAGAACTCGCACGCCAGGCAGACTCCTTCACGCACTGGCCCATCTCCAGCGTGCATCTCTGGTTCGATCGCCCGATTACAGATCTGCCTCACGCCGTCCTGCTCGATCGCGAGATTCACTGGATGTACAACAAGAGCGTCCTGCAGCCCTGGCGAAAGCACAAAGGCAGCTATCTCGAACTCGTCCAGTCTGCCTCGCGCGCCTTTGCCGCTCGCGAACGCAAAGAAGCAATCGATCAGGCGCTCACCGAACTGACTGAGTTCTTTCCACAGGTAAAAGGAGCGAAGCTCGAAAAAGCCGCGCTCATCAAGGAAGTCCGTGCCACCTTCGGCGTGCCGCCAGGCATCGACCGAGTGCGCCCCGGTGCAACCTCACCCTGGCCCAACTGCTTTCTAGCCGGCGACTGGATCGCCACTGGCTGGCCCTCCACCATGGAGAGCGCCGCTCGCTCTGGCCACATCGCCGCCGACGAACTCTGCGCCCAGTCCGGCGACATGCGAAAGTTCCTCGCCCCCGACCTCAAGCCGCAAGGCTTGATGAAGCTTTTAGCTCCCAGCTCTTAGCCTTTAGCTATCGGGCTCGAAATGCCGGGTGCCCCATCCAAGCTCTGCTTGGGTGGGAAGAATGAATTTCAGCTGCTTTCAGTGCGCCAGAAAATAAACCCCAACACACACCAGCCCCGCCGAAATCCACCGCCGCCGATCCACATTTTCATGCAGAAAAATCTTCCCCGCAACCGCATTCGTAATCAGCGTCAATGACGCGGCTGCTGGAGCCACAAGACTCAGGTTCAGGTGACTTAGCGCAAACAGCAGCGCGAAGAACGCGACAGCAAGAAAAAACACCCCAGCGAAGAACAGCGGGCACGTAACCACCGCGCGGATCGCTCCCTTCAGCCCCGACTTTGCCCGAATCTCATCCAGATCGCCGATCGACTTCATGGCCGCCGCGGTCAGCACTTCGCCGGCAGTAGAAGTCAGCACGATCGTCGCGATCATTGCAGTTGCCGTCCACACACCCGGATGCGTCCCCGTCATCGCGCGCTTCCCTCGGCAGCCTCTTGCGCCGGAACGGATGATGAATCTGCATTCGCAGCAGGACGCTCAGTGAGCGCTGGTCCGTGTGCCACGAATCCCACTCCAACCGTGATCAGCACAATCCCAGCCCAGCGCTGCCATGAAATCGACTCCTGCAGCCAGAATTTCGCCAGCAGCGCCACGATCACGTTGCCAAACGCCGTCGCCGGCAACACGTACGTCAGATCGGCCCACGACAACGCCGTAAGATAACTTGCAAAAAATGCGATCAGCAGAGCGATTCCGGCAACAATCCAAGGCGTGAACACCGCGCCAAGCAGAGATAGCGGATGCCCGAGCGAAATTGGGGGCAGGGAAGTCATGCCCCGCGACAGGCAGGTATCTCCAAGTGGCGCACACAGCGACACCAATCCCAGGATCACGTACTGTCTCGGAGTGAGCCGACTCTGCGCCATCGCTCTTAGATCAAGCTCCAACCCGCAGCCAAAATGAGAGAGGGCGGAATCCGCTGCGGCGGTCCCGCCCTCAAACTAGTCCGATCCAACGTTCCTACGCGCTCGCCGCTGCGCCGGCCTCAGCCTGCTGTTTGCGCGTCGCTTTCACCGCCCTGTTGCGTTCTGCGCGAAGCTTCAGGAACGCCTTTGCTTCTACATAAAGCCGAGGAACGTCGCGATTCACAATCGCCTTCCACACCACGCGGAACGCGGCTTTGGGACGGAAGTAGTACTCGTCGTAGAAACGATGAACCATCTCCATCACGTAGTCCACCGGCAGCCCCGGATATTCGATGTGCGCCATCTGGTGTCCGCCGCCGTCTTCCATCTTCTCGTTCGTGATGAAGCCGTTTGCCTTGGCGAAATCGTAGAACTCCGTTCCCGGATACGCGTGTGCAATTGAAACCTGAATCGTCTCGCAATCCAGCGTCTTCGCAAAGTTGATTGTGTTGCGAATCGACTCCTTCGTCTCACCCGGTAGCCCAAGAATGAAGTCGCCGTGGACCACCAGCCCAAGGTCATGACAATCCTTCGCAAAGGCCCGCGCCCGCTCGACGGTTGCGCCCTTCTTGATGTTCTTCAGAATTTGCGGATCGCCGGACTCGAAGCCGACGATCAGAAGCCGGCATCCGGCTTCCTTCATCGCCTTCAGGGTCTCGCGCTCTGTCGTCACGCGCGATGTGCAGCTCCACGTGATGCCCAGCGGCTTCAGTTTCGCGCAAAGCTCGATGGTCCGCGCCTTCTGGATGTTGAAGGTATCGTCATCGAAAAAGAATTCCTTCACATGCGGGAAGTTTTCCTTCGCCCACTTCAGCTCGGCCGCTACGTCATCTGTCGACCGCTTGCGCCATGCATGCCCGCTCAGGGTCTGCGGCCACAGGCAGAAGGTACACTGCGCCGGGCATCCGCGCGTCGAATAAAGCGCGATGTACGGATGCAGGAGGAACGGCACGTTGTACTTTGTCACGTCCAGGTCGCGCTTGTAGATCTTCGTAGCCCAGGGCATCGCGTCCAGGTCTTCCACCTGAGGGCGATCGGGATTATGGAGGATCTTGCCGTTCTCCTTGTAGCTGATTCCCAGAATTTCATTCCGCGGCTTGCCGTTCGCGTACTCCACGATGGAGTGATCGAATTCGCGCCGGCAGATAAAGTCCAGCACAGAGCACTCATTCAGAGCACGATCCGGATCCGTCGTTACCGGCGGGCCGACAAACGCGATACGAATCGACGGATTCGCCTCCTTGATGGCCTCTGCCAGCCGCTGATCGCCTTCCCAGCCTACGGTCGACGTGAAGAGAACAAGGAATTCATAGTCCTTGCAGATCTTAATGGTCTCTTCGGCCGAGACATGGTGTGGCGGAGCATCCAGCAGGCGCGATCCCTCTAGCAGACCAGCAGGATAGGTAAGCCAAACGGGGTACCAATACGACTCGATCTCGCGTGTAGCGGGCCAGCGCGAGCTTGCGCCTCCGTCGAAATTCTCAAACGAAGGCGGGTTGAGGAAGAGTGTTTTCAGGGGCATAGGCATCCTTACAATTTTACCATCTGGGATGTTTTCTCATTCACTGAGCTGTGTATTCAGCTGGTTACACCGCAAAGTGCTGCAACTGCAAGTACTTGACCCAAAAAGCGAACAGTTCACTTGCCCCGGAGCTCTTTCAGCCAGTCGTCCATGTGGCCCAGCGCCCGAAGCAGGTTCAGGCGGGCTTTGGCTAGGTCGAACCCGGCCTCCCGGGTGTCTTCAATCCTTTGCCGCTCGTCAATGCGGGCCATCTGTTCAACTTTCGGACTAGCCTGTGGCTGCGAACCCGGACCCACACCAGACCCGTTCCCAACCTCAAGTTGCGCTATCACCGTCTTGAGTTGGTCGCTTGCGATCTCTTGCTTCAGGCTGAAAACTTCCGCCTGCGCGTCCAGTTCAGTAATTGCCGCGCTCGCTTGCACAACGGCCAGGTCGTTTTGCTTCTGCGCCTGCTCCGCTTCAACCCTCGACCGCAACGATTCGGCAGCTGATTCGTGTGCTCTGGCATAGCGTCCCATATCGAACAGCGGAATCTGTACCGAAATACCCGACGCGAAGTTATTCGCCGGCAGCGGCTTGGCAAAAAACTGATTTACATCGTTCAAAATCGTCGTGTTGCGGTTGTATTGGGCAAAAAACCTCAGCTCGGGAAGAAAGCTCGATTCGCGGTCGCCTCTCGCCTGTGCTGCTTTCGAGAGTGCGACAAAGTTCGCCGCCTGTACTCCGTGCATGGGAAGCCGCGAATCGAGACCATGAATCTGGGGAATCTCAGGGATGCTCGCGTGATCTACCTTGATAGAACCCAGCGGGAGCCCGGTCAGATCGGAGAGTTGTTTTTCGAGCACCGTCGCGCGTGCTTGGAGATGAATCCTGTTCAGCTTGATCTGTGCCGTCGTCAACTTCGCTTGCAGCAGATCGCTCAGCGGATCCACCCCGGCTTCTGTCCGCTGCTGCTCGATCTTCACCAGCTTGCCCGCGGAATCCTCCTGCTGCTGCGCGTCAATCAGCTGCTGATTGACTGTGTCGAGTTCAATGTATGCAGTCGAAGCATCCAGGGCTACCTGTTCGCACGAGTCTTTCAATCTGGCCCTCGACGCCTGCACTCCCAGGTTTGCAGCGTCGATGTAGCGCTTCTGCGGAACGCTGTACACCAGCGACTGTAAAGTTGCAGTCCAGATGGATGGCGGCTGACCCGTGAAGCCAATCTCGGGAAAAACCGGCAGACCGGTCCCGAAGTTGATAGACGGAATCAGTGCATCTCTGCTCTGCCATAGCACCGCTTTTGCCTTGTCTACATCGGTCGCCGCAACGCGAACGCTCGTGCTGTTTCGCTGCGCGAGGTCGACGACCGTCGCCAGCGAAACCTGCGCCGGCGCGGATCGGGGCGCAAGTCCGGCAAGCAGAAACAGAAGGCCGAGCAGGCCAGCCCGCAGCTCGCACCTGATCGTGGTTCCGGGCGTGGATTTCAAAACGAAAGCCCCAGTGCCGCTTTGTAGTCGTGAGCAAGGCTCAGAGCAGCAGCCTTTTCTTGCCATGCGCCATTTTTGTCGCCCAATTGCGCCTTAAGGCGAGCCAGCCGCGTGTGCGCCTGGAAAGCCGGTGCCTCCTCGGTCTTTGGATAATCAGCCAGGTAGTCTGCAAGCATCTTCGCCGCGAGTGCCAGGTTGCGCTTGCCTTTGATAAGCACGGCGGCGCCGTTGTACAAAGCCACTCCCGCTCCACGATCGCGCTGCGCCGACCTGTATCCGTTCTCCACCGCATTCTGCATATCGTTCCAGCGCTCCCGCTTGCGATAGAAGCTGGCAAGTGTCATCCATGCAAACGCCGGATGCTGATTGTTCACTGTCGCAAGCTTGTATTCCCGTTCCGCTGTCGAGTAATCCTTGGCGCTTTCCGCAATACGGCCCTGCAAAACATGAGCACGCGCAACCTCAATTTTCTGCAACTGCGGCACAAGTCCCTGCGCCTTGTCGTTTCCGCCTCCGACTACGGAAGGAGCCGAAGAATAAAACTCCCCGAGATCCGACAGCGTTTCGCCATCATGCGGATCGAGACTTGTCGCCTGCTCAAACTCTGCGCGTGAGCGCTTTGCAAGATTGAATGCCGAGAGGAATGAGACAGCATCCGCTTTCTCCCCAAGCGCCCGTGCCAGCCACAGATGGTTTTGCGCATTCTGCGCGTCCAGCCGCACAGCCGTATCGCACTCGTTCACGGCCTCATCCCAGCGCTCTTCGGTGAAATAAACCCTGCACCGCAGCAGATGAGCTTCAGCGGAATTAGGCACACCGTTCAGCATCGAAAGCGCGCGGTCGGCTTCACCCGCCTGCAAAGCAGCATCCGCCTGGGCAAGTCCACTCTTGGGCAGATCGGTGGCCCCTGTGCAGACACACGCGCCCAATAACATCACTCCGGCAAGCTTTTTCACTGCACTCTCTGGACTGGCACACGTTCTTGCAGAGGCTGCCCTGTCGCTGTTCCGGTGGCGACCCACTCGCCGTCTTTCAGCCCCGAAGTGATTGCCACCTGCGAAATGTTGATCGCACCTGTGACGACATAGGTCTTCTTCAGTTCGTCGCCATCGATCCGGTAGACATAGGTCTTGCCGTTTTCAGAACGAAGAGCCTCTCGCGGAATGCTCATGACGTCTGCCTGGCTCGACGTCGTCACCGTCACTGTGACGTTGGTGTTCGGCAGCAACTGGCCCTTGGGATCTTCATCGATATGAATCAGCGCCTCGCCTACTCTGCGAGTCTCGTACTGCGCCACGGTGGAAGGCGTCCGTTCAATATGCCCGTGCCACGCCGCACCCTGCCGGGCATCCCACTTGATGATGGCCTTCTGCCCGATCGCAAGTCTTCCAATCTCCGGCTCGTCGAAATAAGCGCGCACACGCAATTTGTGCAGGTCCGCCATTTGCAGAAGCATCTTCCCTTGCTCCACAAACTCTGTGGCCTTCACATCAACGCTATAAACAGTTCCCGCCTTCGCGGCGCGCACGGCAGTCTGTGCAAGCACCTGTTGAGCTGCCGAGCGATTCGCTTCGGCATCCTGCAACGCTGCCTGCACTCTCGCCAGGTCCGAGGGAGCGTAACGGCTCTGCGAACTCTGTTCTGCCGCGTGCAGATTCGCATTGGCAGTCGCCAACCTTTGTCGAGCCGCAGCAACTTCGCTCGTCGACGCTGCACCCGTTGAATTCAGCTTTTGCAGCGCATCAAGATCATGCTGGGCCTGATCGAGTTCCAGCTTGTTGCGCGCAATCTCGGCTGCGCTGGCCTGTCTCTGTTCCACCGTTCCATTCTGGGTGGTGGATTCAAGCGCTGCCTGCGCGGTCTTCACTCCGCTCTCGGCCGCAGCAAGCTTGGCTCTGGCTTCGATATCATCCAGCTGCATCAGCAACTTGCCCGCTGGAACTTCGTCCCCGGCTTGAACGTAGACGGCTTTCACAATCGCCGACACGGGGCTGTGGATTTCGACGTTTCCTTCGGGCTCAACTCTGCCGTTCGTCGCAATCGTGCTTTCCAGCGGCGCCTGCGCTACCTGCGCCGCGTGCACAGGCATGCGATCGCGCGTGAGAGAACGAACGATGACATATACCGCGATCAAAACGACGGCCATCCCTAACCACAACCATCGGCGGTTCAATTGCTTTCTTTCCGTTACCATGCGCGAGACCAGAGTCAGTATATAAGACTCATCAATCCGCCATGAGTCGCGAAAAGATGCATGCCACGGTGTTCATCTTGGTGCCCCTTACAATAGGGACATGCCTCAACAGCCTCGCTACACCGACGATCATGCCAAGGCGGGACTCGATTTCAAATTCCCCGAAATCGAGACCTGGCAGAACCAGTTCCCCGGCTACGAGATCGTCATCGACGACCCGGAACTCACCTCAGTCTGCCCCAAAACAGGCCTGCCCGACTTCGGCCATCTCACCATCCGCTACATGCCGCGCGCGCGGTGCCTCGAGCTCAAATCGCTCAAGGAATACCTCTTCTGCTACCGCAACCTTGGGATCTTCCAGGAAAACATCGTCAACCAGGTCCTCGAAGATGTCGTGAAAGCCTGCGACCCCGTCTGGGCCGTCGTAAACGGGGACTTTCGCCCGCGCGGTGGCATCGCTACGAAGGTTGAAGCAAAATGGCCCCGGCCCCAGCAGTAGCACCGATATGCACCGATATGGGCTTGAGATAATCGCGTCATAACGAAGAGGCTGTCATCCTGAGCGAACGGGGCCCCAAGCGCAGTCTTCAGCTTGGGGGTGGTGAGTCGAAGGATCTGCTAGTGTTTTTTCTACTGCAGCATGGCAGCTAATCGAGAGGACCCGTCTTGGCGAGCACCACTTCATCCGCTCACACTCGCTTCAGCCCCGCACTCGCCACGCTGATCCTCCTGGTCGCCCTCAACCTCCTCAACTTCATCGATCGCTACATCCTGCCCGGCGAACTCTCCCTCATCCAGAACGAATTCCACGCTACCCGCGAGCAGATGGGAGCGCTCACCACCGCGATGTTCTTCGTCTACATGCTCGCGGCTCCGCTCACCGGCTGGCTCGGCGATCGCTTCCGTCGCAAGCCGCTCATCATCGCCGGCGCAGTTCTCTGGAGCCTCGCCACCCTCACCACCGCGTGGGTCCACGATTACTGGACGCTCTACTTCCGCCACGCCATCGTCGGCATCGGCGAAGCCTCCTTCAGCATCTTCGCTCCCGCCGTCATCGCCGATTTCTATCCCGAACAGGATCGCAACCGAATCCTTTCCATCTTCTACGTCGCCATTCCCGTCGGCGCCGCCCTTGGATATCTCGCCGGAGGGCAGATGGGCACCGCATGGGGCTGGCGTCAGCCCTTCTTCATCTGCGCCATTCCCGGACTCATCGTCGCCGTCCTCTACGGGTTCTTCGGCCGCGAACCCGAACGCGGTGCACAGGACCACATCCGCGCCACTGCCGATCGTGCAACCGTCGCTGGCCTCTTCCGCAACCCTGCCTTTCTCTGCGGTACCTTCGGTCTCGCGATGCTCACCTTCGCCATGGGCGGAATCTCCAATTGGATCCCCGAATTTCTTCACAACCCGGTGGGAATGTCCGTCGCGAAAGCCAGCCAGCTCGCCGGAGCCGCCACTGTCATCGATGGCATCCTCGGCACCGCCATCGGCGGCTGGATCGCCCAGCGCTGGCTCCGCACTAACCATCGCGCTCTTTACCTGCTCAGCTTTTGGAGCGTCGCCCTCACCCTCCCCTTCGGCATCCTGCTCTTCTTCGGACCGAGCCGCCTCGCCATCCCCGCTCTCTTCGCGGCCGAGTTCTTCCTCTTCCTCAACACTGGCCCGCTCAACACCGCCATAATCAACTCCGTCTCAGCGCCCGTCCGCGCCACAGCAGTGTCAGTGAATCTCTTTTGCATTCACTTCTTCGGCGACACGTTCTCTCCCCAGATCATCGGCAGAATCGCTGACCGCAGCACTCTACGCATCGGCCTCGGCGCCACCCTTATCTCCCTCGTCGCCTCCTGCATCATCCTCCTCATCGGCTCCCGCTTCGCTCCGCAACTGAACGAAAAAACTCATCTCAAATCACAGCCATCATCCTGAGTGGCTAATAACGACTGTCATCCTGAGCGAACCCGGCCCGCAAGGACCGGCGCAGTTGCTCTTCGTCTGCTTCACCAACCCGCATCCAGCCCGGCGATACTATCCCTATGCCCTTCCTCTCCGCCAGCCAGCTGTTCACCACCCTCGCGTGGGGACTCGCCGCCGCATGGCTTTGGAAGGGAATCACATCGCTCGTCGGAATGCGTCAAATACCCGACCTGAGTCAAATCGATCCCGCCACACTTCCGCCCATACCCGAAAACAGCGGCCCCGACCTCACCGTCATCGTCCCTGCTCGCGACGAAGAAGCCGTTATCGATCAATGCCTGCGTTCTCTGCTCGCCTCCGCCGGCCTGAAGCTCCAGATCATTGCCGTGGACGATCGCTCCACCGACCGCACCGGCGAGCACATGGACGCAATCGCTGCGGAGGCCAGTGCATCCAACAGCCCCCACCAGTTCGAAGTCATTCACATCACCCAACTCCCCGCAGGCTGGCTCGGCAAGCCCTACGCTCTTGCGACTGGGGCGAACCGCGCCTCCGCTTCCTGGATGCTCTTCACGGATGGCGACGTTCTCTTCGGCCCTCGCGCTCTCGAGTTCGCCATGCGCGAGGCTACTGAACTCAACGCCGACCACCTCGTCCTCGCTCCCACGATCATCTTCCACTCCGCCGGCGAACGCGCGGTACTCGGAGCCATGCAGGCCATGGCCTCGTGGATGGTCCGCCTCTGGAAGGTCGCCGATCCGCGCGCCAAGGACTCCTTCGGTGCCGGCGCATTCAACATGATCCGCCGCGACGTCTACCACTCCATCGGCGGATTCGAAAAACTTCGCCTCGAAATCCTGGAAGACGTCTTCCTCGGTATGCGCGTCAAGCGGGCCGGATTCGCCCAGCGCATCATCTTAGGTCCCAATCTCGTTCGTCTTCGCTGGATCAATGGAATCTTCGCTGTCGTTGATCTGGTCGAGAAGAATGGATTCGCCGTTACACGTTTCCGCACCGGCCTACATCTGCTCGCATGTCTCAGCTTCGTGATGCACGCAGTCGTGCCGCTGGCCGCCATCGCTTCCGGTGGCTGGAACACGGCGGCAGGAGTCCTCGCCTACCTCGGCCTCATCCTCGTCTATCAGGCAAACCGCCGCGTTACCCGCGTTCCCGTCTGGTGCGCCTTCCTCTTCGCTCCGGCAGTACTTCTCGTCGGCTGGGCCTTTCTCCGATCGATGTTTCTCGCCATGCGTCGCGGCGGCGTTATCTGGCGAGGCACCCTCTATCCGCTCGACGAACTCCGCCGCGCAGCTCGTCAAGGCTAGCCGCGGAGGTATCCAACTCTTCATTCGCATATCCATTCACAGCCATGGCGTGCGGGGCCCTCGTCGTATCGTTGAAAGATGGTCAAGGTTTCCATCTTCTACCCGAGCAAGCCCGGCGCCCGCTTCGACGTGGACTACTATCTCGACACCCACATCCCACTCGTGCTCGGCCTCCTCGGCTCTGCCGTGAAAAATGTCTCAGTCGAAATCGGAATGCTCGGTGGAACTCCCGATCAATTGCCGCCCTTCACTGCCATCTGCGGCTTCACTTGCGAGACCATCCAGGCATTCACCGATGCCTTTCTCCCCAACGCCGACATTCTCCAAAGCGACATCCCCAAGTACACCGACATTGCTCCCGTCATCCAGGTGAGCGAAATTCGCCTTCAGCAATAACTGGTCCCAAAAAGGAAAATGAGCGCAACCAGCATGCGCTCACTCCGTCACGTATCGAATTGGTTGCTGAAAGCTAAAACGCTATTTCGCCCCCACCAGCTCCTCGTTCTTCGCCCCCTGCCCGTAGTGGCTCTCGACGTACTTGTCGAGGATCTCCTTGAACTCCGCCACAATCGTGTCGCCGCGCAGAGTCGTATAGAGCTTCCCATCCACATACACCGGAGCCTTTGGCTCCTCAAATGTCCCAGGCAGGCTGATTCCCAAGTTCGCATGCTTTGACTCGCCGGGCCCGTTCACCACGCAGCCCATCACGGCCAGCTTCAACTCCTCCACGCCCGGATACTTCTTTCGCCACTCCGGCATCGACGACCGCAGGTAGCCCTGTATCTGCTCCGCCAATTCCTGAAAGTACGTGCTCGTCGTCCGCCCGCATCCAGGGCAGCTCGTCACCTGCGGCATGAAGCTGCGAATCGAAAGCGATTGCAAAATCTGCTGCGCTGCCTGCACCTCTTCCGTCCGATCGCCTCCCGGCTTCGGCGTCAGGCTCACGCGAATCGTATCGCCAATCCCTGCCAGAAGCAGCGGAGCCAGACCCGCCGTCGACGCAATCAGCCCCTTCGCTCCCATGCCCGCTTCCGTCAATCCAAGATGCAGCGCATAATTACACCGCGCCGCCAGATTCGTGTAGACGTCAATCAGATCCCGCACCCCGGAAACCTTCGCCGACAAAATAATCTGGTCATTACGCAGCCCATACCGCTCCGCCGCCTTGGCCGACTCCAGCGCGCTCACCACCATCGCCTCCATCATCACGTCACGCGCCGGCAGGGGACTGTCCTTCTTATTGTTCTCGTCCATCATCCGTGTCAACAGCGCCTGGTCCAGCGACCCCCAGTTCACCCCGATCCGCACCGGCTTCTGGTTCTCCGCCGCGCACTCCACCATCACCTGGAAGTTGTCATTATCCTTCTTGCCGATCGATGCGTTTCCCGGATTGATGCGGTACTTCGCCAAAGACTTTGCAGTCGCCGGAAACTTCTTCAAAAGCAGGTGCCCGTTGTAGTGAAAGTCCCCGACGATCGGCACCCGGATCCCGCGCTTATCCAGTCCCTCAACAATCGCCGGAACCGCCGCGGCGGCCTCCTCGTTGTTCACCGTCACCCGGACAATCTCCGACCCCGCCATCGCCAGCGCTGCAACCTGCTCGATGGTGCCGTCAACATCTGCCGTATCGGTGTTGGTCATCGACTGTACGACGACCGGGACCTCCCACCCCACCTTCACATTGCCGATCTTTACCGTGGGTGTCTTCCTGCGCTGAATCTCTGGCATAGCGACCTCGTCTATTCCAGTTTACCCGTTCGCGTTTTCGTCCTCCTCGGCCAGAAACATCCCCAGCCGGTCCAGGCTCAGCTCCCAGTGAGAACGATGCTCCTTGATCCAATTCTCAAGCCGCGTAAATCCCGCCGGTTCAATGCGACAGGTCCTCACTCGCCCCACCTTCTCCGTTCGAACCAGCTCACTCTCTTCAAGGATTTGAAGATGTTGCCCCACCGCGGTCAGGGTGACGCCGAGGGGCTCAGCCAGTCGAGTGACTGAGATGGGCCCCCGGTTCAGCAGGTCCAGAATCGCCCGGCGGGTCGGGTCGCCAAGCGCATGAAACAACTTGTCGATTTCAGCTTTTTCTAGCTCAGGCATGGCGGGCTCTCTCGTGCAGCGTCAAGCCGCAACATCGTTCCGAAGCCGATCGAGCAGGCTGTTCCACCCCATCTCCACCATCTTCGACCCATCCGGCCATCCCACATACGTGCCCTGGTTGGTCAGAACAAGCTCCGTCCCTTCCCCCGCGGAGAGAAACTCCAGCGTAATCACCGCAACCGATACCGCCTTCCCATTCAACGACATCTTCTGCGTGAACACGATCCGCTGCTCCGGCACGATGTCCTGGTAAGTCGACTCGTTGTTGATCTCCGATCCCGCAACCGGGTGACCTTCCTTGAAGCGATAGCGAAACCGCTCTGCGCCGCCAATCCGGAAATCAAGATCGTACTCCTGAATCTCGTGATCTCCCTCCGCATACCAGCGCCGCTTCCGCCCTGCCTGCGCAAACGACGCGAAGACCCTGGCAGGGGTTTGGGGGTAGGTGCGCTCGACGACAAAAGTGCTGTGATTCACATTTGGTTCCGACATGGCTAATCCTCCTCATTTCGATTCGCTTCCGTATTACTGAAGCAACAACTTCAGTATTGCCTGACTCTGATAAATAGTCAAGTACATACTTCAGTATTTCTTCGAGGCGTTAAGGCGATAGCTCGAGCCATCAATGGAAGGTGAGGAGACAGCAGATTTTCCGATGTCAGTAGCGACGCGGCGGAGACTCAGATCGGTTCCACCTTCTTGTTCCGCAATGCCTGCCCCACATGGATCGGCGGATAATCGCACTCCGCGAAAACCCACTCCCGGTTCTTCCCGTCCGCGAGAGAGCCATCGAAAAGGATGACGGTCTTGCAATGCCCGCACCGGAATCCTAAATAGCCCTTATCCCACGTTGTCTTCTTGAACCAGCCGAGATCAGGTTGGCTGATCTTCATCTCGGTGCGGCAGCTCCCGCAAACCACCTTCTGCGTCCACTCGGGCCCGACGGAAACGATCTCCATGCATCAGCTCCTGAAATAACCGGGAACCCCGCGCGAAAGACGCCTAGAGCAAATAGTGTCCATCACTGTCCGGGTGACACGGATTCTATCCGACCAGCCAATACCCGCGACAAGAAGTCTTTTTACATTGCCGTCCTGTGATTGCAACGCAAAAGGGCAGTACTCGCCACACCCCAGCTGACTTGCTGACTTGCTGCTCTTGTCGAGAGACTTTCCACTTCCCCGAAGAGCAACAATACCCGGCTACCAGAAAGAAGAAACGAGCTCCCTCAACAAACTCCGCGCTTTTCCTGTTGCGCACCCCCAACGCACTCGAGCCAAAGGTTTACATTGGAGACCATGGCTTTGTACTGCGCTGTCGGCGGTGTTGGCGAAGAACTGACCACTCAGCAACTCTCGCAACTCCTGCGCGACGCCCTCGGTCAGATCGGCCCTCGCAATCGCGTCCTCGCAGTCCCCCCTGACATCACGCGCCTCCACTCCCAGGCCGGCACGCTCACCTGCGCCGCGCACGCGATCCTCGGCGATCGGCTCAAAGCCGTTCTGCCGGCGCTCGGCACCCACGCTGCCATGACACCCAAGCAGATGGACCTTATGTTCCCCGGCTTGCCGCACGAGCTCTTCAAAGTCCATAACTGGCGCACCGATATCGAAACCCTCGGTGAAGTTCCCGCCGAATTCATTCGCGAGGTCTCCGAAGGCAAGTTGAACTTCGCCTGGCCAGCCCAGGTGAACCGGCTGATCTGCAGCGGCGAATTCGATCTCATTCTGTCGATCGGCCAGGTCGTTCCCCACGAAGTTATCGGCATGGCCAATTACAACAAAAACATTCTTATCGGCACCGGCGGCCGCATGGGCATCAACCGCAGCCACTACCTCGGCGCCGTTTACGGCATGGAGCGCATCATGGGCCGTGCCGATAATCCCGTTCGCGCCGTGCTGAATTACGCGTCAGACAAATTCCTGCGCAACCTGCCCATCGTCTATGTGCAGACCGTAGTCGGTCGCAATGCAAATGGCCAGCTCGCCGTGCGTGGACTTTTCATTGGCGACGACGTGGAGTGCTTTCATCGCGCCGCGGAGCTCAGCGTAAAGGTCAACTTCGAGATGCTCGAGAAGCCGATCCAAAAAGCCGTGGTCTTCCTTGATCCGCGCGAGTTCCACTCCACTTGGATCGGAAACAAGGCAGTCTATCGCACCCGCATGGCCCTCGCCGACGGCGCCGAGCTCATCGTGCTCGCACCCGCCGTTCGCGAATTCGGCGAGGACAAAACCATCGATATGCTCATCCGCAAATACGGCTACCAGGGAACGCCGGCAACCCTCAAAGCCGTCGAACAAAATGAGGACCTCGCCGCCGAACTCGGCGCCGCCGCACACCTCATCCACGCCTCGTCCGAGGGCCGCTTCAAAATCACCTGGTGCCCTGGCGAACTAACCCGCAAAGAAATCGAAGGAGTCGGTTTCGCCTACGACGACCTCAATGAAATGATGGAGCGCTATAACCCGCATACGCTCTCGCACGGCTGGAACACAGTGAACGGGGAAGATCTCTTCTTCATCGCGAACCCTGGCCTGGGACTTTGGGCGCATGAGTCGCGGCTCTGCTAAGTCCTCGAATCAGGCACTCGTCACAGTCTCCGGCCCAACATACAAGCTCGAAGGGTTGCGCCCGAAGCTCTACGAACGAGACTCGTACCATGCCGGAGAAACGCCCGCCGCTTCCACAATTGCCGGAACAAAGCCCCTCTCGAGTTCACGAACCATCGACGCCAGGTTCTCGACAATTCTCTGCCACTGCGCCGCATCTCCAATCGGGTATTGACCGAAAATGCCGGGGGCTATCGGAAGGGGCAGAGTTGCTCGGAATCCCGCTCCATGCACCAGAAAGTTTGCCGTAACCATGTGGCTCCACGTGCCCACGTCGAGATACAGCTCCGCCGTATGATTTCCTTCGGTTCGCCGTGTCAGATGAAATTCGCCTTTGCCGCCGGCGCAGCTATATCCCAGCGGCTTGAACGCTGCCTCAAGCGCGGGCTTGCGAGGGCCGGCTCGCACACCAACATTTTGCGTGATCGCCTGCGCCGCGGGCGGCAGCACGTGCGGCATCGCAGCGGCTTCAACAAGTTCACCGATTCGCGCGCGATAGTCGGCGTTCACTGCCTTCACCGCATTGAGACTCGCCGGGGGAATCGAAACCGTGAGCGTTCCCTCCGGTGTGAGTACCGGAACCTGAACTGTCTTCTTCGCTTTTCCGCACGCCTTGATAAGCGCGTCCAACCGAGGCGGATTGGGTGGGATCTTTTTGTCAGACGGGTTCGCCTCCACCACTGTGTATGCTGAGAGAGCTCTTTGCCGGCCGCTCACCCACCAGTTGTCGGTGATCAGAACTCCGGGATAGGAATGGCCAATCGCGGGGAGCCCGATCAGGCGTTCACCGAACTCCGGCGTATAAAAGTGAAGCCCAACGCCATGAAACGGAAACGAGCGGGGAACTCCCGAGGCAATCGCTTTGAGCATGGCGTAGTCTACGGGCTCATCACTCAGCGCGTTAGAGAGAATTCGCGCACCCGTCAATCCGATGCCGAGTGTTCGGTTCGTCAAGAATTTCTCTATCTCCGGGTATCGCTTGAGCACGCGATCGATTGCGGAGACACTACCAGCTACTGGCGTATCCGTGAGTGTAAACCGGATTAAAGGCTCGCCGAGTTCCGAGTTGAGAAATGCCTGCCGGATTCTATCCGCCATTTCGCCAAGCGGTTCCTTCCTCGTGGCGGCAATCGGCGTCTGCAGGGCAATGCGCATGGATGCGGACCATAATACATGCCGCCGGTCTGCCTCTTCTTCAGCTGAGAATCGGAAGGTCTGCAGGAATTTCGATTGTGACGGATGTGCCGCGGCCGGGGTTGCTGACCACATTAAATGCGGCCTGATTGCCGTAGAGCACCTCGAGGCGTTCCTGGACGTTCTTCATGCCGATGCCGGCACCGTCGCGCCGAATGCCGGTATGGGGCCGGTCGCCCATGCCCACGCCGTCGTCAGCTACTTCGATGATCACGCGATCGCCTTCGAGCTTGCTGCGCAAAGTTACAGTGCCCCCGTGAATGCGCGGCTCGAGTCCATGCTTGATCGAGTTTTCAATGAGCGGCTGAAGCAGAATGCTGGGAACCAGGACGTCGAGGGTGTCAGGATCGATTTCCTTCTCAACGTGCAGTTTGTCTGCGCCGAAGCGGACCACTTCGATGTCCAGATAGTCATCGGTAAAGCTGAGCTCGCTGCGCAGTGGTACGTAAGTGTCATGGTCTTTGAGCAGGGCGCGAAGAATGTTGGCGAGCTTGATGGTCATCTCGCGTGCGAGCTCGGGCCTGGTGCGGACAAGAGAGGAGATCGAATTGAGAGTGTTAAAGAGAAAGTGAGGATTGATCTGCCGCTGTAGGGCATCAAGGCGGGCTTCGAGGAGAAGATGCTTCTGCTCTTCGAGCTTCATCTCGATGCGAAGCGCGTTCCACACCTTGATGGCGATGCCGACCACGATAGGAGCGCTCAAGCAGACAAGAACCTGGACCCAGGGCTCTTTGGCGACGAGAGCGAAGAGCTTCTGGGGAAAGCGTGCATGGATCCAGTCGCGGCAAGCTTCGGCGGCAACGATGAGGAAGAGCAACAGGAATTGGCGGTCGATGCGCGGGCGGCGGAGAATGCGTTTCACCCAGCGATAGAGGCTGAGATCGACGAAGGGTGTGAAGGACCAGATTTCGTCGGGTTCGACAAAGCGGCCGAGGATACCGGCAAGGAGTGCGACCGAAACGTTGAAGGGCAGCGCGAGGTACTCGGAATGGAGGACTGCGGGTACAGCGAGTACGGCTGCGCCGAGCGTGGCCCAGCGCGGGCCGACCAGAAGGCCGAGAAGGACGATGGTCTCGAAAGAGATGTCGGCGGCGAGGAAATTGGGGACGGAGGTACGTATCCAGACACCAAGGGTAAGTGGGACGAGGAAAAAGGCGAGCAGGGCAAGAGTCTGCTCGGGACGGCGTTCTTCCGCGAAGAAAAGGCGCCGGAAGGTAGCGGCGCGCGCCAGTACGCTGGCCACGGATGCCACGACACCCAGCTTGACGAGCAGGGTGATGAGGATGAGCCTGTCGGTCACGTCATCAGTGTATGGTGCTGGGGCCGTATGGCAGAGGCGCAGTCGAGAATGGGCGATTCTGACAATACCTGACTCTGATTGTTCCCCACACACTGAGAGCGCGCAATCCTTCCTCTTGACAGTCGAGTAGAAGTCTAGTATTCATCTCGATTATCGATATGAGGGCGACAAATGCCGGCCAAGGGTGATCTGGTTCAGGGAACACTGGAAATGCTGATTCTCAAGACGCTGGCTCTTCAGCCGATGCACGGGTTCGGAATCTCCGTTCGCATCGAGCAGATGAGCGATGGAATTTTTCACGTAATTCCCGGTTCGCTCTTTCCGGCTCTGAACCGTCTTGAGAGGGAAGGGCGCATCAAGGGCGAATGGCGATCGACGGAAAACAACCGGCGCGGACGTTATTACACACTTACGGATCTGGGCCGGAGGGCACTCAAAGAAGAGGTCCGCGCCTGGGGACGCCAGGTCGAGGCGGTCGCAAGGATACTCGAAGCCTGAGGAGGCGATGATGCTCTGGTTGAATCGGTTGATCGCGGGATTCAGTGCGCTGATCTCGAAGCGGCACAAGAGAGCAGAGCTGAACGAGGAGTTGCACGCCTACCTGGAAGCCGCAGTTGACGAGAAGATGCGCACCGGTATTTCTGAAGCCGAGGCATGGCGCCGAGCCCGTGCCGAAATGGGCAGCCTTGAGACCGTCAAGAGCAAGGTGAGCGCGGTCGGCTGGGATAGCTGGTTCGAATCAGCCGTCTGGGACATTCGGTATGGAATCCGGCAACTGTTCCGGAGTCCTGGATTCACGGCTGTCGCTATGCTCACGCTTGCACTTGGTATCGGTGCGAACACCGCCGTCTTCACACTCGTTTACGGTATCGTTCTCAAGCAGCTGCCGATCGCTCATCCGGAGCAGCTGTATCGCATTGGTGAGGGCGAACTGTATTGCTGCGAGTGGGGGGGATTGCAGGGCACATGGGGCACATTCGATTACCCGTTCTACAAGCATTTGCGCGACACCGACGGCTCGTTCGATCAGATCGGAGCCTTTTCCGCCGGTCTGCGGACCTTCAACACAAGGCTGCCGGAATCGGAACGGACTGCTCAGACAATCGACGGAGAATATGTCTCAGGAAACTATTTTGCTACTCTGGGCCTGAATGCCTTTCGAGGACGGCTGATCTCGTCCTTCGACGACAAGGAGAATGCGCCAGCGGTCGCAGTGATGGGCTACTGGGCCTGGCAGCATCAGTATGGGGCCGATCCGTCGATCATCGGATCAAAGTTGCTGGTGAACGAACAGCCAGTAGTGGTCGTGGGAATTGCACCTCCAGGCTTCTTTGGAGCCAGGTTGGCACAGAGCCCGCCGGAGTTGTGGATTCCGCTAAACCAGGAACCAGCGTTTGAAGGCAACGGCAGGAAATCGCTCCTCTATTCCTCGGGCATGGCCTGGCTATATGTCGTTGGGCGGCTGAACCCCGGGGCGAACCCGGCCGCGGTTCAAAGCAAGCTCACCGGCGAATTGCAGCAGTGGCTGCCGACGGAGAGGGAATTTAGCAAGGATGATCTAGCCAGGCTGAAGCAGCAACACATCGTACTGACTCACGCGGGAAACGGTGTATCGTCGTTCCGCAGCAGCTCCGCGCGCGGACTGCTTCTCTTGTCATCCGCAGCGGCTCTCGTTCTTCTTATCGCCTGCGCGAATTTAGCCAATCTCCTCCTGGTACGGGGCGCCACGCGCCGCCATGAAACGGCGCTCTGTCTCAGTCTCGGAGCGTCGCGGGGCCGGTTGATGCGCGCCGTCTTTACAGAAAGCCTTCTGCTGTCGCTGATGGGTGCGGCGCTTGGTATTGCATTCGCTTTCGGTATATCCAGGAGCGTATTGCTGATCGCATTTCGCGGAGAAACACTGGCTCCGGTGAGCGCGGCGCCATCACTGCCGGTATTGGGATTCACATTCCTGCTATCGCTGTTGACTTGCGTGGCATTTTCACTCGCGCCGGCCTGGATCGGTACGCAATCAGATCCCGTCAACGGGTTGAAGGGTGGAAATCGGGCTCGGGTCAACCACGGTTCACGATCGCAGAAGGTGCTCGTCGCAATTCAGGCGGCGGTTTCGCTGGTATTGCTGGCGGTTGCGGGATTGGTAAGTGAGAGCCTGATGCATCTTGAGCGAGCGGATCTCGGATTCCGGCCAGACGAACAGATTATTGCGTCGATCAACTTCAAGGCGTCGGGATACACTCCCGACCAGTTGTCCAGCCTTTATCTTCGAATCCAGGATCGGCTGGAGCAGATGCCCGGTGTGGTGAGCGCGAGCCTTTCCCTCAACTCACCACAGAAGTTTTGCTGTGTGAATCTGAACATCGCGATTGCTGGGCGCACCGACAAGTGGATCGAAGATGTGGATACCATCTTTGCGCGAGTGACGCCGCATTACTTTGAAACCATTGGAACGCCCGTGGTGAGGGGCCGCGCGTTTGATGCAAGCGATACCCAGGCATCGCCGCATGTGGCCGTTGTCGACGAAGCCTTCGTGCATCGCTTCTTTGGTGAAGCGAATCCGATAGGGAAGCGCTTTGGCCTTAGTCTCGAAGGTCACGGCTCAGATTTTGAAATCGTAGGCATGGTAAAAAATGCGAAGTATCGCAGCCCAGCCTCTCCGCAGAATCCCATGTTCTTTCTGCCCTACTCGCAAACAACAACCTATGGGCCTTCGGGTTACCAGCGCCTGGAATCGGGGACGCTCTACGCCCAGGTGATCGAGATGAGAGTCAACGGCGCTCCGGCGGCATATCGGGACACGTTGCGCAAGGTGCTCGCCGAGATCGATCCAAAGCTCGCACTCATCCATGTAGATACCTACACCGATCAAGTCGCTTCCCAATTCAATCAGGAGCGGTTGATCGCGCGCCTGACAAGCCTTTTCGGAGTGTTGGCCCTGGTGCTGGCTTCGATTGGCCTCTACGGCGTCACGGCTTACAGCGTTGCGCGGCGAACCAGTGAAATCGGAGTTCGCATGGCGCTTGGGGCCGATCGCGCGCAGGTGATGAGAATGGTGCTGAAGAGCGCGATGGCGCAGGCCGGCCTTGGACTCTGCATGGGAATCCCCATCGCCATTTTCTGCGGCCGGCTCCTGCAGCATCAGCTGTACGAGGTAGGCCAGTTTGATCCGTTCGTATTGGGAGGCGCCACACTCACCCTGACATTGTTTGTCATGATCGCGGCTTTAGTACCGGCTCGCCGCGCGGCGTCCATTGATCCGAATCGGGCCTTGCGAATCGAGTAGAAGCCGACACGATTCCGCTGGGGTAGCCCGCAGCGCCTTTGCGCCACATTACAAGCGGTCTATTGGCTTTCTTTGAGACGAAGGAAGGCATGCATCAGGCCTGTGACCTATGCCGCTGGCGTGCGGATTCACGCAAAGTAAAATGAAGGTATGGCGTTCGAAAGCGTGAAGAAGGTTGCGGAGGCTGATTTTCCCACCCGGTGGGGTGCATTTCGCATTCTGGGGTTTGAGGGAAAGCTGCCGACTCAGTCCGGGACGGCGAATGCTGGTTCTCCGGCGCAGAGCGGCAAGGTGGAAGGGCTGGTTGCACTGGTGATGGGGGATGTGAAGTCGGCTCCGGCGCTGGTGCGGATTCACTCGCAGTGCCTGACTGGAGACGTGTTCGGTTCGTTGCGCTGCGATTGCAGATTGCAGCTTGAGCTGGCGCTGACCAAGATTGCCGAAGAGGGCGCGGGGATTCTGCTGTATGAGCAGCAGGAGGGGCGCGGCATCGGGCTGATGGCCAAGCTGAAGGCCTACGAGCTTCAGGATCAGGGGCGCGATACCGTTGAGGCAAACGTCGAGCTTGGGTTCGAGGCGGACTATCGCGAATACGAGTTGCCTGCGCGCGTCCTCAAGATGCTGGGCGTGAACAAGGTCAAATTAATGACCAACAATCCTGACAAGGTGGCTGCGCTGGAGTCGGCTGGGATCGCGGTAACCGAGCGGGTGTCGGCCGAGGTTGAGCCGCAGGAGACGTTTGCCGCCTATCTGAAGACCAAGCAGGAAAAGATGGGCCACATCGTGGAGGCTCTCACCGGAGACGAGTGAGCGCCACCTGCCATCAGTTCGAACTAGATCCTTTTGCGTACGGTTCACGCGCGCCTGTCTTTGCGTGGGTTGCGACAGTTCGCCTTTCGAGTCTCAAAGACAAAAAGAAAGCGGCGCGGGTTGCTGGACGCGGTAATCTTCCCATGGAGAATTGTGGATGATTTTGCAAGAACTGCTGGACGAGTTGGGCGGGAACCTGGTGCAGGGCGATCTCGAGTGGATTGTGGACGCGGTAAGCTCCATTGAGAAAGCCAGTGCCTTCGATCTGGCATTTGCAGAGTCAGAAACGGCAGCAGCAGAAGCGCTGAAGAGCAACGCGGGAACGGTTGTGCTGAAGCCGGGAGCAGCGAAGGAGCGTCCGAAGGGGAAGTGCATCGTAGAGACCGACCAGCCAAAGCTCTGGTTTGCGAAAGCAGCGCACTTGGTGAGAAAGCCGTCGCTCAGTATCGGGATCGCGCCGGGCGCCGTCGTTGCTCCAGATGCGAAGGTCGATCCGGCGGTCTTTGTCGGGTCGAACGCGGTGGTGGGTTCACATGCATGGATCGGCGCAGGATCGCGGATTGGCGCCGGAGCCATCATTGGCGAATTCGTGAAGGTGGGGATGGAGTGCACCATCTATCCGCGCGTTGTCATCTATCCGGGAGTAACGCTGGGCGATCGCGTAGTGGTTCATGCGGGTGCGGTGCTGGGCGCGGACGGGTTCGGCTACGTACGGGATACGGAGACGGGAGCATACACTCACTTTCCCCAGCAGGGCACGCTGATCATTGAGAACGATGTGGAGATCGGTGCGAACACCACCATTGATCGTGGGGCACTGAAGGAAACGCGTATTCGCCGGGGAACGAAAATGGACAACCTCGTGCACGTGGGCCACAACTGCGATATCGGACCGGATGCGATCCTGGTCGCTCTGACCGGCATTTCCGGATCCAGCACCATCGGCAAAGGCGCTGTGCTTGCGGGGCAAGTGGGCATCGGCGACCACGTGCACGTCGGCGAAGGCGTGATTCTGGGCGGCCAGTCAGGGGTGTTCAATGGCAAGACGCTCACCAACGAAGGTCATAAGCCGGGAACCGTGATGTTCGGCACGCCGGCCCGGCCGCTGAAGCAGGTGCTGCGGGAGCAGGCTACGCTGAATCGACTCACGAAGAGCAGGAAACGAGATAAGCAAACCATAAGGGACCAGGAAGAAGAGTCGACCGGCGATAAGGCACTTGAGAACAGCTAAGGAGTCACCGGGCAGAAATGCGAAGGAGGGTTCATGATCCGACGCGCCATTCCCGTTTTTCATGTCACCAATGCTGCGAAGGCACTCAACTTCTACCACGAGCTGGGATTTCAGCTGGAGTTTGAACATCATCCGCAGGACGCCAGCGGGGATCCGTGCTATATGGGGATTTCGCGCGATGGTGTATGGCTGCACTTGTCTTCATTTGCAGGAGACGGGGCTGCGGGCGCTGTCGCGAACCTCATGGTGGACAACGTGGACAGCCTGTACAGCGAATTCACTGCAAAGCATGTCCATATCGACGTGCCTCCCGTGGACCAGAGCTGGGGCAGCCGCGAGATGTACGTCAAGGATGCGGATGGAAATTGTCTGAGGTTCATCGCCTAACCGCAGGGTTCGAGTGAACTGGGCACAGAGTGATCAGGGACTAGGAATTGGCGATTCTGGTGGTCGGCGGCAGCGGGAAAGATGTGGGAAAGACTGCGCTGGTGTGCGCGGTGATCTCCGCGCTGCGCGAATTCGAGTGGACTGCGGTGAAGATTACTGCCCACGATTACAGGTCCGCTGAAAACGAATCCATCATCGGTGAGCCGCTCATTCGGGAAGAGGTAAGCGCCGGTGAAGAGACGGACACGGAGCGCTATCTCGCGGCGGGAGCGCGAAGAGCGCTGCTGGTGACCCGGGTCGGCGACGCGGTTCCGGTCAACGAGATTCGCAGTGCGCTTGGTGGAGATCGGAATGTCATTTTCGAGTCGAACCGGATCGTAGATGCGATGAAGCCAGACGTCTGTATGGCGCTCGTCGGCGGGCACGAGAGAAAGGCCAGTTTCGAGCGATTACTGCGAGTGGCGGATGCGGTGGTAATTCTGGCTGGAACTGATCCAGATGGAATACCGGACGGGGTCCGGCGGTTTGAGTTGGAGTTGGAGGGCGGGCCGCCCGCGGAGATGGTGGAGTGGCTGAGGGATCTGTTGAATCGAGCGAATGCGAACTGATGGTTGGCGCATGAGAGTTCGCGCCTAAAGCTCGGGACTTCTCTCTTGAGTGGTCATCGGCACAACTGAAATCATGCCCAGACGCATGGTTGCAGCGACATTTGATGGTGGGCTACACCCAGGTTCGAAGGCCAAGGATGCCCCAGTAGGCCAGGTATATCGTCGCGATAACAAGAGCGGCCGACACGATCATGGAGTAGATGCGGACGCTGCGGCGAACCCCCTCCCCGCGGCCCTTCCATGTGGCCCAGGCGCTGACGAGCGATAGCACGCCGAACAACAGTGTGCTGGCGAAGATGGCGAGCGACCAGAGCGTGACGTTGCCGAGGCGGCCGATAATGTCGCCGGAGCTGAGGATGAATACAGCCACGAAAGCGACGAGGCAGAGCATGGCGAGCAAGGGCCAGATGCGCATCAGGCGCTCTTCGGGACGGCGACGCTTCTTGAAGAAACCGCCAATGATCCACACCGGCGCGTAGAGAAGGATCGAGATCATCGCAACGACGACGAGTGCAGTGAGAACTACTTCGAACAACGCAAACCAGGTGGGAATGCGCTTCAGGGTGACGCCTGCGTGGATGAAGCGGCCGTCGCTGTTCGGCGTAAGCAGCGCTGCGGATGCGGCAGGCTCAGGCGGATCGTCTTTGCCGACGTAGCGGAACAGATGGCCGGAAACGGGAACGAATGTGCTGGTTCCGTTAACGCTGGAGAGCAGCATCTTGCCGTCATCGAAATGAAGACGCGAGAGGCCGGCGAGGCGGTCGAGGAACCGGATCATTTCCTGGCGTGGAGAGTCGGGTTCATAGAAGCCGGCGTAGTCTGCCGCGTCGGATGGGAGAGAAGCAGCTGCGGGCAGTGCGCCGCGCTGCAAATGAAGTGTGATGTAAGCTCGAATGGCTTTGCCGATTTTCGAGAACGCGTCGCCGTTGCCGGAGTTGATGGAGTAGAAGTAGCCGATGTTGTGTTCGGGGAGGTAAGCCATCTCCGTGAGACCGCCTTCCACCCCGCCGTTGTGCCCGTGGTAAACGAAACCATCGTTGAACGACCAGTAATTGCTAAGTCCGTATCCCGCTTTGAGGCCTTCACGAGCAGCCCATGTGCTGGCCGGGCTTTCCATGCGATCGATCTCCGACGATGGAACAACCTGAGTGCCGCTGACCGCGCCGCGATTCAGATAGAACTGCACGTACGCCGCCATGTCCTGGGCTGATGCGTTGATGGCGCCGGCGGGACGATAGGTAATGTTCCAGTAGGAGTATGGAGTTCTTCCGTCGTCGTGATAAAGGGTGGTGGTTTGGCTTGCGTCGGGTTTGAAGTAAGTTGCCGTCTTCATGCCGATTGGCTGGAACAGGTTCTGTTCCACGTAATCTTCGAATCGCTGGCCGGTGACTTTCTCCACGATATAAGCGGCGACGGCAGGTCCGGAGTTGCAGTAGGCCATCCGGGTTCCGGGACGCCACCGGGAGTGACGCGAAGAGCGACCGAAGTCGAGGGCTTCGCGCAGGCTCATATGGGGTGCGTCTTTCGCGTATTCGCGTAGGTGCAGATCGTCCCATCCGGTGGTGTGTTCGAGCAGATGAACCACACGAACGGGATCAGTGGATTCCCACTTATTGTCGTAGCCGATTTCCGGAATGAGCTTATGGATCGGGTCGTCAAGACTGAGCTTGCCTTCGCGAACGAGCTTGAGGATGGAGAAGGATGCGAACGCCTTCGAGGTGGAACCGATCCGGAACAGTGTCCATGCGGTGGCGTCGCGGTTTGAGACAACGTCGGCCTTGCCAAGTGCAGTGACCCACTCGGGGCCGTCCCGATGCACGATGGCGATCGAAACGCCGGGAGTGTGCGTGTCCGTGAGGATCTTCGTAAGTTGCTGCTGGAGTTCTTGGATGGATTGAGCCGGCTTCGGCTTGTTCGCAGGCTTATCGGCCGCGAAGGCCAGGGTTACAAAGAAGGGAAGAACGAGAGCGTAAACGGAGCGCTTGCACATGGTAGCCTCGATCTTCTGGAAGGATCCCAGAGGCTCAGGTTTGGAACGGATCATGGTACTGCCGCCGGGTCTGCGTGCCAAGTGCACAGCCTTCGAACGATGTTCATCGATAGATTGAAGTTGGGTACAGCAAACAGCTTCTCAGAGCTGCAATGCGTCCGGAACGAGATCCGCCCTGCGACTCAGATACTGCTCACAACGGGTGTCGCTTGGGTATCGCGCGTACCGGCGAGTTTGAGTCCGATCCAGCAACTGACTGGCCAGCTGAGAAGCCAGGAGAGCCAGTACCAATGCGGCCAACCTTTGGACCAGTTGGGAATGATCGCCGCGATGCCCATTACTTCTCCAAGGATGAAGAACCAGAGGACGTGCTTGGCCGGGCGGCGGGGGGCGAAGCGTGCACACACCCATGCGCACAGGATCGAGATCACCACAAAGAACGCGGTGCTGGCGAATAACGCAGCATTGGAGGGGATGCGGCCTTTTTCGAAGTCGCCCGGGAAAATACGGGTGAGCAGCGGGTCGGTGCAAAGAACGAGAACGATCGAGAGCGCGTAGCTTCCCAGTACGATACCGATGGACTTGAGCATCGGGAATTGCCTCCCAGGTCACGTGCCCTTGTCACGGAAGAAGAGTTGGCGCGTGTCGTGTTCAAAAGCGTAACTCGGCGGCGGCTGGATTTGCCAGCGGAAAGAGGTTTTTCACCCTTGTTACAATCTCAATATCTCGCAAGAAAAACAGATCAGTCGCGAACGAACCGAAATTGAAGAACCTGATCTGAAAGCAGTTCTCAACAGCACATATGGCGCGGCCGGAACAATGAATGAGGGCAGCCATGGGAGCGGCGTCATTGGACTATTACTCCATCTGGCCCTACTTCGTTGCCATGGGCCTTTTGTTGGTCCTGATTCATAGTCCGTTTTTTAGACTTGCCGATTCACCGCCGACAGACGCTAAGGGGCGCGTTGCCAACGTGGATGGACTGCGCGGCTTTCTGGCCATGGCCGTCGTCTTCCAGCATGTGGCCGTTTACCACAACTATCTGCTGACAGCGCAATGGCTCTACCCGCAATCTCATTTCTACTTTCTGCTCGGCGAGGTGGGTGTCTCGTTCTTTTTCATGATCACGGGATATCTGTTCTACACCCAGCTTCTCCGGGCCCAGGGATTCCCAAACTGGCGAAAGCTCTACGTGGGTCGCGCATTTCGAATTCTGCCACTCTACTGGTTTGCAGTGATCCTCGTGCTTGCCGGAGTGCTATCTCATACGGGTTTCCACCTTCGGGTTCCAGCGGTTCAGTTCGTATCGGAGATCCTGCGCTGGAGCGCAGGCGGCTTATTCGAAGCAATTCCAATCAACGGATACTCCGAGACGAAGCGATTGATCGTTGCGGTCATCTGGACTCTCCGATTCGAATGGATCTTCTACTTCAGTCTTCCACTGCTAGCAATATTCGTCTCATTGCGAAAAATCGGCTGGCTCTTCCCAATGATCATGCTGGGATTTTTTCTGATCCACGAGGCATTGGCTCCCAATCCGACGACCTTCCTTTACGGAGCTCTGTTTTGCATAGGGATGGGGGCAGCCGTGCTGAAGTTCGTCAGGCCGCACCTTGAGGTCAGTGGGCCTTGGGCATCGCTCGCTGCGCTGGCGCTGCTTGTGACAGCGTTCACTGTTGCGAAGACATCCTATTCTCCAGTGCCGGCGTTGCTGTTGGGAGCAGTCTTCTTTCTGATAGTTCTGGGTACGGATCTGTTCGGTATTCTGGCTACGCGCCCAGCCCGGCGTATGGGCAATATCAGTTACGGCTTATACCTGCTGCAGGGGCCTGTCTTCGCCGGGTTGTTGAGCTTTAGTGCTGTTCGCTCCCTGGATACCGTTTCGCCATTGGGCCACTGGGCATTCGCGCTGCTTGAAGGTGTGGCGCTGATATCGTTGGCGACCCTTGCCCACGTGTTGATCGAGCGTCCCGGAATCGCATTAGGGCGTAGATTTTCCGGTACCCATGCACCCGCCATCAAAGACGCCGGCGCATCTCTCGCTTCTTAACGGAACCAATCAAGCAAGGATCAGGTCCGAAACTGTCGAAGCTCAACAAACCCCTCAACTCAATCTTTTGGAAACGGCTCCGTTTTGAACGAGCCATCGCGCTGCTTGAGGAGCACCTGGACCTTGCCTTCGGCTTCGTCGAGTTCTTTCTTGCACCCCGCCGACAGAACCGTGCCTTCTTCAAAGAGCTTGATTGAGTCTTCGAGCGAGAGATCGCCCTTCTCCAGCGTTTCAACAATGGATTCGAGTTTTTTGAGCGATTCTTCGAAAGAAGGCATGGCGTGATGTAGGACCATTGTAAAGCGGCGAGAGAAACTTCTCACCGGAGGACTTGTTTCCCGCCCTGGCTACAAACGGTGCTGCCAGGACGGGGCACGGAAACTAATTCATCAGGTGGCGGGTTCACCCATGCTCAGTCCACCTGGAGGCAGCACGCTGGCAATCACTTCCGCAGCCACAGTGTAGCGGCCAAACGGCGCGCTGACCTGGACGCCTTGCACCATGCCGCGGACCGACTCGAGCATCTCTTGCGCGATGAGGATGCCTTCCTTGCGAGCGGCGTCGGGGGTTTCAGCCTGGGCCATGCGCAGCATGATCTCCTCGGGCATCGAGACGCGAAGATCGTTCTTCATAAACTCAGCGTTGCGCAGGCTGGTGAGCGGCCAGATTCCGGCGATAACCGGGATGCGGAATGACTCGATGCGATTGAGAAACTCCTCGAGCAGGCGGAGATCGAAGACGGGCTGCGTGATAGCGTATTCGGCGCCGGCCTCAACCTTGAAGGCAAAGCGCCGGAGTTCGTGCTCAATGTCGGGGACACCAGGGTTGGCGGCGACACCGATCGTGAAGTTGGTGGAGGCGCTGATGGAGTTGGCGCCGATGTCGAGGCCGTGGTTGAGACGGCGAACAATGTTCACAAGGCCGATGGCGTCCACATCGAACACTGCCGTCGCATCAGGGTAGTTGCCCAGTTTGGGCGGGTCGCCGGTAAGGCAAAGAATGTTCTTCAGCCCGATCGACGACGCACCGAGCAGGTCGGACTGGATACTGAGCACGTTGCGGTCGCGACAGGTGTAGTGAAGGATGGTCTCGATCCCAGTGTGCTGCTGAATCTGGATGCAGAGGCTCTGCGCGCTCATGCGTGCCGAGGCACGGGGCGAGTCGGGAACATTAATGGCGTGCACGCCCAGTTGCGCGAGAAGGCGCGCGCCTTCAATCTCCTTGGTGCAATTGATGCCCTTCGGCGGAACGATCTCGACGAGCGTGACGAACTGGCCCGCTTGAACCAGTGATCCAATGAGCGAGCGCTCACCCAGAGGCGCTGGAGGAGTCTCTGTAGAGATTTCGGCGTGCTTGCCTCCGTCGGTGACGCGGGCCTGTGCGTCGATTGCCCGCATTGCGGAGCGCATGGCGCGGGTATGGTTGGGCGTTGTGCCACAGCATCCGCCTACGATTTGCGCACCGGCGGCGATGGCCTTGCGCGCGAAGCTGGCCATGTACTCGGGCGAGCAGAGATAGATATTGCGGCCCTCAATGGCGCGCGGCATGCCGGCGTTGGGCATCGCCGCCAGAGGCAGATTCGTGGCGCCGCGCATGCACTCGAGTGCGGTGAGCACGGTCGACGGGCCGGTGGAGCAGTTCACCCCGATCGCTCCCGCGCCCCATTCGGTGAGAAGAGCGGCAGCCTGCTCCGGCGATGAGCCGTCGAGGCAATTGCTTTCGTCGTCGACGGTGACCATCACCAGCACCGGCAGGTTCGGCGCGGCTTCTTCGGCCGCGAGCAGAGCTTCGCGGGCCTCGTTGAGCGCGGGCATCGTCTCGATGATGAGCAGATCTACCCCCGCATCCGCGAGAGCGCGGATCTGTTCGGCGAAGGCGGCTCGGGCTTCATCGAGACCGGTTTTACCCAGCGGCTCGAGGCGCACGCCGAGAGGACCGATGGACCCAGCCACATATGCGGTGCCGGCCTGCTTTTCCTTGAGGTGGTCCACAGCCTGCCGGGCCAGCCGTACCCCCGCAGCATTGATCTCTTCAACCTTTGACGCCAGGCCGTGCCGGGTCAGGCGGAATCGATTCGCGCCGAAGGTGTTGGTCTCGACAATCTCGGCGCCCGCCTGCAGGTACTCCTCATGGATGGAGAGGATCAGGTTCGGGTCGGAAAGGTTCAGTTCGTCGTAGCAGCGATTAATGAAGACACCACGGGCATAAAGGACCGTGCCCATGGCGCCATCGGCGAGCACGGGGCGATTGGAAAAGAGATCAGCGAACGGAGGCATCCTGATTCAATGCTACAAGAACAGGAACAGGGGCACGAGTGATCACCGGCCAACAAGCCAGAGGCCGAGACAGGAGGGCGGGGAAAGGCCTTCGCACCTGCCATGGCGGGATCTGCACCCGCAATTAAATGAGTGGGTTGCTTTGTTATACTTCGAGAGTCAAAAAGCTAAGCAGAGCCGGTCAAAAGAGAGGGCCTGGGAATGGTTCGATCTGTCCGGAGTTGCAGCAATCGCCATTCATAATTACGGTCCGCAAGGCGCTGTGAGCATTGAACCGCGCCGACATTCGAGGGAAGCGATTTTGAAGAAAAGAAGTCTTTGGCTCTGCGCCGCCGCGGCGGTACTGGTTTCAGTCGTGCTGGCGGGGTGCGGTACGACTACCTATTTTGCGGGAAGAGTGCTGCCGCCTAGCGGATTGACGAACCGGGTTATGATTGCGATCCAGAACCCAAGCGTCGCCTCCGGCGGGGCACTCACTTTTGTCGACGCCTTCTACGACATCCGGTTCAGTTACAACCAGAAGGTAGGCGGATTCTCGATCTCCGGGTACTCGGGAAACCTGCCGGTCACGATCCAGAACATGCCCGAAGAGCAGTTGGGGGCAGTGTACGGGTCGGGTGACGGTTCCCTTCACGTTGTGAGCTACCAGAAGGAAAGCGACAACGGAGCCCAAAAGGGCGTGAGCGGCCTCTCTTCCAGTATCTTCATTACGCGCAATGCCAGGTTCGTATTTGCGGCCAACCAGCAGGCGACGGTTCTCACCGTCGTTGATGGAGCGGCTGGCACCGCCTACGCCCTGGGACTTCCGGGCGTGTACCGGGTGAGCGTCAATCCGGGTGGCACTGCCGCAATGGCCTTTGTTCAGAACTCGAACTATGCGTACTACGTTCGGCAGTTGACGTCGAGTGAAACGCTTGCGTACTCCGGCGGATCGAGCACCTGGCCCAAAGCGGCAATGGATTGCGAGCCGCAGAATTCGCCCGGCTGGTGCCTGTTCCAGATGCAGAGCCCGGACGCGGTGGATGCCACCGGAAACTCCTACGGCGCTCCTCTTGTCTTCGATCGGCCCGTCAAGGCAATGTTCTCCGCGGATGGAAGTACGGCCTACGTTCTGAATTGCGGGCAGGAGTGCGGCGGAGCGTCGTCGTCGATTTCGATTCTTCCGGTTTCTCCCGTCATCTACCCCTCGGGGCAGCACTCCGGGAAACTGCCGACGAACGCGACGTTGCATTCCGACTGCGCCACCACGCCAGGCGCAACCTCGTGCACCCTGGCAATTCCGGGTGGCTCCAGCAATGCGCTGCTGGCCAATTCAACAATGTACGTCGTCGGCCAGAAGCTGCTGGGTGACGGCCTGTTCACCGGCAATTTGACGATCGTCAACCTCACTGGGTCTGCCTCCAGCACGATTTCAGAAGGCGCTCCGATCTCCATCAGTGACGGAGCTCCAGGTGCGCGCAGCCGAATGATCCTGGCGGACGATAATACCCTCTGGATCGGCATGACAAAGTGCACCAACGGCGAGCGCTTTGCGACGCAGCAGCCGTACGGATGCCTCACGATGTTCAACACCACCAACAGTACCGTGACGATGCTGGAACCGTACCTCGGCGACGCCACGGGCATCGCGGCCGTTGAAGGGCTGCACAAGGTATACGTCACGCAGGGCGGGCAGGTGTATATCTACCACACCACCGACGGCTCCTCCATCAACAACCAGTATGTGACCGTGACCGGAACAGCATCGGATGTCGCGTACATGGACGGACACTTCGACGGAAACAACACCGTCTACTAACGACAATGCCAGTCAGAGAGGCTGATGATCGCGCGGATGTGCTCGCAATAGCGGCACACCGCGACGACGTCGAGCAGACCTGCGGTGGTACGCTGCTGCGGATGGCTGCACGCGGCCTGCGCACAGCGATTCTCGATCTGACACAGGGCGAAGCGGGAACGCGAGGCACCTCGGAAGATCGCGCTCGCGAAGCAGCAGAGGCTGCAAAGCTCCTCGGTGTGAGCCGGCGCGAGGCTCTGGATCTTCCTGACGGCGCAATCGAAAACACCGTTGAAAATCGAAAGAAAATTGTCCGAGTCCTGCGCGAGGTGCGGCCACGCGTGGTGATCCTGCCCTATTGGCAGGCGCGTCATCCGGATCACGCCATCGTCGCCGCGCTCGGCTATGAGGCATGCTTCCTCTCAGGCCTTGCAAAAATCGAAACGGGAACGCCGCCGCATCGGCCGTTCAAGATTGTGTATGCCAGTTTGTATGCGGATGTCCGGCCCACCTTTGTCGTGGATATCACGCCGTTCATCGAACAGCGTCACAATGCGCTGATGGCATACAAATCCCAGTATGCGAACCAGGCTGCCGGCAACACGTTGTTTGTCCCGGAAGAAGAGATTCGCGAGCGTACGTTCGCCGAGGCGCGGCACTATGGGCTGCTGGCAGGCGTGAAGTATGGCGAGCCGTTCGTACAGAAGGAAGTTGGGCTCGTAGATGATCTGGCTCTGCTGCCTGTGCAATCGATCTGAGAAGAACAGAGATCAGGCATTAGACAGAGCGAGCCGGCACACGATGCGCCGGATCTGCCACGTATATAAGAATTGCTTATCAAATCTCAAAATAGAATAACTTTGCCTTATGCTTTGTTTCCGCCGAAACTGGACGTGGAGGTTGTGATGGCGACGCAGACCTGGGACCCCCTTGCCTACGAGCGGAACGGCGCCTTTGTCCATGAACTTGCCGGCGGTGTGCTGGAGTGGCTCGCTCCGCAGCCGGGAGAGTATGTTCTCGACCTCGGTTGCGGAGATGGGAATCTCACCCGTCGCATCGCTGAGAGCGGCGCGCACGTGCTGGGTGTCGATGCATCGCTGGAGATGGTGGCGGCGGCCAGGGAACGCGGTGTCGAAGCTGAGCATTCCAGGGCGGAGGAATTGCCGTTTCGGGATGCGACATTCGATGCGGTGTTTTCCAACGCGGTCCTGCACTGGGTCCGCGACCAGGACGCGATGATCCAGCAGGTGCGCCGCGTATTGAAGCCAGGTGGACGTTTTGTGGCCGAGATGGGAGGACATGGAAACGTCGCCGCAATTCACGTTGCTTTGACGGCTGTATTGGATCGGCATGGATTTGGCGATCGCGAGAAAGGCGTGAATTACTATCCGTCCGCCGACAGCTATACCACGAGGCTGAGGAGCCACGGCTTCAGCGTGGAACAGGTCAAGCTCATTCCGCGGCCGACAAAGCTGGCAGAGGCCGGCATGGAAGGATGGCTGCGGACCTTCAGGCGCGGCGTGCTCGAAGACTTGCCCGAGGATGTGCGTGAGGCCGTAGTAAGGGAAACCGTGAATTTGCTGGAACCAGCGTTGCGTGACGAGGCGGGAAACTGGATCGCAGATTATGTGCGCCTGCGATTCGTGGCGACGAAGTGAAAATCCGATCGCGTTTCCGGTTCAGAGCTTGTTTGGCGATTTGCTGGCGCCCAGTGCGAGAAGAGCGCCCGTGACGCGATTCGCAGCATGACGGACGACATTTTCTTCGCTCGCGAAATCGCCGGCGATGCAGCGCACACCCAGCTTCTCCACGCGTTCGATGTCGGCGACGATCGGCGAAGCGTTTTCAGCGGCGTAGCGGCCAAGTGTTTCAGGCGAGAATTGCGCGATGTTGATGATGGCGTAGTCGAAGATGGGCGCTCGCGTGTGCTCGTAGATGCGCTCGATGTGCTCGGAGGCAGTGAGGCCAAGGCTTTCGTTAGCTTGCGTCATCAGGTTGCAGACAAAGACCCGGACGCCGGTGGCTGCGGCCAGGGCCGACGGAATGCCCTGTACCAGCAGGTTGGTGATCAGCGAAGTGTAGAGGGAACCGGGGCCGACCGTGATGAGGTCGGCTCGATGAATGGCCTCGAGGGTTTCGCCCATTGCGGCAGCATTGGGCGGATCGAGCATGAGCTCCGCGATGCGCTGTTTGCTGGCCGTGATGTTGGTTTCACCCCGGACAACCGAGCCGTCCTCCATGTGGGCAACCACCGTCGCATAGGACGTCGTGGCAGGATAAATGCGTCCGCGTGTGGCCAGGATCTTGGAGGCGAGTTGGACGGCATGCGCGAAGTCCCCGGTGATCTCGCTCAGCGCCGTGATGAAGAGATTGCCGAAGCTGTGCCCTCCGAGGCCGGCGCCGCTTGTGAACCGGTACGCGAAGAGCTTGGAGAGCAGGTCCTCTTCGGCGCTCAGCGCCACCATGCAGTTCCGGATATCGCCGGGCGGAAGCATGTTGAAGTCCTGGCGGAGACGTCCCGAGGAACCGCCATCATCTGTTACCGTCACCACCGCTGCCAGATCGGAGATATGGCAAGCTTCGGAAATGGGCCAGTCCGGAAAAGCCACATGCTTGCGGAGGCCGCGAAGCAGCGTTGATAGCCCTGTGCCGCCGCCGATGGCAACAACGCGGAGAGGTGTCGATGGTGCTCCGGGCGTCTGCTCGTAAGTGTCAGACGCACCGGGCTGTGTAGGTCGGGAATTGGTTTGAGGGCCTGATCGCGAACTGGATGTCACAGAATTCCTGAGGGCAAAAGGTGCGAGCCCTACGGTAGTTCAGGATACAGCAACTCCGTGAAGCGAGGATCGTCGACCATGCTCTGGAAGTCGTTATCGGAGCGCGCCTGGAGGCGGTTTTTGGGATTGAGCTCGATCGCGTGCGAAAGGCTGTCAAGGCAATCCTGCGACTTGCCGGTTATCGCGTGAAGAAGCGCCAGGCCGTAGTATGCGAAATCGGCGCGGGGGTCGTCAGCCAGAATGCCCTTGAGCTGGTTGGCGGCTTCCTCAAAATCGCCTGTATTGATCTGCGAGACAGCGTAGTCGTAGCGTTCTTCTGGTGTACCGAAGGCAAGTCCCTTACTGTCGAGCTGCTTCCTGCAGGTTTGGATGTACATCCTGCAGCGCTCGCAGATTTCGGGGGGAGCCGTAGACAGCACCTTCTCAAATGCTGTAATAGCTCTGTCGAACTTGCCTTGTTGCACGAACTGAACGGCGGCCTGGTATTGCTGTGCAATGGCAGCCGACGCCGTGCTCGATTGGCTGCTGGGCCTGGCAGCCGGCGGGGGAGTTCTTTTTCGGCCAGTGGCCGCGGGTTTTGCCTCTTGCGTCATGGGTTAACTGAGGTCCGTTCTGTGTAACAGATTGAATTGTAACGGCTCGGTTCGAGCGTCGTGCTTCAGAGTTCTTGCACTCAGGCCATCTTTATACCGAGAACGTCCTGATACGTCAATGGGCGGGGAATAAGGGACGGTCAGGAACCGGAGCCGGACGAACTACTGCGGTAGATGGCCGGATTGAGTGTTGGATCGTTGTACATCTTGAGTTGGCGATATAGCTTGAACCGGCGGCTGCCCGCCATCGCTTCGCGCCAGAGAATGTCAAGACAGCGCGCCAGATCGGTGCGCTGTTCCTCGAGAATCAAAAGTCGGGCATGATTCCGCTCGGCGTGTTCAGTCGAGGCGTCCGGGCGCTCGGCTTCTTCCCGGGTGTGATAAATCTTCAGAGCCAGGATGGAGAGGCGGTCGATGATGAGGCCTGGGGATTCAGAATGCAGCGGCGCCTTTTCGTGCGGAAGCTTCTGGGGTGCAAGCCAGTCGAGCAGAGTCCGGTCCAGTTCTTCAGCCAGATCGTTACGATGTTGGTTCGTGCTGTCGATCCGCCGCTTCACGTCTGCCAGCTGAGCATCACTGGCCTTGGGCGTGCGGGCCTCATCTTCGATGTGCCAGAGATCGAAGTTGGCACGGTGCTGCCGGGCCACGAGGGCAAGCCACTGGTCCGGTGGGTTATCGATGAGGTCGGGTGTGGAATGCCAGCTTTGCGTCAACTGGTCCTGAAGACTCACGATAGCGGCGGCTGAGAGCATTCT
>Ga0207671_10000083_pt1 | contig 145830 bp, 105 predicted proteins | sample KBSC24metaG_FD_184352 | JGI IMG/M metagenome (GOLD analysis project Ga0207671, IMG submission 184352) | Corn rhizosphere microbial communities from Kellogg Biological Station, Michigan, USA - KBS C2-4 metaG (SPAdes) (version 2) | ecosystem: Host-associated > Plants > Roots > Rhizosphere >...
CGTCGCGGTGGTCGGCGTGGTCACCGCGGTGGTCGGTACCGCCACGCCCGACCGGCAGGCCGTGGCGGCGTCGTCCGGCACCACCGCCGGGACGACGCCGACCAGCCTCGGCGGTACGTCGCTACCGGGGGCGTCGAGCAGTTCTGCCAGCACGTCCGCCGCGCAGGGTGGCATAACTCCCGGTTCCACCACCAGCCACGCGGCGGGTGGCACAACCACGAAGGGCGGCGGTGTTACGCCCCGTCAGGCGCCCGGCGGCAGCACGGGCTCGTCGGCGCCGCCTTCCGCGACCAGTGGCGGCGGCCTTACGGGACGCTTCATGGGCAGCAGTACGGTGCTCATTGGTGGCTCGATGTCTCAGGCCTCGGCGAGCGCCGCACCGTTCGATGTGCAGTATGCCTATATCCACAGTCAGCCGGCGCCCTCGTCGGCGGCGTACTCGGCGAAGCTGTGTCAGGCTTCGTGGTCGAGTTGGTGGGGTTGCTGGACCGGTGACACCACTGCGCCGGGTTTTCAGTTGACGTTGACGGAGTCCCGTGCGGCTCAGGCGACGTACAAGGGCAGTCCACGCCCGCAGAAGATGCTGTGGAACTGGTACTCGTTGCGCGATCTCGGGGATCTGGCCGGCCAGGGCGATGGTCCGGGTGAGGTCGTGGCGATCAACAGGGTCGACCTGCTCACCCGGTACCTGAACGACTACCGGTTCTTCCTTCAGAAGATCGGCGGCAGGCAGGACATGATCGACCTTGAGCCCGACTTCTGGGGCTATGTCCGCTCACTGGGCAATCCGCACCAGGTGGCCGCGCAGGTCTCGGCCGCGAACCCGACCGATTGCGGGTCGCAGGAGAACAGTGCCGCCGGCCTGGCCCGCTGCCTGATCGCCATGACGCGCACATACGCGCCGAACGCCGCCGTGAGCCTGCACCTCACGTGCTGGGACTTCAACACCAGCGCATGCGCCAGGGACTACCAGGCCCTCGGCGCGCAGAACGCCGACTTCCTGGCCACCGACGTCTCGGACCGGGACGCGGGCTGGTACGCCGAGTCGGCGCACGGGGGCCGCGACACCTACTGGACCGACCAGAAGGCCACCGCCGCCTTGAGCTTCTACAAGACGATGGCCGAAGCGCTGGGCAAGCCCGTGGTGCTGTGGCAGATCCCGGTGGGGAACATGGCACAGAACAACACCCTGAACCACTATCAGGACGACAAGGTGGACTGGTTCTTCGCGCACATGGACCAGGTGGCGAAGGCGCATATCGCCGGCCTGCTGTTCGGCGCGGGGCAACAGGAACAGACCACGGTCGAGACCGACGGCGGAAACCTGATCAGCAAGACGATCGCCTATCGCGCCTCCGGTGGTGTCGCGCTCAGGTAGCCTGCCTGGTCGCCCGGCGCCGACAAGGTGCGTGCCACCGGCTACGTGTCGGTCACCACTCGATGGACTCCACTGGTTGTCGCCGATCCGCCAGACCACAGGCTGCTGGGCTTCCGGCCCAAGAAAGTGATCGAACGTTCATCAACATGAGAGGCTTCCCTCGCGAAGATGGTCTTCGACGATGCCTCGGCGGAATTCCACGGCTTCTTCGAGCGCCACTATGCGGAGCTGAGCCGCCTGGCTTTCCTCCTGACCGGCGAGGCGGACGCTGCGGACGATTTGGCCGCGGACGCCATGCTCGCCTTGTGGCACCACTGGGATCGGCTGCGTACAGCGGACCACCCTGTCGCCTATGCGCGGGGGGTGGTGGCGAACATGGCGCGTAACCGCACGCGCCGGGCGATCCGTGAGCGCAGCCGCATCAGGGTGCTGTGGGCCGGCCGCACCGAGCGGGCCGACGAGCCGGACCTGGCCGCCGGGCTGGACGTGCGGGCGGCCCTGGCACGGCTGCCTTTCCGCAAGCGTTCCTGCGTGGTGATGCGGCATGCGTTCGATCTGTCGGAGAAGGAGACGGCCCAGGCTCTGGGCATATCGGTCGGTACTGTGAAAAGCCAGACGTCGAAGGGTATGGCCGAGCTCAGACGACTGCTCGGTGGACAAGCGTTCGGAGAACCGGTGGAGGAGGGATCCAGTGGACGACGCTCGCAGGCTTCTGCACCAGGCCGCTGAGGCCCACCAGCCCGACCGGGACGCGATGCTGGTCCGGATCGAGCAGGGGATGCTCCGCTCCACCGACGCCGACCGGGCCCGGTCGTATCGCAGGCGGCGACAGGCATCCTGGCTCAAGGTCTCGCTCGCCGGGCTCCTGGGAGTCGGTGCGCTGGGCCTGGGCGGACTCGCGCTCGCCGCCGGTGTCCAGCAGCTGGCGCCCCAGCATCCGGCGCCGCCCGGCGTCACGCCGACCAGGCAGGCCTCCGGCGCCCCGCCGACGCCCTCCCCTTCGGCCACCAAACCGGCAGCGCGGATTCCGGACAGCCCGGCTCCGTCCACGCCGCGACACTCGGCCACACCGACCGCTGACGGGCTGATCACGGCACGCGGCGACGTCAACGCGTACAGCACCGTCTACTGGGAGCAGAACGATCTCACGGTCGATGTGGCGCAGCCGCTGACCGCGCTGACCGTGGAACTGCGGGTGTCGCAGTCCGGCGGGGTGCAGAGTACGGGAAGCTGGCAGACGGCGCCGCCCGACGACTTCACCGTCACTGTGACGCCGGGCGACGGCTTCCTGGTCTACCGCTGGACCCTGAAGCCCGGCCGGACGGTCCCGGCGGCCCGCCAGTTCTTCGGCGTCCAGTTCAACCACAGCACCGGCAAACGGGACGCGAGTAAGGACGCCTTCGTCATCGAAGCCACCGCGGCCGGCCGGACCGCCACGGTACGGGGTGGCTTCGGATCCGGAGGCTGACCGTTCGACGACTCGAGCGTGATCCCTTTCCCGGCCCCAGCAGACCGGATCCGCCGCAAACCAGTCCTTGGCGGACTGGTGAACGAATACCGGGCTGTGGCATAAACCAGCAGGTCAAGCCTGGTAGCTGAGTTTCAGGAGTACTACACCCGACTCGTGCGGTGCCTGGTGGGAACCAGGCACCGCACAAAGACCGTGAGCGCTCGGGCTACGGCAGAGCCGTCCGCCCCGCGCATCACCCGGGACGAGCCGGTCGCGCATCTCAGTGTCGCCCGGCGCGCCGGTGGCGGCTGCCCCAGGCGATCGCGGCGCCCGCGCTGAGCAACAGCACGCTGATCATCATCAGACCGGGTACCGCGGAGGACATCCCCGTCCTCGCCAGGCCACCCGAGGTCGACGGTTCCGTCGGCGGCGGGGTGGTGGACTGAGAGGTCGACGGAGTCGTCGACGGCTTGGTCGACGGTGTGGTCGACGGGGACGAGGTCGGCGGCGGTGACGGCGCCGGGATGTAGACGCCCGCGTCGATCGTGTGGTCGACACCGCCGGGGTTGGCGGGGGCGGTGACCGGTGCGAAGCCGTCGCACAGCTGCCCGGTGGCAGGTGGCACCACGTTGGAGTCGTGCGTCCGGTCGGTGCCCGCCAGCGGCAGCGTGAAGCGCAGCGCCGTCGCCGACGGCTTGCCCGGAACGTTGTCCGTCTTGGCTGTGCACACGTTGAACTCCACCGTGTACTTCGCGCCGGGGGTGAGTTGGTACTTCGCGCCGACACCGCCGAAGTAGTACTCGCCGGCCGCATCGGTCGTCGTGGTGGCGACCTGCTTGCCGTGGGCGTCCAGCAGATTCACCGTCGCGCCCGCGAGCGGGACCTCGTTGGTGCCGTGCGCGTCCTGGACGCCGTTGTGGTCGCCGTCGAACCAGACGTAGTTGCCGATCTGGATCGGGGCGTTGGCCGCGGTGTAGGCGATGTCGCCGAGGCCGCCGGCCTTGCCGAAGGAGTTGTCCGGGCCGACGATCTGGTAGCCGTGCTCGGGGGCGTCCTGCCCCGGGCCGATGCCGGTCTTCACGTCGTAGTAGCCCAGACCGTCGGAGCTGACGTGCAGGGCCGGGTCGAGCTCGGTGCTGACGACCCACTGCTGTTGCGGGACGTAGGCCACCGAGCCCTGGGACGCATCCTGGTGCGCTCCCGTGCCGGAGTGGGTCGGGTCGAAGAAGTCACCGGGGAAGTACTGCACGACGCCTGCGGGCTTGTTGCCGTCGTTGGCCGGTGTGGCGTGGTTGGGGCAGTCGCCGGTGCCCTCCCAGTCGTAACCGTCCGGCGCGGAGCAGGCCATGTCGATGGCGCCGCCGGACATACCCTGTTCCGGAGTGTTGACCAGCGGACGCGGGTCAATCCCGCCGGCGCCGATGACGTCCATGAACCGGTCGCGGAACCCGAGGATCATCGACCCGTCCCGGGTGAAGGCCAGGCTGGCCAGCTCCGGCTGCGGATCGACGTACAGGCCGGGGGCGGACAGGCGGCGCTGGTCCCAGTTGAGCAGACTGGTGTCCCACGGGTTCCAATGGGAGGTCAGGTCCGTGGGGACTCCCGTCAGGACATATCCACGCCCGTAGTCGAGCGTGTGCGTCACGGCCGGCGTGAACTTGCTGCCGTCGTACACGTAGACGACGGCCTTGAGGTCACTCCGCTGCTGCGTGCTCTCCGCGTCGCACACGCCGCCCACGTACAGCTTGGCGTCATGTGCGGTGACGGCGAACGGACGCCAGTCGGTCGGCGCTGCGCACCCCGGGTCGGGGATCGGCACGGTCGCCTGCGGCGCCGACGCCGTCGCACCGGTCGCGTCGAAGCTCACCAACGAGCGCGTCAGCAGGTTCACCGCGTACAGGGTCTTGCCGTCTTCGGACAGCGCCACTCCGCCGACGCTCTCCTTCCCCGGCGCGTCCGTGAACAGCGGGTCCTTGCGCATGTCGACAAGGAGGCCGTGGCCGGTCACCGCGGCACCTGGCACGTGCGCGAACAGCTTCGGCGCCGACGAACCGTCGGTCGGCGTCGTGTAGATCGCGTCACCGCCGTCGGGCCCGTAGGTGGTGTAGCGCTTTGCGAAAGCGCTTTGGAAGATCCGGCTCCGGTACTTGTCGTAAGCCAGGCCCCACGTGGTGCCGACCTCAGATTGCGTGTTGAGCACCGTGGGGCAGTTGGCCGGCGGGGTGCAGGTGTCGCGCGCGGCGGGATCGACCGCCACGAGAGCCTGGCCGTTGGGGTCGTTAGGGGTGCCGTCCGTCTTGACGGCGGGAGACTGCACCGGGACGTAGTACTTGTGGTCCGGAGTCGTATAGTCCGCGGGATCCCAGACACCGGTGATCACCGAGGCGTTCTTACCCCCGGTGAGGTCGACGAACGACGTGAAGCTGTCGAAGTGGTTCGCCTGCGTCGAGGCCGGTGCGGCCTGAAGGTAGCCGTCGTACGGCGCCGGGATCGTGACGTCGACGCGGTACCGACCGCCGGTGAGCACCATCGACGACGACATCACGAACTTCCCGGTGGCGTCGGTCATGCCCTGGACCTCGTGGCCCGCCGCGTCGGTGACGCCGACCGCCATGCCCTGCTGCGGCACGTCCATGGTGGCGTTGATGACGCCGGTGCCGAAGAAGTCGCGCAGCACCTGGACGGTCAACGTGCCGTCCGCGGTCGCCGCGTTCGCCGCCCCCGTTCCGCTCGCCATCGCCCCGGCGGCGCCGCCCACCGCCAACAGAGTCGCCAGTCCCACCCGGGCCAGCCGCCCGACTCCTCTGCCGGCTGGCCGCACCCGTTTTCTGCCAGCTTCGTCCATGCCCGATTTCCTTTTGTCTGGAGGAACAGACACGGCGGTTCGAGCGACGCCCGGGGCCGAGGCCGAGCCGGGCACCGCCGGCGGGCCGGTGGGCACCGCTGAACCGCCGTAGTGAATCAGAGCATTGTATAACTCGAACCTTGAAAAAGCGTTACGAACAGGTGTTTCACCGCGAACCGGACGCGAGCCCGCGCGGGGCGCCCGTAAGGTACGGGACATGCCGAAACCACGCCAGAGCCCGCCACGGGAGAAGAACCGCCGGCGCCGGCCGCGCGCACGCTGGATTATCGCAGGGTTCTGTGTCATGGCGATCGCCGGGGTCGGCACGGCGGTGGCCGCCGCCGGCGGATCCGGGGGCGGCGCCGGTAGCAGAGCCCTGACCTCGGACGAGGCCGACCGGCTGGCCGTCACCCGGTTCCGCAACTACGAGACCGGTGGGCGCGCGGTGACGATCACCGTGCCCGGCACCGGCGGCGACCTGGTCATCACCGGATCGGTCGACTACCGCGCCGGACTCGGCTACGGCGTGGTCCACGGCACCGGACGCGACACCTCCAGCGACGGCCTCGTCGAGTGGACCGCCACCTCAGTGCTCGTCGATCCGATGACGAACGCTCCCGCGCTCGCGCCGGCGACGCCACCGACGACCGGCTGGTACAGCCGCACGCTCCAGCAGACGGGCAGCACGCTGGACAGCGCCCTGACCATCGCGCTCAGCCTGGGCGCGAACCGCCCCGACAACGCGCAGCTGCTGCCGCAGAACGGCGCCGCCTGGATCGGCGAGGCCAAGGTCGCCGGACGCCGGGTGGACATCATGACCGGACCGGCTGCCCGGACCGCCCAGAGCGCCCGAACCGCCCAGGGCACGTCGGGCTCCGGACCGGGAACCGCGGGAACAGTGCGTTACTGGATCGGCTCGGTCGGCACCATGTACCGCGTCGAGGCCGCGGTGGCCTCCGATACCCGCCCCACCGTCATCGACTTCGACACGCAGAAGTACACGCCGGCACCGGTCACAACGTCTGCACCAGCGCGGTAGCCGCCAGCAGCGAAACCGTCGGCACCTGGACGCCCGAGGTGTCCGGCACCGCCGGCGCGGCGGGCACGACGGTCGCCGGCGCCCCCGCGGCGTTCGGGAACTGCGGCTGCACCGGCGGAGCGGCCACGTCGGTGAACGGGATCCCGGCCGGCGGAGTCGGCGCCGTCCACGTGCCCGACGGCGACGCCGTCTGATGCGCGGCCGGACAGGCCGTCGCGTTCGCGCCGAGGCCGTCGGGCACCGTGTGCAGGCCGGTGCCGCGTACGCAGTTGCCGTGGCCGACGGTGGCGTTCGGGAAGGTCCAGCCGAGGTCGATCCCGTTGCCGGAGAAGGTGTTGTCCAGGATCTGGTTGTCGTCCGGCGGGATGTCCTGGGTCGCGGTGATCACGACACCGGCGTCGGTATTGCCGCTGATCCGGTTGTCGAGGAACTGGTTGGAGCTGCCGCCGTCGATGCCGATGCCGATGCCCCAGCCGCCATCGGCCTGTTCCGGCGTCTCAGACTTCTGATTGGCAGCGATCAGGTTCCCGGCGACGACGGCGCCCTGCTGCGGAAGCAGCTTCTCCTGGTGGTCGGAGTCCGTGGTCAGGCCGACGCGGTTGCCGACCAGGCGGTTGCCGACGACGTACATGTCGTTGCCGGCGTTGGTGCCCTCGTAGCCGACCGCGTTGAGTTCGGCGATGTTGTCCCGCACCACGATGTGGCAGGGCTTGCACTGTCCGACATAGATCCCCGAGTCCGCGCCGCCCGAGGTGTATGAGTGCTCGATGACGCCGTTCTGGGCCGAGAAGGCGTAGATCCCGTAGAGGCCGTTGCGGGTCGATGTGATGTAGGACACGAGGAACGAGTTGAGGAATGTGACGGGTTCGCTGCCGGTGTCGTAATCGCCGCCGGGCCCCGTCTGGCCGGCGGCGGCCTTCGCCGAGCCGGTGACCAGAATCCCGTTCTGGGTGTTGTTCCGCACCGTCAGGTTCTCCACGGCGACGCCCGGAGCGGTGACCACGACGCCGTCAGGCTGCTGCAACCGGCCGTCGATGACGACCTTGTCCCGCGATTCGCCGCGCAGCGTGACCTGAGGCGTCTTGATCTTCACCATCTCGTGATAGACGCCCGGGGCGACCAGCACGAGGTCGCCGGGCTCGGCCAGGGCCACCGCGTCCGAGATCGTCGGTGCGTCCGCTGGAACATGGATCGTCGCGTGGGTTCCGGCCGGGCGCTTGCCCTGAGTGGACGCATGGCCTCCCCCGCCGCTGCCGCACGCCGCCAGCGGCAACATCAGGACACCCAGCAGCGCGCACACGCGAGAACCCAAATGTGGCATGGCACAGTTTGGCACGTACCGGGGATTCAGGACTCGGATTCACTAAAGGGCCACACCTTGTGGCACCCTCTACGATGTGCGCCGAGCCGAACCGCAGCCGTCCCGCCGCGCGTTCCTCGGCACAGCCGGCGCCGTGGCCGTCGGCGGCGCCGCTGGATGTGACGAACATTCCGATCAGCCGCCTCAGCAGCCACGGAACGCGGCAGCCACAGCGACGGTGACCGCGGCCGACACCCCGGTGCCGCCGACGGGGCGGTACCAGGCGGGCATCATCATCCCTCAGCCCGCGCAGCCCAATCTGCTCGCCGTCGTCGCAGACATCGATGACACGGCCGCACCAGGACCGTTGCTCGCCGAACTCGGCCAGACCGTGCTCGCGCTCACCGCGGGGACCGAGCCGCGATTGCTGGGTCTGCCGCCGGGCGATCTGACGATCACGATCGGCGTCGGGCCTCGCATCGTCCAGAAGGCGCCCGCGGCGAAGACCGCCGGCGTCGAACTGCCCGGCACGGCCGACCTCCCGCAGTTCTCCCGCGAACAGGTCGCCGCGCAGGCGCGCGGCGGAGACCTGCTGATCCAGCTGTGCGCCGGCGACGCGTTGGTGTTGCCGGTCGCCGCCGCCGCGCTCTTGGACCAGGCCGGAGCACGCGTCACCGAACGCTGGCGTCAGTCGGCCCGCCGCGGCCCGAACACTGCCGTCGCCCCGGGGCGGACCGCACCGCGGAACCTGCTCGGTTTCCTCGACGGCATCATCGGACCGGCCACAACTGCCGAGCAGCACGGCGACCTGTGGCTCGACGCTCCAGCACAGGTCGCGGGCGGCACCATCGCGGTCGTCCGCCGGATGGAGCTGAACATCCAGCGTTTCGCGGCGTTGTCCGTCCCGGAACAGGAAGCGGTCTTCGGCCGGCGCCGCGACACAGGCGTTCCGCTGTCCGGCGGCACCATCGCGACGAACCCGGACCTCGGCGCCAAGACCCCCGACGGCCGCTATCTGATCCCGGCCGACGCCCACGCCCGCCGCGCACACGCAAACGTGGTCGGCGTCGGCCTCATGCTGCGGCGCTCGTACAGTATCGACGATCCCAGCCCCGGCCTGCTGTTCATCAGCTTCCAGAACGACCTGCGAACCTTCACCGCCACGCTCACGCACATGGACGCCTCCGACGCATTGCTGGCGTTCACCAAGACCACCGCGAGCGCGACCTTCCTGATCCTGCCGGGGTTCGACCGGACGCGTGCGTTGGGGTCAACGCTGTTCGAATGAGTGAACGCGACTCGCGCTGCACCGGATCCAGGACCTGGTAGCCGATCGCGTGTTCGCCGGCACCGGACCGCGAGCCGATCACGGCCAAGACGCTGGGTGGGCCGAAGTAGCACCGACGGTGCCTGACCCGCCGCCTGCGGCCGCGATGGCTATTGCCTCTGAAGTTACCTGGCAGTACGAAGACAGCGTCCTCGTCGTGGAACGAAGGAGTCTGTGATGGCGGTTCTCGGGGTACGTCGGCGGGGTGCGGCTTCGGTACTCGCGGTGATCGGGATGATCGGCGTGCTCAGTGCGTCCCCTGCCGCCACGTCAGCCACGCCGGCCCGTGCCGGGGCTGCCGTGTCGAGTTCTCTGTGGTTCGACGACTCGGCACACTCGCCGCTGACGGTGAGCGGCGGCGGGTATGTGGACGGGTACGGCCGCCAAGTGACGTTGCGTGGCTTCAACGTCTCCGGGGAGGCCAAGCTGGCCGAGGACAATCTGCTTCCGTTCGCGAGCGTGGCGGACGCGCAGAAGTCGGCGGCGTCGATGCGGAATATGACCGGCGGCGACGCCGTGCGCTTCGTGGTGGCGTGGGCGGGCATCGAACCGCAGCCCGGACAGATCGACTACACCTATCTGCGGACAGTCGCGGCCCAGATGCAGGCCTTCCTCGATGCGGGCGTCTATGTGTTCGTCGACTTCCATCAGGACCTGTATTCGCGGTACATCTTCAACACGGGAAGCTGGTACACCGGCGATGGCGCCCCGCAGTGGGTGATCGCAAACGGCGGCTACCCGACCGAGAACTGCGGCATCTGTGTGACGTGGGGCCAGAACATCACCTCGAACGCGGCCGTCCAGGACGCCACCTACGATTTCTGGCACAACAGGGCTTTGACGACCTCCGCGGGGACGTTCGCTGTGCGCAGTGAGTACCTCGCAAGCGCCGCAACCTCACTGGCCTTCCTCAAGACACAGCTGAGCGCGGCAGAGTTCGACCGGGTACTCGGCGTCGACCCGTTCAACGAGCCGTACGCGGGCAAGTACGACTCAGGCCAGACCAGCGCGACCTGGGAGCGCGACCTGCTGTGGCCGTTCTACCAGGCATTCCGCACCGGAATGGACAACTCCGGCTGGCAGGACAAGTCCGCGTTCATCGAGCCGAACCTGTTCTGGAACTCGAACCTGTCGTTCGAGCAGCAGCCGGGAGGCCTGGCCGACATCGGTACGCCCGGCAGCCGGTACGTCTTCAACTCGCACTTCTACGACGAGGCGGCCTTGTCCGGCATCTTCATGTGGGGCGGCGCCTCCGACGGCCAGTACGTCTCACCCTTCAACACCGTCCGCGACCGCGGGACCTCCCTCGGCACCAGTGCGATGCTCAGTGAGTTCGGCAGCCCGGTCACCGGCTACACCTCCGACAAGAGCCCCAGCGTGCTGAAGGCGATGTACCAGGCTTTGGACTCGCGTCTGACCGGTGCGAACTGGTGGAACGACGCGAAAGACGCCGGCACAGTGCTATCCGGCACCGAATGGCAGTGGGACATCTACAACGGTCAGCACCACGAGTTGATGAACGGCAACCCGAGCAAGGTGGAGACCACCGGCGATGGATGGAACGGCGAAGACTATTCGGCCGTCGCCACCAATGCCGCCGGCGCAGTCGCCCTCAGATACCCCGCGCAGTTGCTCGACCGGGTCTATCCGCAGGCGGTGGCCGGGACCGTGCTCGCCTTCACCTACGAGGACCGCGCACCCGACGGCTCGACGGTCATGACGTGGAACCCGGTGCCCTCCTCGCTGCCGACGGTCTCGTCCATCGTCGGCACCGGCCAGTACGCCGTGCTGGTGTGGAAGTCCAACGGCGGCACCGCGCCCACCCAGCTCAACCTGCCGCTGTCGTTCCCGGCGGCGGGAACGACGGTGATCTCCGACCTCGGAGCCGTCAACGATCCTCCTGCCTACACCGCCTCGGGGCAGACTGCGAACGCCCCCATCGCAATCGCCGCGCTGCCGGGCGCCAGTGGGGCACAGCGGCTGCTTGTCTCCGACAGCCAAGCCGCAGGATCCGTGCACTACGCACTGGTCACGAACGGATCGGCGAGCCCCACCGCAGCGCAACTGGCGACAGCACAGCAGGAACTCGCGAAATGGTCGGCAGCTCAGGGGTTCTGAGGAGGGGCTGCGGCTTGGCGTGGTTCTGGCCCACATTCACGAAGTAGGGCTAGAACCGCTCGAGAGCTCGTGAGCAATCGGGATCGGGTGTTCTAAGTGAATCCGGCGAATGAGGGCAGGCCTCTGTCACGTAGGTCTCTGCCTACTGATCGTCCCGACGTCGGCGCTTTCTGAGCGACTATCAGAAGGACGTCCAGGTTCTTGCTGTGCCAGTGCCGCATCAACGGTACGACCAGGACCGGATCGCCGCGACAATGGCAGTTATGGTGCGGAACGGCGGCAAGCCGGGGTGGGGACGACGACCGTGGGTACTGGTGGCCGGGCAGGCCGCCCTGGCCGGTTCAGCACTGGTGCTGATAGCGGTGTGGCACACCAAGGATCTGGGCACCGCAGCCAACCTCGCGCAACTGCTGAGTGCGGCGCTGGCCATACCGACCCTGTCTGCCGGCCTGTTCACCTGGTGGCGGCGCTCCGGTACGCCGAGTGTGGCGGATCGGGAGATGCTGGCTTCCGCGACCGACGCGCTGGCGCGGCTGGTCGGCCGGCAGTGGGACAACGAGGCGCAGGCTCTTTCCCTGGACGACCCGGACCCCATCCCGATCCGCTGGCGTGCGACCTCTGACCCCGATCTGACCGGATGGAAGACCGCCGGACAAACGGGCAGGAGCGCACGGGCCGGCTGGGAGGCGACCAGCGACCACATCCAGGACCTGGCCCAGGCGTTCCAGTCCCTGCCCCGACGGCGGCTGGTCGTGCTCGGGGACGGCGGATCGGGCAAGACCACTTTGGCAGTGCAACTGGTCCGCGAGCTCATCCGCACCCGGACCGCCGATGAACCGGTGCCGGTGCTGCTCTCCGCAGTCTCCTGGGATCCCGCCTTGCAGGCCAGCGTGTGGAACTGGATGGCCGACCAGCTTCGGGCGGCCTACCCGGCCCTGCGCTCGCCCGCCTACGGCCCGGACGCCGCCGGCGACCTCACCGCCGGACCTGACCGGCGGGTGCTGCCAGTCATCGACGGCCTCGACGAGGTCCCCACCGACCGCCGCGCCGCTATCCTGCGGGCCCTGAACCAGACCCTGAGCGGGGGGCAGCTCATTACGACCTGCCGCACCATCGAATACGCCCAGGCGGTCCAAGCCGCTGACGATGTCCTGACCGGCGCGGTCGTCATCCAGCCCGAGGCGCTCACCGGGAAACAAGCCGCCGACTACCTGCGATCCGCCCTGCACCGACCCCCGACCCCGGCCTGGCGCGACCTCCTTCACCACCTGGCCGACGCCCCGACCGGCCCGGCCGCGCCGCCGCTGGCCCAGGTGTGTTCCACCCCGCTGGGCCTGTGGCTGGTCCGAACCGTCTACCGGCCTCCCATCACCCCCACCACAGCCGGCGCCGCGACCGCCCCGGCCCCCGACCCCACCACCCTGACCGACCGAACCGTCTACCCCACTGCCGCCGCCATTCGCGCCCACCTGCTCACCCAGGTAGTCCCGGCTCTCGTCCAAACCCGACAACCCAGCAACGACCCAGCAGAACCCTTCCGCCCCCGCAACCACCGAGACCCGCAGGACGTCACCCTCTGGCTCACCCACCTCGCCACCATCCTCACCCACCCCCGAAACCCCGACGGCACCCCTCGCACTCGCGACCTCGCCTGGTGGCACATAGCCGCCACCACCCTCACCCCGGCCCGCCTGCGCACCGCCACCATCGCCGCGATCGTCATCCTGGCCGGCCTCCTACTGGGGGTCACGGGCTGGCTCATCGGCATGCCCGCGTTCGACGGGATCGCGCTCGCGCTCATATTCGGGCCCCTATGCGGGCTCACCTTCGGCTGGATCGTGGACGACAGCTGGCTTCACGATCAGCCCGGATACGCCAACCTCGCCGTTCGCCGCCGCTTAGCAGCTCTCACCAGACACCTCGCGGGCTGGCTCGTGGTCGGTCTCGCCTTAGGACTCGTGTTCGCGTTCAGCTTTCCTTACAAGGCTGGCTGGCCCCCAGTCGGGCTCGCGGGGGGGGCTCGCAATAGGGCTTATGGCCGGACTCACGCGGTGGGCGGAAACACCGGTGCCGACCAACCCGGCAAACACCCCTACCACAGTCCACAAGGCCGATCGCGCCCTCATCCTGCTACGAATGACCATGTCCGGACTCGCGTTCGGGCTTTTCGGCGCTCTGGGCGGCAGACTCACATCCGATATCGCAGCCACGCTCCCGCTCGGGATGGCGTTGGGGCTCGCCTTCGGACTGCCCCTCGGCCTCGCGGTGGGTGCCCACCACGCGTGGTGGTGCTATCTCCTGGCCACTCTCAGACTCAGAAGACAAAGACTGCTCCCGCGCGACCTGATCAGCTTCCTCGACGACGCATACCGTCTCGGCCTACTCCGCACCGTTGGCCCGGTATACCAATTCCGACATGCTGACCTTCAAGACCACCTCGCGACCCATTCAACAAACAGAACACGCACTGAGGATGAAGGCTGACTTTGGAATGGCTCGGCCTTGACGATGCCTCCGAGTTCGGTCCCGATGCGTTCGATGTAGTCGAGACCGACCGACTGCTGCGCACCGGCAGGTAGCGCGCCTCAGCCGAATGGACCTGCCCACGGTTCGCTCCGCTGTGGCCAGGTCAGGGCATCTGTGTTCGGCTAACGGCAGGGGTCAAATTCTGCCAAAAGCTCGCAGTTGAGGAGCCGACGCATGGCTGACAGCATGACCGTACTGCGCAACGCAGGCCCGCCCGGAACGAAGCGGAACATCGTCGTCCTGGGGGACGGCTTCACGGCCGCCGACCAGGCGGCCTACAACCAATGGGTCGACGACAAGTTGATCAAAGGCGTCTTCGGCCACGACTACTTCTCCGAGGACGCGAGCGCCTACAACATCTACCGGGTCAACCTGGAGTCAGTCGATTCGGGCGTGAGCACGAAGACCTACGACGCGAACGGCAACGTCATCGCCGAGACCGACCACAACACCGCGCTCGGCATGTTCTTCAACGGATCGTGGTCGCACTGCTGGCTCGAGTACGGCGCGAACACTGAGACGTTGCTGCAGGCGGCGCTGACGACGTGGGTGCCGGACTACAACGAGATCCTGGTTGTGCTGAACAACCCGAACTATGGCGGGTGCGGCGGCGGAGGCCGGGCGCACGTGCCGATGGGCGTCGACTGGACGGTCATCGCCCACGAGTTCGGGCACGGCATCGGCGGATTCGCGGACGAGTACTCGGTGGCCGGCGTCTACAGCGGCGGCGAGCCCGGCACGGTGAACCTCACTGTCAACACCGACCGCGCCACCACCAAGTGGGGCCGGTTCATCGCCCCGGACACGCCCGTGCCGACAGGAGTGGGCAGCGCGGCGAACTACAACCAGGGCACGCGCCCGGCGTGGTGGAGCAGCAACTTCGACGTCGGCCTGTTCGAGGGCGGCAACACGAATAACACCGGCGTGTACCGGCCGGTGGAGAACTGCCGCATGAACAGCAACAGCCCGGAGTACTGCCCGGTGTGCTATACGGCGATCAAGACCGACCGGGACAGCGACGCCGGCCACACCTTCGCGCGGGCGTTCGCCGGCGACTTCTACGGTTCCGGACGCTCCGACGTGCTGCTGCACCATGGCACGTCGATCCAGCTCTTCCGCAACGACGGCTCCGGCTTCACCCATGCGTTCAGCGGGGTCGAGCGGGTGCCGGGGTCATGGCAGTTCCAACCCCACGACCAGATCGTGGTCGGGGACTTCAACGGCGACGGCGTCGACGAGGTGGTGATCTTCAATGGCGTCGACTGGGCCATGCCGTACTTGGGGCTGCTCGTCTCCGACGGCAACGGCGGGCTCCAGCTCATCGCCCGCTACGACGGCGACATCCCCGGCTGGGGTGGTCTCGCGGCCAACGACAAGTTCCTGGCGGCCGACCTCGACGGCGACGGTATCGACGACCTCGTGGTCACCAACGGGGACGACTGGTCGATGACGTATGTCGGGCTGCTGCGCAGCACCGGGAAGGGCTTCTACCTGGCCAACCGTTACGACGGGGACATCCCCGGGTGGGGCGGGCTGGCCCGGCATGACCAGTTCTTCGTCGGCGACCTGGACGGCGACCGCACGGACGACCTGGTCATCTTCAACGGGGACGACTGGTCCATGGCGTATGTGGGACTGTTCACATCCTCGGCGAACGGCCTGACCATGACCGCGCGTTACGACGGGGACATCCCCGGTTGGGGCGGCCTGGCCCGGCACGACAAGCTCATCCTCGGCGATTTCGACGGCGACGGCCGGTGCGACGTGTTCATCTTCAACGGGGACGACTGGTCGATGGCGTACCTGGGCATGTTCGCCTCCACCGGGTCCTCGCTGGCCTACGTCAACCGCTACGACGGCGACGTGCCCGGCTGGGGCGGGATGCGCCAGCACGACACCTTCTGGGCCGCCGACATCGACGCCGACGGCCGCTGCGATCTGTGGGCCCACAACGTCCAGGACTGGTCGGAGGAGTACCTCGGGCGGATGATCTCCTCCGGCACAGGACTGTCCGCCGGTTTCGCGGGAAGCTGGATCGGTGAGTGGAACCTCGGTCCCGGCGATGCCTTCGAGGTGGCCAGGTTCGCCGGCCCTGCGGGGCAGCCCAGCCTCTACGTCCACAACAACGACTGGTTCGGCGTGATCGACGGCCAAGGCGGCTTCGCCCTGGACAAGATCTACTACCGCTGGATCCGCGACTACCGCTACGGCCGGAACTGGTGAGAGCCATGGTGATGAAGAATTACAAGCGGCTTGCCGAAGAACGTGTCGACCCCGGCCTGCCCACCAAACCCCCCGCGCCGCCAGCGGGGCGGGAACCGGACACCGACACCGGCGACCGTCCGATCCCCACCGGGGAGGGCCCGGTGAAGTCCGACCGGATGCCGGCGTCCGCCGCGGCGTCAGCGGCCGGAAAAACGGCGAAGCCGCTGTTCGACGCGGGCGCGACCGTGCCGCCGAACGGCCAGGCCCCGGTGGAGGGATTCGGCGACCAGCGGGCGAGATCCGACACCGGCCCCCGTAACCGCGACCGCGAGCCAGGCGAGTCCTACATCCGCATGCGGATCCGGCTCCACGACGGTCGCCTGTCGATCCTGGACAGCAACCTCGTCGATGGACCACTCGCCCAGCCGACCGGCTTCACGGGCCCGCACGCCTACGAGGTCACCCTGGGCGACCGCCTGGTCCACGCCGACTCGGTCCCCGACCTGATGGTCAAGCGGTCCTTCGTCAACCCCGAAGGACCGCCGGAGGAGCAAGGCCACCACATCACCGATCTCACCGACGTCGAGTTCACCGCCCGCGTCCCAGCCGACGTGGTGACCCCGGACTCACTCGGCGACATGGCGGTGCGACTGCACCGGGTCAAGGACGAAGCCCGCGCCGACCGCCTCGGCCACGCCCCGCTCGCCGTCCAGTTCGAGCGACAGATCCGGCCGGTTGCCGAACTCGTGGGCCTGCCGGAGTCCGTGCTTCCGGAGGCGATCGCCGCGCGCGGAGGGCAGACGCCGCAAGCGTGACGCTGACGACCTCACTGCGACGCATCGGGCGCGGCTTCACGCTCGATGCGTCGCAGTAGTCTGTCCAGGTGGCGGCTTCAAATACTTCATCCGCGACCACGCCGCGCAGCGCATCGCGGCGACCCGACTGCGCAGGAACGCGGCCCAAAGTCGTGGCCGTGCACTGGGGCGCCGGGTTGATGCCCTCCTCTTTGAGGATCTCCCGGACCATCGATGCGGCAACCTTGATCCTGGCCTTCCAAGGGGACGATGACACCTCGCTCACCCCGCGAGACCGCCAGCAAGCCAGACGGCCGGCCGCTCGCCGACGTAGATGAAGACGATGCATGCCGGATGTTCTTCGTCGGGGTCTCCGGTCGGCACGTAGGCGTAGATCCACCCGTCGACCTCGCGCTCGATCCCGTCCCGCAGCTTCTTCAGCGTGAGAGTCTCGCCGTCGAGCGGGCCGCCCCGCAGAACAGCGTTCGGCTGGACGCTTCCCGACTGATCAGACGCCATAGGTCAAGTGTTGCCCCGCTGGTGCGAATGCGCACGGCAGAACTGCCTGCACTCACCTGTTATTGCGCCAAAGCCGGCGGCGCGCAGTCCGCGCTCGACCTGTTCCCGCAGTCCGTCACCTACGCGGGCAGCCACGCGTGTCGTGCGGCGCTGCTGGCGGCGGTCGGGCAGACCAGCGAGGCGGTGTTCCTGCTCGGGGCGATCATCGGCGCGGTACCCGATCTGCCGTGGGCCTCGGCCGCCTGGCTCGAAGCGCTGGCCACGCCGGACGCCGCGGCGGCGCTGGACCCCGCGCAGGTCGGCACCGCGCTGGCCCATGTCACGCAAGCGACTAGATAGTGGAAACATCCTTCTGGGGACATTAGGCGAGACAGGCTGTTGTCCTCAGTATCCGAGGGCGCGAGGGGGCGGCGATGGGGGTGGGCCAGCAGGAGCGGGTCGGGCCGTTTCGGGTGGTGAAGCGGCTTGGCGGCGGCGCGATGGGGGACGTGCTGCTTGGGCTCGCAGAAGACGGGACACTCGCCGCCGTAAAGACGATCCGGCCAGATCTGCTCTCCAGCCTGACGATGCGGGAGCGCTTCAGGCAGGAGATCGAGGCTGTCCGGAGTGTCGAGAACCCGTATGTCGCGCGGTTGATCGGCGGCTCGGCGCAGGGCGATATCCCTTGGCTGGGCACCGAGTTCGTGCCGGGGCCGACGCTCGGGCAAGCCGTCGGTGCGTGCGGGCCGCTGCCAGTGGCCGTGGTCGCGGAGGTGGGGGCGGGGTTGGCGTCAGCGCTACTCGCGGTACACGGCTGCGGCTTGCTACACCGCGACCTCAAGCCCAGCAATCTCGTGTTGTCCGCCGACGGGCCCAAGCTCATCGACTTCGGCATCGCCCGGGCCATGGAGGCCGACGGGAACGCCACCGCCGGAACACAGATCGGTATCGGGTCGGCCGGGTACATGCCGCCCGAACAGGTCGCGGGAGCCGCCGGGCAGGTGGTGCCAGCCTCGGACGTGTTCTCGCTGGGCGCCGTGCTGGTGTATGCCGCGACGGGGACCGGCCCCTACGGCGAGGGCGGCGAATTCGCCCTGCTGTACAGAACCGTCAACGAAGAGCCTGACCTGGACGCGGTCCCGGCCGCGTTGCGTGACATCGTCGCGGCCTGTTTGCGTCGGGCTCCCGAAGACCGGCCCGAGCCGGCGGAACTGGCCCGCACGCTCAGCGAGCTCGCCTCGGGCGCAACCTGGCCTCCACAAATTGTGAACCTCATCGAGGACAGTCGGGACTCGGCGCAGGCCGCCGTCGCGGCGATGCCGCCACCCGTCCCGGACCGTCGACGCCGGCGGATCCTCGTTGTCGCCGGTGTCAGCGCCTTGGTCCTGGTCGCCGGCCTGGCTGTCGTGCCACGCCTGGGCCACGAGTCCGGGCTCGCGGGATCCGCGAAGCCCGCAACGTCCGTGTCCACACCCACGGAGAAGCCGGCCACGCTGACCCTCACCGGGGTGAAGGAAGTCGGCGGACCGGGCGGTAACCGGGACTTCACCACGGCCCAGACCCGACTCCCGACCGGCTTCCATCCCTGGTCCACCTATCTGGCCGACCAGCCGACCGGCTGCTCGCTCGGCGAGGGCACCCTGGTCTGCCGACTGGTCGACGGCAGCCTCCAAGCACTCGACACCGCCACGGGAAAGCAGCGCTGGCGCGTCGACCTCCCGGCCGATCCCGCATCCCTGACCCAGCCATACGCCAACGACGGACTGCCGCTCATCCCCGAAGACGGAGTCTCCCCTGCGATCGACGGCAACCGCGTGGCCAGCGTGGACTCGACGGGGAACCTCCGCATCCAAGACCTCGCAAACGGACGGGTCCTGGCCAGTGTCTCTTACGGCAAGGACGTCCTCCTCACCGACGATCCGGTCGCGGACGGGAACCGGCTCTACTTCTCGCTGTGCCACAGACACAGCGGCATGGGCTGCGACTTCACGCTGAACGGGGCCGGCTTCGACGGTACCAAGCTCGCCTGGAGCCAGCCGCTCGGCGGCAACGGCGAGAGTATGGTTTCCCTCCGCGAAAACCGCTACGAAGCCACGACGGCCGTCGATGGGACCGTCTACGCCGACACCGCGTCCGGACTCGCCGCCTTCAACGAGGCGACTGGAGCAAAGACCGGGGCGTTGTCGAGCCGGTGCAACTCGATGGCTGTGTCCGGCAAGACTGTGCTCTGCGAAACCATCGGAAACGCCATGATGCGTGCCGCAGCCAAGACCCTTGGCACCGCAACAGATCTCGGCTCCGCCGATCCGCGGCTCAAGAACCAGAGCCTTGTCTTCACCGCCACCGATGGCACGGTCGGTCTCGCCCGGAACACGGCGGAGGGCTCCATCCTCGCCTTCGACACCGCCACCGGCGCGCTGCACTGGCGAAGTATCGTCGACCAGCCGCAGCCGCCCGACTCGGACGCGGTCTCGACCACAGCCGCGCCCATCATTCTCGGCGGCAAGGTCGTCACCGCGACCTCCTCCGGTTTGCTGACCATTCCCTTGGCCTCGGGCGACAACACAGAACCCACATCCACAACCGTTGCCCTGGCCCAGCCTTCAGGCTCGCCGGGACCGCACGCGGCCATGGCCGCCTTCGCCTCGATACAACACTTCAGAGTGCTCGCCCTGAATGGCTTACTGATCGTCGTGGGAGGCGATGGCGCGTTGCACGCCATGAACGCTCCGCAGTGACCGCTTCTCACGAAAGGACAACGGATGTTGCAGGCGTTGAAGCCTGAGCAGCGGCTCCGGATCGGCCCATACATCACGCTCGCGAGGCTGGGCATGGGCGGCATGGGAGAGGTCTTCCTGGCCCGGCGGCCTGGCCGTTCGGAACGCAAGAAACTGGTGGCCGTCAAGACGCTGCGCACCGACCACGCCCTGGAACTCGAGCTGCGCGCTCGCTTCCGGCGGGAAGTCGAGGCGGCGCGCCTGGTGTCAGCGGACAGTCTGGCGACACTTCTCGACTACGACGTCGACGCCGAACCCCCGTGGCTTGCGACGGAGTACATCGCGGGCCCCTCACTCGACGAGGCGGTGAAAATCACCGGCCCGCTCCCCGAGCAGAGCGTGAGGACTCTCGGCGCGGATCTGGCCGAGACGTTGCGGACCGTGCATGCGCAGCGGCTGCTGCATCGGGACATCAAGCCGGGCAACGTATTGCTTGCGCACGACGGGCCGCGGCTGATCGACTTCGGGGTCGTCAAGGTGCTCGGCGGAACTGTGCTGACCCGTGCGGGAGGCGTCGTCGGCACCGCCGGGTTCCTGTCGCCCGAGCACTTCGGGCCCGACGAGGATCTGGGACCCGCCTCGGACGTGTTCTGCCTCGCGGCCGTGCTCGCCTACGCCTCGTGTGGGCGTCAGCCCTTCGGGAACGGTCCGACGCGCGAGTTGTTGGAGCGGAACCGTTTGGCCCAAGCCGACTTGTCCCGGGTCCCAGACGGGCTGCGCGAGGTGCTCGCACTCTGCTTGCGACCGCGTCCGCAGGACCGGCCGGACACCGCCGAGCTGATGGGGCTGCTCGGTTCGGACGACGCTGACAGTATTTGGCCGCTGGCTGTCGCCGAACTGTGCGCGGGGTACGAGCGGGACGCGGCAAGCCTTGCGCGAGCACGCGGCATTGGTCGCACCGGGAACAGAAGCAGGGGACTCGTGGTCGGGCTGGGGACGTCGGGGGTGGCGCTGGGGCTGGTGGGAACGCTGCTTGTCATGGAGCTGGGGTTGAGGTCGGGGCACCGCGGGGTGTCTTCGAGCCAGGGTCCAGTCAGGTCCACCGGCACTACCGCAGCCGGCACGACCGCGGCCGGCACGACCGCCGCGGCCCCGCCGCCGTCCGCGATGCCTGGTGCCGACTCCGGCGCGAGCGGCGACTTCGGAGCCGCAGCACTTAGCGTCGCGGCGGTACCGGCGACCTGGTCCGCGTGGAGCCGGCAGCTCGGCTTCGGCCTCGGCGGTTGCGCACTCGGGGATGGGCTCTACCTCTGCTCACGCAAGGACGGCGGCCTGGTGGCCCTCGACGCCTACAACGGCAGCACCCGCTGGACCCTCGACCCGCACATCCCCGTTGCCCGGCTCAAGGACTCTGCCGCCGCCGCTCCGGTTTTGGCCGACGGTGTCGCTTACACCATTGACGGCCCGCATGTCCGCGCGGTGCGCCTGAGCGATCACTCGGTCCTTTGGGAGAAGCAAGTCGGGTCCGGGCAGATCGCAGTCAGCGTGCTGCTGGTCGGAAAGACCCTGGTCACGTACTTGGTCGACCCTGACAGCCCGCAGATCGGCGGCAGCGGCACGACGGACGCGGGCGCGCTTCGGGCCAACGCCATCGATGATGGACACGAGCTGTGGACGACGCCGTTGCAGAGCGCGGGCACGGCGCCGATCGCGGTCGGCGGCCAGTTGTACGCGATGTCGGGCGGCCGTCTCGTCAAAGTGGAGCCACAACACGGCGCGATCACCGCTTCGGCACCTGCCAGTTGTACCGCGCTCTACGGCAGCGGCCAGTGGCTGATCTGTGTCAACACACGCCAGGGAACGCTCGAGTCCTTCGGTACCCAACGCTTGGAGGCCGGACTGGTACTGCTGCAAAACGCGGGACGTCACCAAGCGCTTGGCAGCAGCGGACTGCTGGTGACCGACGGTGTACAGGAAGGTGCGTACACGGCCATGAACCTCGCTACCGGCGAGACAGTCTGGAGCTATCAGACCCCTGCGGAGCAGACCAGCAGCACCACTGGTCTTCTACTGTCCGGTAGCAAGGTTGTCGAGACCACGGTCTCCTCCACCGGGATCATCGATCTGTCGAAAGGGAAGAGCGCGGTCCCGACACCCGAAGCCGAGCCGTCGGGCTGGCCCGGCAGCCGCGACGACTGGGCCTCAGCGGGCGAGCCGTCGACGGTCTTGGCCGACGGACTGTTGTACGCGGGCTTCCCCGACGGGACTGTGGTGTCCGGGTATGCGCCGCAGTGAGGCTTGAGCAATGGCCGGTCACCCCAGCAGCGTCTCGCCACCGCCGCCGTCGCCGAGGTCCGGCAGCGTCGCCTGCTCGGTGGTGAAGTAGCGCTGTCCGGACAGGCGCAGAACCACCATGTCCCCGAGGACCAGCCGGTCTGGTTCCGTGACCGGCACCGCCTCGCCCGGTTCGATTCGCTGCTCCGTACCGTTGGAACGGATGAGCACCGTGCCGTTCCCCGAGCCGAGGTCCTTCGCGAAGGCTCGCAGACCCGCGTTCGTGTTCTCTAGCCAGACCGCCAGATGGGCCTGGCTGACGCGCCGCACCCCGAGCGGCGGGTTCAGCTCCTCCGCCGCAAGATTGATGCCATACCGCAGCCGGCCGCGGCCGATTTGGACCACGTCGCCCATGCTGACCGGGAAGCGGAGGAACACGCCGCCCGTCTTGCCGCCGGGCAGGGGCGTGGCCATCGCATCGGAGACAACGAACTCCCGCGTGGTGCCGCGCGGCCCCAACCTTTCCAGCGGTGTGCCGCACTCGCAGACGGGGCGGTCGTCGCGATCGACATAGGGCCATCCCGGCAGCCCATCGGGCCACCTCAGCGCCGTCTCACAGTCCCGAGCCGGACAGCGCCAGTGGCTGCGGACGATGTTCTTATGGGCGGCGTTGCGCTCCGCATCGAGGCGCTGGTTGTACTTGAGGCCTTTGAAATGGAGGGCTCTGGACACCTGGTGCGGCAGCACCGGCCGGATGCTGCTCGGCCGCAGCCGCACCACCGCGTCCCAGCCCCTGCCCTCGGTGACCCAGGACAGAAACCTCTCGGGTTGCGCGCCGATCCATGGCTCGTCATGCCGGAAGTCGAAAAGTTGGTCGTCGGTGATCACATATCGGTGCCGCTCCCGCGCCAGCCGAAGGAACTCAGGGTCGGCATATGGCACGAACCGCAGCTCGCCGAAACCCTCCGCCCGCGGATCCCGCTGCAGCTGCCGCAGCCGCCGCTTCTCCTCCTCGGACTGCAGGGTGTGCAGGAGAGATCTGTCCGCGACCAGCTCCAACGGCGCCTTGAGCCCATGCTCCTCCCGCCACGCATCGCGAACCAAGAACAGCCGATTCAGCACCGGGCGCTTTCGCCCCAACGGGGGCAGCTCCCGGGACCAGCACACGTTCGAGACATCGATGACGGCGCCGGACGGCCCGTTCTTCCTGATCATTCCGCCCCCTGAACCAGGACTCTGTCTTGCCTCCTGTGAGGATCGTAGTGATCGGCGCTACGCCGAAGAACGAAGCTCGGCTCGGGAGGCGAACGATGTCGGCGCTCAAGATTGCCGCATTTGGGCGATAGCGTCCTATAACACTAGGGTTGGCGATGGCTGGTACTCGCGGCCCGGGAACGGACGTCCCGGCATCGGCTGGAGCAGCGTGGCAGAACGCCCTAGGGCAATATTAAACAGAAGCCTTATATAAGGATATTGTCAATTTTCGCCGACCTGGCGGTTTTCGTTTTGCGGCGAGCATCTCGAGACGGTTTGTTGAGGAGATTCCGGCCTAAGGCTCAACATCGTTCGACGCCGACGGCCTAATCTGTGCCTAAAAAGCTCACGTGCTGAACCTCGCCCACCGTCTCGAAGCCGAGCTGGCGGTACACCGGCGCGCCGAGGCTGCTCGCCTGCAGGCTGCCGATTCGGAATCCGCGTTCGCGGCCGGCGAGCAGTGCGGCGGTCGTCAGCGCAGTGGCGATGCCTCGGCCGCGGAAGGGCTCCCTCGTGCTGACCCAGTAGACTCCTGCGACTCCGTGGCTCATCGACAGTTGGGCTGTGCCGACTACCTGCCCGTCGAGCGTTCCGATGAAGCGCTCCACCATTGACTGTGCAGTCGCGTATCCCATTTCTTTGGCGACGACGGCTGCTCGAAGTTCGGGGGCGATCCCGAACACGTCCGAGTACGCCTCGACGTACTCGGATACAGTCGCGTCGTCGACAACCCGGGTGATCGCCAGCCCGGGAAGCTCCGCCTCGGACACGTTCTTGAGGGCGATCGCCATGACGGGCAAGGTCGAACGGAGTTGTCCGCCGCCGGCCTGCAGTTGTTCGAGTACTCCCGGGTCGCTGTCCGCGCCGACCCACCACAGGTGCGGCACGCCGTCGAGTGCGCGCAGCCCGGTTTCGACGGCTTCGTCCACAGACCGGCCACGGATGCGCAGCACGCCGTTCAGCAGCGGGTGCGCCAGGCCCGATCGGTAGAGCGGCATATCGTCGTGCGCGGTGTTCGAACTGCCCCATCCGAGCCAGTACGACCGGAGGTTGGCCAGCTGCGGCTCTATCTGGTGTATGGAGGAAATCGGTTCCGGTATCGCCATGTGAAGTGCCTTCCTATTTATACGCGAGGAGGTGGCTCCCCGTGATTTTGTGTACTTTCAGGCGGGTTGGGCGGGGTACGTGGCAGCACGCCCGACGACTTTCAGGCCCGCTGGAGGATTTCTTCGATGACGTATGGTCCAGGCGCGGCCGGCGCTGCGGAGAATTGTGCGGCAAGTTCCGTTGTGCTTGCAGCTCGTGTCGCGGGGACGGGGCTGAGGTGAAGCAAGGTCGCGGCGGGCTGGCCGGTCGAGCGCCGCGACGAACTGCATGGAGAGTCTCGGCATCATTCATAGAAACTGATCGCCTTCCAGTGATTCTTTTGAGCCTGGCGTTCTCGCCTTCAGAGGCAGTCAGGTACCGAAGAAATCATGCACGCGGGAAACGAACCATTCGGGTTGTGCCAGGTGCGGATAGTGCGTGCACTTCGGCGCCTGCTCGACTATGGCGTCGGGGATACGCTCGGTGAGCCAGTCGGCGTAGTCACCACCAGGGTCCGTTCCATGCAAAGACAGGTACGGGACACCAGACGGGAGACTCGTGGTCCGCCGAGACCACGCTGCCAGGGCGTCGGCGTCCCAACTGAGCAACGGGGTCCAAAAACCGCGGAACACGTCCTGGTCGAGGTTGCGGCGGCGCTCGATGTCGGCCACCAGCGCAGGAGCCAGCTCGCCGTACAGCTGGGCGAAGAGCGTACGAACGAAGTCTGCGAAGCCCTCGCCCTGCACGGCGGCGACCATCTCCGCGGGAAGCGGACCGACCCGCAGCGACTGGTCGACATTGACCACGCCACGAGTCGGGTAGCGGGCCGCGTAGGCAGTCGCAATCACCCCGCCGAGGGAGTGGCCGACGATGAACGGGGATCGATCCTCGCCCATCGACTCGATCAGCTGGTGGATATCCTCCACCGACTCGTCGATCCCGTACGGCCGGACCCGAGGCGAGTCGCCGTGGCCACGCAGGTCGACGCTGAGCACGCGGAAGTGCTGCCGCAGGTTGACGGGGCTCCAGAAGCTCCGGTTTTCGGTGAGTCCGTGGACCGCCACGAGCACCGGGCCCGTGCCGTCGAGGTCGTGGGCCAGCTGGTGGTCGGCGGCGGCCAGGTTGCCTTCAGCGCGTCCGTTTTCGGGAACTGCGACCGTGGTCATGATGATGTTCTCTCTCCCTATGGCGGGTGTGGCGGCGGCCGGGAAGCTGCTGCTCTGAGGCCAGGCGAGGCCTACAGCGCGGGTTAGCTGGCGATCGAGACCGCGAAGGGGGCGAATCCGCGGGACCGGATGACGTGCGGTACGAAGAGGATCGCGGCCTCCGTAGCGCGGGCCGTTTGGATTCCGCCGAGGTCGAGGATCCACTCCTCGTGCCAGCCGAGGTCTGTGAGAAGTTCGCGGACGGTCTGCTTGGCCTGCCGGCTCTCACCGGAGAGGAACGCGGTCGGCGCTTGGGAGAGCATGCCCGGCGAGGTCATCACCGGGAAGAGCATGGTGTTGAGGGTCTTGACGACGTACGTTTCGGGGAGCGCTTCCTGAAGGTGTTCGGCGAGGCTTGAGCCGGGGTAGAGCAGGGCGGCGGGCAGTCCGTCGGGTCCGTCGATGGTGGCGTTGGAGACGTCGATGAGGATCTTGTCGCGAAGTTCTTCGCGCAGAGCGGCGAGCCGGTCCAGCGAGCTGTCGCCCGGGGTGGCGTTGATGACGATCCGGGCCGCGCGGGCGGCGTCGGCGGCGGCGCCTGGCGTGCGGTCCGCCACGGTCACCTGATGCCCCGCCTCGACGAGGGCTGCGGCCAGGTTGCCGCCGACCCGGCCGTTTCCGAGAACTGCGATCGTGTCCATGATGATCTGGTCCCTTTCCATACGTGCGGGTCGTGGTGCGCGGTCAGCGTGAGAGCGCGGCGACGGCCTCGGCGTGGACGCCGGGTGCGGCGGCCAGGAAGCTCTGGCTCGTCGGGGCCCAGGGGCGGCCCTCGGCGTCGGAGATCCGTCCGCCGGCCTCGGTGACGAGCAGCGCGCCGGGGAGCAGGTCCGCGCGGGCGCCGGCGAACTGCCAGAAGGTGTCGATCCGGCCGGCAGCCACGTTCACCAGGTGCAAGGTCGCGGGCACGGCTGTGCGGACGACGAGCGCGCCGAAGAGCATCGCCGTGATCGAGGAGCCGACACGTCGCACGACCGTCTCGTCCTCGTCGGGCCGGGCCTGGCTGGTGGCCACGATGCTCAGGCCGAGGTCCGCGGTCCGGGAGACGTGCAGCGGCCGGCCGTCGAGGTGGGCGCCCGCGCCGGCGAGCGCGGTGTAGGTCTCGCCGGTCAAAGGCAGGTGGACCACGGTGAGGACCGGCTGGTTGTCGCGTACGAGGGTGGCGGTCACCGCCCACTCGGGCAGGGCGTGCAGGTGGTTGATGTTGCCTTCGGCCGGATCCACGACCCACCATTCACCGGACGGCAGCGCCCCGCCGTCCAGCTCGTCCTCCACCCAGCCGGCCTGCGGGCGCAGTTCCGTCAGTGCGGGGCGCAGGATGGCCAGGGCTATGTCGTCGTTGGCGGCGAGCGCCCGCATCAGCTCTTCACGGGTCTGGTAACGGACCACCTCGCCGAAGCGCTCGCGCAGTGCCGAACCCGCCGCACGTACGGCCTTCACGGTCTGAGCGAGCACGTCGGCGTCGGAGGCGGCGAAATCAGTGGTCTGAAGCGTTTCGGGCATGGCGGTACTCCCAATGCGAGGAGGGGTGATCAGGCCGGTCGAGGGCCGAACTGCGCGCTACTTCTTGCGCTTTCGTCTCGACGGTACGCAGCCCTTTTATTGACTTCAAATGCATGTCAGGCATGCCTGGGATTACTTGCACGCAATGGGATGCGAATACGAGATCAAGCCCGGAACAACGCTCGCCCGAGCACAGCCGGCCGCAGCAGCTTCGACGGCGGGTCGAGGAGGGCTAGGACCCGGACGAGCTGGGCCGCGACCGTACGATCGGTAGCCGCTGCGGCCATCAGCCGACGCATCATGGCGCCCTGCGTCTTCTGCGTCAGATTCGCGGGTTGTCCCTGCTCGCCGGCCATTCCCCACGGCGCGGTCAGAATACGCGTCGCCCGGGCGAAGAAGTCCGCGGCGACGTCGTGCCGGCTGGCTGAGAGCGTGTCGCGCAGCGCGCGGGCCTCCAGCGCCGCCACCGTCATGCCCTGCCCGTTGACCGGACTCAACGAGCACAGCGCGTCCCCGACGACGACGAGCCCGTCCGGAAAACCGGCGAGTTGGTCGTACCGGCGCCACCGGGTTGCGGGATAGCGGTACGCGACGATGTCGCTGAGCGCCTCGGCGCTCTGCAGCGCCGAGACCACATCGTCCGGGGCCGCCGCGGCGAGGAACTCCGCGAATCCGAGCTCGTCGGTCGGTGGAGCGGTGGCAGGGCCGGTCCCGGTGACGGTCAGTACGTGCTGGCCGTCCTCGACCGCCAGCAACAGCAGCCCGTGGCCGTTTGCCTTGACATTGCCGCCGATGAGCAGTGCCCGGTCCTGCTGGGGCGGGAGCCGGACAAGCCGGCTGGCGTAGGCGACGTCGATGTTGACGCGCTGTTCGGCGGGACGTTCGTATCCGAGTTGCTCGAGCCAGACCGGTGTACGGCTGCCCCGGCCCATCGCGTCGACCACCAGGTCGGCGTTCAGCGTCTCTTCGCTGCTGCTGGGCTCTTGCGGCAGGATGCGTACGCCGGTGATCCGCCGGTCGTCGCCGATCAGCCCGACCACGTCGGCGCCGAGCACCATCCGCAGACCGTCCTGGTCGATCAGCCGCCGGCGCAAGTGGCGCTCGTAGAACGGCCGGGTGGCGTGGACGGAGCGCGCACCGACCGGCACCCGCGGCAATTCCTTCCCGTTAACGTAGAGGCGGTAGTCCGACAGCACATCGGCCAGGACCGCGCCGTCGGCGCTCATCTCGTCGACCAGACCTGGAAAGACCTCGTCGACGACTCGAGCCCCGGCCGGAAGCAGGTTGTGGGCATGCCGGCCCTGAGGGACGCCCCGGCGGTATTCGCCGGGGGCCGGGTCCCGGTCGACAACCGTGACCTGCCGGTACCACTTGGTGAGTACTCCGGCGGTGAGCAGACCCGCGAAGCCCGCACCGAGGACGACTGCGCTTTCGTTTTCATTTGGCACGAGAGGTAATGCTCGGTGCTCCCTCATGCCCAGAAACAGGTCAACCGGTGTCCATCTGGTGTCCGTAGACCTCCCGTTCCCACATCCAGTCCGTGATGTGAGCAACGGCCAGGTCCCGGTGCCGGCGATAGGTGCTGAAGGACAGGTGCAGCGATTGGGCCACGCGCTCCTGCGGGCCGGCCGGGTGCAAAAAGGTGCGGTCGACGACCTCGAACAGGCCGCGGCGGTCAGTTCGCAACGGCTCGGCGGCCATCGCGAGGATCTCGTCGAGCCCAGCGGTGGATGACCGCACGACCCGCGATCGCCACAGCGGGTTGCGGCGCAGAGCCTGCGGCGCGTGCAGATCGCGCAACGCCGCGCGGACCGACTCGGCGAACTCGGTGTGGGAGAGGACGAGTTCGGCCGACTGCTCCTGCGCCGGCCGGGCCGGAGCACCCACCTCGCGGGCGGCGACGAGTTCGAGCCACTCGGCAAGGCCGGTGCGCCGCCAGTCGTGGGCGAAGACCGGGTACGTCGTCTCGCCGATCGTGTACGCCGCCTCCGCTGCCGACCAGAAGTCCAGATAGCCGAGTGTCGGCCCCCACAACTCGGCGTCCGCGTACGCACCCACCAACGTCCAGGCTGAACGATCACGAGTGAGAATGTCGAGGACTTGACATACGGCGAACAGAGTCAGCGACGGCGACGAGTCCTGCCCGCGGTCACGGTCGAGGAAGAACCGCCAGGCTCGTACGTGCTCGCCGGGGCGTGCCGCGCCGTGCCGCTGGGTGTACTGCCACATACTGTCGACACCTGGATCCACCCCGAGGTCCTCGGCGCACAGGTCGAGGCAGGCGCCGAACCCCTGCGCTTCCCCGGCCGGTCCGCGAAAGACCCAGAAGGCTCCAGGCTGGCGCCGCATCCAGTACGCCACCAGCTCAGCTTGTTCGACCCCTTGGACCCGGGCCGTCATATCAATGATCGGGACCGTGTCCTCCGGTCGCAGTGCGTCAATATGGTGGTCGACGGGTCGCGCGGCCGCGACGTACGCCGCGAGCCTGGTCCGCGGGCAGGTCACGACGATGGCATCGGCCAGGAGCCGTTGCTGCTCCGATGCGTCCGGCGCCGAGCGGATCCGCGCGACCAAGTCGGTCCGCACCTGGTGATGCACCTCGGCGTAGCGCTCCCTATCGCGCCACCGCAGGTCGGCGTCAAGAACGTCGCGGACCATGTCGTGCAGGAACAGACCATACGGGCCCTCCTCAACGAACGACAGCGTGCGCAGCCACGTGAACAGTTCCGCAGCGCTGTCGCCCACCACAGATCGCAGGACGTTCTCGGTGATGACGTTGGCATGCGCGCAAACCTCCAACGCCAGCCGATGGCGTGGCCCCGGCACCTCGTCCAGGGTGCGGGTCAGCAAACTGCGTACCACGTCGGGCAGGTCCCCGAGTGAGCGCGGCAGAACGCCACCACCCCGCCGCACCGCGTCCACGAGCATGGACAGAGTGAGCGGGTGGCCGTGGCTGATCTCGAGCAGACGCTCGTGGAACTCAGCGGGGACATTCTGTCGCACCAGGTAAGCGCGGCCGTCGCGCGGCGCGAGGTTGCGCAGCGCGACGACCCGGATCAGCTCGCGCCAAGCGGGATCAGCCAGCCACTGCGACGAGGGCGGTCGTCGTGCCGCGATGACCACGACCGCGTCGGCGGGCAGCGCGGGCAGGAACTCCTCCCGCACCCAGTCGTCGATCGGAGCGAGCAACTCGTAGGTGTCGAGGAACAGCACCAGCCGGCCGCAGACGGAATGCGCTTCAAGGGAACTGGGGACCGGCGGCACGTGGCGACCGTCGATCGTGATCGGATCAGCGCCCGCAGTCACGGCGACATCGGCCAGAACATCCAGCAACGCGCTCTTGCCGATGCCGCCGGGACCGTGAAGAAAAAGGACGCCGCCTGCACCCAGCATCGACCGGAACAACTCGATCTCACCGGTGCGCCCCGCAAAAGCACGCCGTCGTAGCTCGCTCAACCGCTGCCCGATCATCACCACACAGCGACACTACCCATCGCCGAGAGCACGTTCTCGTGGCCGAGGATGCTGGTGCGCCGGCGAGCCCAAGCCAGATCGGTGCGGCAGTCACGGTTGTGGGTGCCGGTTGTTTCATCCACGAACGTGCGCCGAGCAGGACAGGATTCATCTCGGCATGAAGAGAAGCTCGCGCCGGATTTGTGATCCGGCGCGAGCCCCTAGTAGCTCGGGCTCTACTTCCCCTTCACCACATGCGGCTGCACGTGTGCCGGAGCGCGGTGCTGATGCTCCCGTTCATCTGCCGGGGGGAAGTCCACCAGATCCGTGTACAGCGGCAGTCGGTGGTGCAGGCATCGCGGCCGGAATCCGCTCTGGAACGGCACGACGTTTCCGTCGAGGGCCGCCTCGACCGAGCTGTCGCCCTTGCCGCGGGCGACCAGCTTGAACTGCTCGAACTCGTAGGGCAGGCCCTGGGCGCTCAGGAACGAGGGGCGGTCCATCACCTGGAAGTGCAGGTGCGGGGCGCCGGAGTTGCCCGAGTTGCCGAGGTTGCCGATCTGCTGGCCGGCGTGGACGTGCTGTCCGACGTGGACGAAGGAGCTCGGGCTGCCCGGCTTCATGTGCGCGTAGCCCGCGTAGAACGTGTGGTGCTGGTAGACGAACTTCTCGATGATGTGGTTGCCGGCGAAGTCCTTCAGGGGTAGCTGGCCCAGCGGGGGTTCCTGGGTCGGGACCTGGTTGGGGAGTCCGTCCATCACGGCGACGATCTCGCCGTCGGCTACGGCGTGGATCGGGGTGCCGTAGTAGGCGTAGCTGGACAGGGATGTCGCGGGGCCCTCGAAGAGCCGGCCGTGTTCGTCCAGCCTCAGCCAGTCGATCGCGGTGCGCTCGGGGAAGTTCGTGGTGCCGTCCAGGGGGTTCACGGCGCCGCGGTGGGCCGTGACCTCCGAGCAGCAGCCGTTCGCGTCGAACCAGCGCGGGCCGGCCAGCGGGGACTCGATGACCGGGGTCGGGAGGTCGGAGACCGGGGTCTTCCCGACCTTCACCGTGACTTTGTCGGGGATGAGTCCCCCGGCCTGGGGCTGGGCGAAGGTGATCCGGACACGGTGGATGATCTTCTCCGGGACCGGGCTGCCCAGCGGGACCGAGGCGTCCATCCAGACGATGGCCTGCTCACCGGCGGCGATGACGGCCGGGCCGGTGATCGGGGTGCCGAGCTGGGAGATCTTGAAGTGCGAGGCGACCGTCGGCCCGCTGAGCGACTGGAGCACCCGCGACGGGCGGTCGGCGTCCAGCGCCTGGACCGACGCCACAGTCGCCGGGTCGGGCGCGTAGTTGACCATCAGCAGCTCGTAGACCAGGTGGATCCGGCCGTCGGTGGCCGCCACCGGGGTCGGCTCGATGGTCGGGATGACCGTGACCGCCGTGACCTGGTCGGCCGCAAGCGGCTGGCTGGCCCGCGCGACGGAGGGTACGGCCAGCAGGGCCAGCGCTCCGGCGAGGAAGGAGCCGAGAATTCTCCGCATGTTGTTCCCTGAAGTCGAAATGGGCTCGTGTCGCCGTCGCCCGCCAGCGTGGGTCGGGGTGATGGTCGGAACAGGGTCCGGCGATCCGGCGAGCCTATGTCGGCTTATGCCAGAGAACTGATGATTGGTCTGACTTCGGGAGTGTCGGAAGGACGGACGCCGGGGGGCTGGGAGTTTGTGGGTGGTAGAGGGCGAGGTCGAACAGCGGTGGCCCGGCATCGTCCATCAGGCCTGCTCACCCGGAGTCTTGAGGAACGCCCCGGCAAGAGACCAGTCCCCGGCCTCCTTCCAGATCTCCGCGGATTTCGGACGACACAGGCGATCAACACGTAGCGGTGTAAGGAACATCGGGCAGGTATCGCTGCCACTGCCCGGTCGGGATGTCGCTGGTGCCGGAGCAGATCCGCTCGATCGCTCGACCGACGTCGGTGTCCACGTCCTCCACCAGGCGGTCGTCGGCTGCCGAGGCGACGTCGTGACCGTCGGGGCTGAACTTGACGTCGTCGATCTGGTCGGTGTGGCCGGCTATGGGCTGGCCGGTCTGCGCCGGGTGCGCCGGATCCGATACGTCCCACAGCCGGACCGTGTGGTCGCTGCCGCTGCTGACCAGGGAGCGGCCGTTCGGGCTGAAGTCCACCGCGTAGACGAAGCCGGTGTGGCCGGTCAGCGTCGCGGTCCGGGTCAGGTGTTCCGGACCGGTCGGCGCCCAGATCTCGATGTCGTCGTTCTGGTAGCCGACCGCCAGCGCCGTGCCGGACCGGTTGTAGGCCATGGTGAAGATGTCACCGCCGTCGCCCGGACGCGCGGCGGTCTGCCGGGGATGGTCGGGGTCGGCGACGTCCCACAGTCGGATCACGCCGTCGGATCCGCCGGCGGCGACGGTGTGCCCGTCCGGACTGAACACTCCCCCGAAGACCGCCTGGCTGTCGCCGGTCAACGGCGCCGACCGCGCCACCGGACGAGCGGGATCGGCGATGTTCCACAGCTGGACGGTCGAGTCCCCGGCGCTGAGGAACGTCAGGCCGTCCGGGCTGAACGCGACTTGGTGCACGGTCTTCGTGTGCCCGTGCAGTGGCGGTCCCCAGGGGGACGGACGTGCCGGGTCGGTGACGTTCCACAGCTCGGCCGCGAACTTGTCGCACGGCCTGGGGTCCCCGAACGGGCAGTCGCCGCTGCCGCTGGCGAGCGTGCCGCCGTCCGGGCTGAACGCGAGTGAGGAGACCTTGCCGCCGGCGATCGTCAGCGGCGGCCCCAGCGGTATCGGATGTCTGGAGTCTGCGACGTTCCACAACCGGATCGTCCGGTCCCCGCCTCCCGCGGCCAGCAACCGTCCGTCGGGGCTGAACGCCACGGTGTTGGCGTAGCTGGCCTCGGCGGCCAGGCGGGCGGCGGGCAGCGTCCACAGCCGGATGGTGTGGTCGGCCGAGGCACTGGCCAGCGTGTGGCCGTCCGGACTGAAGCTCAGGGCACGCACGTCGCCGGTGTGCCCGGTCAGCGGCTGGCCGATCAGGATCGGGTGCGCCGGGTCGGCCACGTCCCACAGCCGGACCGTGTGGTCGGCGGAGGCGCTGGCCAGCACCTCCCCGTCCGGGCTGTAGGCGAGAGCGAGGACGACGTCGGAGTGGCCGGTCGGCACCCCGTTCGTCGGACCGTTGGTCGGGCCCACCAGGGCGGCGCCGAGCACCTTCCCGGCTGCCGGGTCCGAAACATCCCAGAACCGCACCGTGTGGTCGTAGTTCCCCGTGGCGAGCGTCCTGCCGTCGCTGCTGAAGGCGACGGCTTCGACGGTGCCCTTGTCCGGATCGGCGACGAGCGGGCTCCCGAGGGGCGACAGACGCGCGGGGCCTGCGACGTTCCACAGCCGGGCGGCACCGTCGCCGCCGCCGCTGGCCAGCGACTTCCCGTCGCGGCTGAACGCCAGCGTCGCCACCGCGCCGGAATGGGCGCCCGATGCGATGCCGATCGGCGCCGGACGCGCGGGGTCTGCGACGTTCCACAACCGGACGGCACCGTCGCCGCCGCCGGTGGCGAGCGTCGTGCCGTCCGGACTGAAGGCCAGCGTGCGGGAATCGACGCCGTCCAGGCTCCGGCGAAACCGCGGCGTGGGATGCACGGGATCTGCGATGCTCCACAATCGCACGACATGGTCTTTCCCCACGACGGCCAGTGTGTGCCCGTCCCTGCTGAACTCGAGGCGGGACACGGCGCCGCCGGAGCCCGGCACCGACGCCTTGAGCACGCTGTCCTGCCAGATGCGCAGCGAACCGTCGGCACCGGCTCCGGCCAGCAACCGTCCGTCGGGGCTGTAGGCGACGGTGGCCATCGCACCGTCGGTGGTGAGCACGGCCGACAGCGGGCTGTTCTCCAGGCCCAGCAGCGCCGTGTACGCCTGCGGCGTGGGATGCAGGCGATAGGACGCCACCACGAGCCGGGCCGCGAACGAACCATCCGTGTCGCGCAGCGCCTGCGACTCAGCGAGCAGATCCGCCGCCACCGCGTTGTTCTCCGCCGCCCGTGCCCCTGAACGCTGATCGAACGCGTAGGCCGCCAGGCCCGAAACGGTCAGGGTGAGCGCCGCGAACGCCGCGAGTGCGGCGGTCCGCAGCCGGCCCGCCCGCCGGGCCCGGCGGGTCGCCGCCGCGAGGAAGGGCCGCACAGCCGGATCGTGGACGGCACCGACAGCACCGACAGCACCGACAGCGCCGCCGGACTGCCGGCGGGCCCAGTCGGCGGCCTGCGCGAGCCGGCCGCCCCGGTAGAGCAGGTCGACAGTGCGGCCCTGACGCTCCCAGTCGGCGGCGTCGTCGGCCACCCGCTGCCCGGTCAGCAGATCGGCGCGGTCCTCCTCCAACCAGCGGCGCATCCGCGGCCAGGCGGACAGCAGCGCCTCGTGCGCCAGCTCGACGCTCGCCGCGTCCACGGTGACCAGCCGGGCCGCCGCCAGAGCCTCCAGTACCGGCGCGGTCCCCTCGTCGACGTCGGCGCGCGCGACCCGGCGCTTCACATCGGGTGTGCCGTCCCCGAGCTGCACCAGCCGCAGCAGCAGGTGGCGTGCGCGCAGTCGGTCCTGTTCGTCCATCGCGCTGTAGACGTCCTCGGCGGTCCGCGCCAGGGCGCCCCGGATGCCGCCGCACGCCTCGTATCCGGCCAGCGTCAGGGTATTGCCACGGCGGTGCCGCCAGGTCTCGCGCAGCGCGTGGGAGACCTGGGGCAGGACGTTCGCCTGGCCGGCGGCGTCGGCGACCAGCCGGGCCAGCAGGGCGCCCTCGACCGTGGCGCCCACAGCCGCCGCCGGCTTCGAAATGCACTGCCGGAGTTCGTCGACGCTCATCGGCCGGACCAGCAACTGCCCCGATTCCAGCACCGCGGCCAGCCCGGCGTGCCCGGTGCAGTGCGCGAAGAAGTCCGAGCGCAGCCCGATGACCACGCGTGCCCGGCCGCCGGCCGATCGGAGCGCGGTCACCAGCAGGTCGAGGAACCGCGACCGTTCACGCTCGTCGGAGCACACCGTGAAGACCTCTTCGAACTGGTCGACCACGATGACCAGGTCGGTGTCGTCGGGCTCGGTGGCCAAGAGCTGCCTGGCGCGCAGATGCAGGGCCCTGACGTCGCCCTCCAGCTCGCCGAGCACCACGGCGACCGGCTCGCCGGTGCGCACGGCGATCCGTGTGGCGCATTCCTCCAAGGGATGCGCGCCGGGCGTGAACACGAGGGTCGGCGTCCCGGACGGCAGCCCCGTCAGCAGCCCCGCGTGCAGCAGCGACGACTTGCCCGAGCCGGACGGGCCGAGCACCGCGAGGAACCGCGCGGCCCGGACCCGGGCCACGACGTCCGCGACCAACTGTTCACGGCCGAAGAACCGGTCGGCGTCGTCGGGCCCGTATACCGCCAATCCCAGGTAGGGACAGCTTTCGTCCTCCGCGTCGCGGCCCTCGTCCCGGGTCGCGAGCATTTCGGACAGTTCGCGCCAGCGCGCCTCCCAGGACTCCGGATCGCCGCCGCAGGCGCCGACGAACGCCAGGGTCACGGCGAGACTGGGCAGGCGGTGCCCGGCCGCGGCCTCCGCCAGAGTCGTGGCGGAGAAGTGTGCCCGGCGTCCCAGTTCCCGATACGGCGGTGCGCCCGCCTTCTGTCGCAGGAGCCTGAGATCGGCGGCGAATTCGGTCAGCACCCCGCCGTCGGAAGGCAGGGGCTGTTCGGCCCGCGGCATCAGACCCCCCGGATCTCGATCATCGTCATGCCGTTTCCACGTGCCCGAAGCATTGTCAGGGCTTTGTTGTCAGGTGTCCAGTCGCCGACGCCTGACAACGCCCGCGACCATAGGAAATGAGGGTGAGAGAGATATTCGCCCGGTATCTACGCGCCGCGACCATGTGGCGGACTCTTCCATGTGCGCCGTCCGAGGTCATCCGGATCCGTCGAGAACCGGCCATCACGCAACAGGCACCGGCGAGTTCCGGGGTCCGGCGAAAGGAGTCCACCGATGCCCGTCGGCACCGATGCCTGGACTTCATCCACCATCATCGCGATCGCGGTGGCATGCGCGCTGATCGGGGTGGCGAGCATGAGTACCCAGCTGAGGAACTACGACGAGACGATCGCGACGTTGCGGAGCGCTTTGGACTCCGGACCCGAGGCCGAGGCCGAGGCCGGACCCGAGGCCGAGACTACGACCGACGGGCTCGTCACGGCCGGCAAGCCGATGCCGCTCGACGAACTGGATTCCCTGGGTGCCGATTTCCCTTGCGAGGTCGACGATGCCGGATCGCTCCGGTTGGATGTGTTGGATGTGATCGCCGGAGATCGCGCGTAAGCCCGTAGTCCGCCGCGTGGACCACAGGACTACGCCTCGCGCACCGCTCCATCCGCCGGACGACGCGCCACGCATCAGGCCCCTGTCACCATGACCTCATGCGTTTGGTCTACGAGTCCGGCGGCGTGGAGCGGGACCTCGAGATGCGAGCCGGCCGACCGGATGCCGTGGTCGGCGATCTGGCCGAGGCCCTCGGTGTCGGTGTCGGAATCCATGGCGGTGTCGGTGCCGGTGCCGGTGCCGGTGCCGGTGTCGGTACGGCAACCACCGGAGCCGGACCCGGCTTGTGGATCGACGGCCGCTGGTGTCCGCCCGACGTCCCGCTCCACGAATCAGGGATCGTCGAGGGGGCCCGCGTCGGGGCCGCCGACACGGAACGCTCCGTCTCCGTAGCGGATCAGGCTTCGCACGTGCTGCGCGTGGTGGGCGGCCTGGACGCCGGGGCTGAACGTCGCCTCGGCATCGGCCGCGTCGTGCTGGGGCGCGGACGCTCCGACGGCGTGAACCTGTCCTCGCCTGTGGTGTCCCAAGCCCACTGTGTCGTGGACGTGGCGGCCGACGGCACCGTCACCGTCGCCGATCTCGGCTCCGCCAACGGGACCGACGTCAACGGCACCCGGCTGCGCGGTCCGCGCCGGGTCACCGCCGGTGACCTGGTGGGGCTCGGTGGCGGAGTGGCCATACAGATCCTTCCCGCCGAGGAGCTCAGCCCGGTGCGGCGGCTGAACCCGGCGCGTGAAGTGCGCGCCGGCGGGACGTTGCCGTTCACCCGCCCTCCACGGCCGGCCCCGCCACCCGCGCACCAGCCGGTGACGCTGCCCACGCCACCGAAGAACGCCCACCGCGCGCCGTTCAGCCTGGGCCAGATCCTCGGGCCGTTGCTGCTGGCCGCCGGAATCGTCGCCATGACCAAGCAGTGGGCCTACGCCGCGTTCGCCGCTCTGACCCCGATCATGTTCCTGACCAACTTCGTCGAGGAGCGCACGCGCGGCCGGCTGAGCCTGCGTCGGGGCCGACGGGAGTACCACGCGGCGCTGGAGCAGGCCGCTCGCGAACTCGCGCAACGGCACACCACCGAGCGCGCCTGGCGGCACGCCGCGATGATCGACCCAGCGGAGGCCGCACACCGCGCCGCGGAACCGGGCCTGCGTCTGTGGGAACGGCGACCGGGGGCCGAGGACTTCCTCCAGGTGTCCGTGGGCGTGGCCGACCAGCTTTGGCACCCACCGGTCGTCCTCCCCGTCGCCGACCTCGGCGGCTCCGGCGGGCCCGGCGGCTCCGGAAAATCCGGCGGTCCCGAAGACGCCGTCGCCGCGCTGCTCGCCGAGGTCTCCGTCCTACCGCAGGTGCCCGTCCCGGTGGCGCTCGGCCCCGGCGAGGCCGTGGGACTGCAGGGGCACCGCGAAGCCGTCCTGTCGGTCGCCCGCTCTCTGCTGTGCCAGGCGGTCGTGGGCAGCGGTCCGGCCGACCTCACCGTCGCGGTGTTCACCGATCCGGACCGGTTGGCCGACTGGGACTGGACCAAGTGGCTGCCCCATGGCGCCGATCGGCGGTCCGGCTCGGCGCACCTGGTGGCCTGCGGGCCGCAGGAATGGGAGACGCTGGCCCGCGCGCTGGCCGCCGACAGGGCCGAGAACGCCACACCGGCCTCGGGCCTGGGCGTCGTCGGAGTCGCCGGCGGCGGTACCGCCGACGGCGCCGGTGGCCCGGGCCGCCCGGCGCTCCTGGTCATCGCCGACGGCGCGGTCCTGCTGGAGGGCCGGCCGAATCCGCTGCGTGACCTGCTCTCCGGAACGGCCGGCAGTTGCGGCGGCATCGTCATCACCGAGCGCCTGCCCGCCCTGTGCACCTCCATCGTGACCGTGGACGGCGACGGCCGCGCCGAGGTGGAGCACGTCGCCACCGGACTGGTCGTGCGGCGGGTACTGGCCTGCGGCATGGGCGAGGTGGCGGCCCGGCGCACCGCCCGGGTGCTGGCCCGCTTCGAGGACCCCGAGTTGCGGGTGCAGGGGGCGGGTCTGCCCGACCAGGTGACGCTGCTGCCGCTGCTGGGGCTGCCCGAGGTCGGCGCCGAGTCGGTGGCCGACCGCTGGCGGACGGCCGCCGAGACGCTGCGGGCCCGGGCCACGCTCGGCGTCACCGAGCGCGATCTGTTCACCGTCGACCTCGACGACGACGGGCCGCACGGGCTCATCGCCGGGACCACCGGCTCGGGCAAGAGCGAGCTGCTCAGGACCCTGATAGCGAGCCTGGCCGTGGACGCCGGGCCCGAGCACCTCACCTTCGTCCTGGTGGACTACAAGGGCGGCGGCGCACTGGACGAGTGCGCGGCCCTGCCGCACGTCGTCGGGCTGGTCACCGACCTGGACGAGCAGCTGGGCGAGCGGGCGCTGCGGTGTCTGGAGGCCGAGCTGCGGCACCGGGAACACCTGCTGCGCGACGTGGGCGTGGGCCACGTCCGGGACTACCAGCGGCTCCGCGGACGCGAACGCGGCGACCTGGAGCCGATGCCGCGGCTGGTCATCGTGATCGACGAGTTCGCCACGCTCGTCAAGGCCCTGCCGGACTTCGTCGACGCGCTGGTCAGCATCGCCCAGCGGGGCCGCAGCCTGGGCATGCACCTGATCATGGCGACCCAGCGTCCTTCGGGTTCGGTGAGCGACGCCATCAAGAACAACGTGAAACTGCGCATCGCGCTGCGGGTGGAGAGCACGAGCGACTCCCAGGACGTGATCGACGGCAACGCCGCGGCCGGGATCGGCAGCCGCCAATGGGGCCGGGCCTACTACCGGCTCAGCGCCAAGGAGTCCGTCCCGGTGCAGACCGCGCTGTCCACCGGGGTCACCGGCGGCGGACGCGAACACGCTGCCGTGACCCTGGTCCCCTTCTTCCTCGGTATGCTGCCGGCCGGCCACGGCGACCCGGACGAGGAAGGGGAGACCGACCTGCGGCGGCTGGTGAGCGCCTGCGGCCGGGCCCGGCTGCTGGCCGGCCTCGGTGAGCCCCGCCGGCCCTGGCCCGAACAGTTGCCGGCGGTGGTCCGGGCGTCCGACACGCCACCGACGGCTGAGCGGGGGATGCAGACTTCGGCACCGGTATCGCCGGGGTCGCCGGGGCTGCCGACGCTGGCCCTGGCCGACGACCCGGATCGGCAGCGACAGTACCCGGTCGGCTGGGACCCGGCCGCCGGCAACCTGCTGATTTACGGATCGGTGGGTTCCGGAACCTCCGCGACTCTGCTGGCCCTGGCCCTGGGCCTGGCCGGCGCGACATCGCCGGACCGGCTGCACCTGTACGTGGTCGACATGGGTGCCGGGGAGCTGGCACCGCTGGCCGATCTGCCGCATACCGGCGCGCATGTCGGGGCCGCCGAACGCGAGCGCCTGGTCCGCCTGATCCGGCTGCTGCGGGAGGAACTCGACGTTCGCAAGGCCCGGGCCGCGTCAAGCCCGGCGGCGCCGGACTGGCTGATCCTGGTGGACAACGCCGCGGCACTGGTATCGGAGTTCGACAAGGACGTGGCCGGCCTGAACCTGATGGACGACTTCCAGCGGGTCTTCGCCGACGGCCCGGCCGTGGGCCTGCGCTTCGCGGTCACCGGGGACCGGCACGGCGCCGTCCCGAGCGCGTGGGCCGCCCTGGTGCAGCAGAAGCTGCTGCTACGGCTGGCCGACCCCGGCGAGTACTCCTACTTCGACATCCGCTCGAAGGAGGTTCCGCAGTCCACGCCGGGGCGGGCCGTGGTCGCCGCCACCAAGCAGGTCGTCCAGATCGTCTGGACCGGATCCGACACCCCCGCGGCGGTGGCCCGGGTCTGTGAGCGGTGGCGGGGGTGCGTCCGCAGCGCCGCGCGGGTCGGCACGCTCCCGGCGCTGGTGCCGGTGAGCGCGGCCGACGAGCCGGCCGCCACCGGTACCGAGCCCTGGCACCTGCCGCTGGGCATGGCCGACAGCACGCTCAGCACGATCGGCGTCGACTTGTACGAGCACGAACACCTGCTGGTCGCCGGGCCTCAGCGCTCGGGACGCAGCACCGTCCTGGTCCGGATCGCGCTGGCGGTGCTGGCCCAGCCCGATCCGCCCGCGGTCGTGGCCTTCGCCCCGCGCCGCTCTCCGCTGCGGGATGTGACCGGCCTGACCGCGTCGGTTCAGCGGTACGAGGCCTTGGAAGAAGTGCTGGAGCAGCACGCCGAGGGTCCGATGATGCTCCTGGTGGACGACGCCGAGACCGTCGAGGAGACGCCGGGGGTGCTCAGCGCCTGGCTGGCCTCGGCCGGCGTCGGCCGGCATCTGGTGGCGGCCGGGCGCGCCGAGGGCGTGCGCCGGGCCTTCGGGCACTGGACGCAGAAGGTCAAGGAGAGCCACACCGGAGTGCTGTTGTGCCCGGACCACGACCTCGACGGCGATCTGCTCGGAGTGATCCTGCCGCGCACCGGACGGATGGCGTCGATGCCCGGCCGCGGCTACCTCGTGGCCGACGGCACGGTCACCGGGCTTCAGGTCGCGCTGCCGGATCGCTGAGGGCCGCGAGCCGGCGGAGCCGAGCCGGATCGGCGGGATCGGTGACACCGCCGAACCGCTCGATCCCTCGGGTCACCCCGGGGGTGGACTGGCGTCTACCACCCTGGGGTGACAGGGCCGTCCCGTTCAGCCGCAGGTCCACCCGCGAAGTCAATCAGGGGCCTGACGACCGGCGCGGCGGGCCGGAACTAGCGTCGTCGGTGCCGGGAGACCACCGACGAATGTCAAGGAGCAAGGATGGGACCGACGCCGAAGCCGGGCCAGGCACCGAAACCGCCGATCGGGCCGTTCGTGGCGGCCTGCCACGCGCTGACCTCGGCGCTGGCGGCGTTCGACAGCAATCTCACGACGGCCCTGAATACCCGTGCCAACCTGCGCACCACGTACCTCGAGGGCCCGACCGGGTGGCAGGGCAAGTACCACGGCGACTTCGTCACGAAGTTCACCGCGCAGAAGTCGGCCATCACCACGGCCGCGGAGACCGCGCGCACCCTCAAGGGCGGCGTCAGCGACTGCCTGTCCCAGACCGTCGCCTACTACAACTCCCAGCCGTGACCGGGCCCGGCTCCTCGGCGGCGGATCCGGAGTCGCTGGAAATATATTCATCCTCAGCGGTGCAGGCGTTCTCCAACCTCTCGTCAACCGTCTCGGCCGTCCGGCGGGCGATGGACGACTTCACGCGGGAGGCGGCGAACCTCAGCAAGTACGTGCAGGGCAAGCCCGCGCTGCAGCCGGTCGACACACAGGCCGCACCGCATATTCACGAAGCGATGGTCCTCGACACCTGGGTGCGGACGATCGGCGCGGCGTTCGCCCGAGCCGACGGCCACATCCACCAGGGCGGCCCGGTCACTGTCGGGAACGACACGCTGGCCGGCCTGATCACCAAGGTCGAGCGCCAGGAGGGCATCGACCTGGCCAAGCTGTACCACTCCAAGGACCACCCCGGCATCAGTCCTTACATGATGCAACAGTTGTCACTGCACCCGCATGAGCCCGCTTTCGCCGCCGGCTTTCTGAACACGCTGCAAGGCGACAAGACCAGCGGTCCTTTGTCGCCGTTGCAGGAGTTCCTCCGTTACAACAAGGAGAAGGCCCTCGTCGGGCAGACGGTCGCCGACGGGTATGCGGGTGGGCTGGACGAGGCTACAGACCACACGATCAAGTACTTCCTCATCGTGCCGGCGGCCGGCACCGACAACGCGGTGCGCCACGCCATCCTGACGGATATCGCCGCCGAGAAGGACGCGGCGGTCAACTTCACCAAGTTCTTGATCCCGGAGAAGGACAAAGAGAACCTGGACAAGTACAAGTACGCGATCAACGGCTTGGTGACCGGGGCCGGCGGTACCACGAAGGACTTCTTCAACGTCCTCAGGACGGCCGCTGGCGCGATGGCCGAGAAGGACCTGCGCGCTCTGCTGGGCACCATGGGCACCAAGGGCGCAATGCCGGACTTGTCGGCAAGACAGCTCGAGGCGACGAGGCGGGAGCTGTCGGGATTCCTCGAGACCGCTTCCACGCGGTTGGCCGGGTTCATCAAAGATCCGGTCGGCAGCGAAGATTGGGTGACAGCGCTCGGCGTGAATCTGAGGCTGTTCAACCCCCTCTATAAGTGGGTTCAGACCACCGCCGAGTCGGATAACCAGGCCGACGAGCATTTCCACGCACTGGTGGTCACCGTGGGCCTCGCCCTGGGGTCGACCTTGGTGCCGGAGGCCGCGACCGCCGCACTCGGCGAGCAGGCGTGGGAGGCACTGAATGCAGGCGGCACCCTCGAGGTGGAGCGGTTCCTCAACAAGAACATCCTGAATCATGTCTGGCCCGAGCCCACCGACGCAGAGGGTAAAGCGACCGATTTCAGGGCCCAACTGACGTCCTACACGATGTATCTCGCGGCCAAGGCTATGTACGAGAAGAACCTGGTCACCAACGGCGAGAAGGGACCGGTGCAGCACTGGTGGGAGGTGCCGTACCACGACAACTACCTCAAGTTCATGCAGGAGAACAGCAAAGACCACGGGGAAATCGACTTCTCGCTCTCGCCGTTCATGCGCGACCACTATGTCAACAGGAAATACCAGCTCAAGACACTGCTATCCGACCTCCAAACCGCTTCGGAGGAACCGGGCCGCATTATCCCGGGCGCCAAGTAGGGCGACTGACCCACGGCCGCACGACCAAGGACACCGATCGAACACCGACCCTGCCGGCCGCCTCGGCCGGCAGCCATCCGCACCATCGCGGAATCCGAAGGAGAAACGAATGGGACAGCAGGTAGCGGTCAACGACCACGCCATCGGCCAGGCACAGGCGATGGTGGCGCACATCAACAACTTCGAGACCACCATCCAGGCGCTCTACCAGCACGGCGAGAGCATGAAGGGGCACTGGCAGGGGCGGCACGCCGACGACTTCCAGACCGCGTGGGGCGAAGCCCACACGCATCTGAAGACCACGCACGAGCAGTTGGTGACGGTGCGCAACACGATCCACCGGATCATGACCAACATCCAGACGGTCGGCAACGGCGGCTGACAGGCCGTCCCGGCCGATAGAGGGGGCCCTTCCGCCGCGCGGTCCGGTATCGACCGGACCACGCGGCGGCACGGGCGCCGAGCCCCGAGATCCGAGCCCTGAGATCCGAGTACCGAGATATGAGCCCGAGCCCGGAAGGAGAGCGGAGCCGTTGTCCACGTCACCGAGCGGGCGGCCGCCGGCGCCCGTGCCCGAAGGTGCGCCGGAGTACGTCACCGGCTACCGCGACCTGTGTCTGACAGGAAGCGGCACGAGCAGTGTCGTGTACCGCGCGGTCCAGGATGCCTACGATCGCGTCGTCGCGCTCAAGGTCCTGACAGCGGGGGCCGACGAGACGGCACAGCAACGGTTCCTCCAGGAGGTGCGGCTCACCGCACGCCTGACCGGGCATCCGCACGTCGTGACCGTGCTGGACACCGGGATGACGTGGTCCGGGCGTCCGTACCTGGCCACCGAGTTCTTCCAGGAGGGGACGCTCGCGGACCGGCTGCGCCGCGACGGCGCCCTGTCGCCGGCGGAGACGGCCCGTATCGGCGCGAAGATCGCCGAGGCGCTGGCCGCCGCACACGCGGCCGGGATCACGCATCGCGACGTCAAGCCGAGCAATATCCTGATATCAGCGTTCGATGAGCCGGCCCTCGCCGACTTCGGGGTGTCCGCTCTGCGTTCGGCCGGCGCGAGTGGGCACCCGCACGGTTTCACGCCGCTGCACGCCGCACCGGAGGTGTTGGCCGGTGCCGAGCCGGACGCGGCGGCAGACGTCTACGCGCTGGGGTCGACGCTCTACGAGATGCTGGCCGGCCACCCCGCCTTCGACGCGCCGGACGGCGATCTGGCCGTCCTGACGGCGATGGTGACCAGTCGGGAACCGCCACCGCTGCCCGGCGAACCGGAGTCGGCGGTGGCCGGGCCGATCCGGCGGGCGATGGCCAAACGGCCCGAGCAGCGATGGCCCAGCGCGGCGGACTTCGCTGAGGCGCTGCGGGTGGTCGCCGTCGATCCCCAGGGCTCGTCGGCACCATCTGATGAGGCCGGCCGAATCGGTGCGCCGGGCCGTGGCCCCGTCGATGGCGCCACCGACCTGACCGACACCGTCGTCTCCTCGCTCGTCGCGGGTGGCACCACCGCCGAGCCCGCCGATCCCGCCGACGCCCCCGGTTCCGCCGCACCCGCCCCCACCGGTCCGGCCCTTGTCACCGGCCCTCAGGACCATGCCTCCCGCCCGCTGTGGGAGCGCCCGACAGCCGCCTCGCCGCTGTTCGGCTACCCCGCCGGCGAGCGCCGTCTGTCCATGACCATGCTTCGCGCAGACCGTGCGCTCGCCGAATCCGAAGCCCCTGACGAACGCCCAGCCCGGGGACGCTGGCGCCTGGCACTCACCATCACCGGCGCCACAGTCCTCGGCGCCGCCGTCGCCCTCACGCTGACCGGCCTGCGCAGCCGGCCCGCACCGGTGGTCGCCGGGCCCACGATCCCGCCGACCTCCTCGGCGCCACCGGCCTCATCCGTCGAACCCTCGGTGCTGGACGCTTCACGTCCGACCAACGTGATCGTCACTCCCGAGGCGGACAAGACCAAGGTGCGCCTGGACTGGCACATCGCCCCCGGCAACGACCACGCACTGGCCGTGCAGATCCAGGCCGCGCTCGGCGGCAGCCCGCCGCAGACCGTGATGATGCCGGCGCGCACCTTCTCCTACGAGGTCTCCGGCCTGGACCCGAGTGTGCCCGGATACTGCTTCACCGTCGGCGCGGTGGTCGCCTGGGGCAGCCCTTCACAGGTCTCCTGGTCGCAGCCGCGGTGCACACCCGGCGCGAAGGTCGTCACCCCGACGCCGGACCCTTCCGGCTCCTGAAACCCGATTCGAGAAAGGCGGCTGTCATGACCGTGTCCGGGACCGGCGGGGGACTTCGGCACCGGTGGCGGCCCGGTCGCGACCGCGCCACCGGGTACGCCGCGGTGGGCCTGGTCGGCGTGCTGATCGCCATGGCCGCGCTGCTGGGCGCCGGGGCCGGGAGCAAGGTGGCCGGCCTGGCGGACGTCGGCGGCTGGCTCGGCGACTCGACCGACGGGACCGTCGTCCATGTCAACGGCCTGACCGGAGGCGTGGACGGCTGGGTGCACCTGGACTCCTCGGGACACCCGATGAAGATCTCGCAGGGGCCGGGCGGCCCGCTGGTGGTCGACCAGACCACCGGAGAGATCAGCCGGATCGACCCGGCGCAGGTGACGGTGGCCCAGGCGCAGAACTTCGGCCAGGCCGGGTTGGAGGTGTTCGACGGCGGCCGCCAGACCTTCCTGGTGAACGCCGCCGCCGGCGACGTGTGGCTGATCGACCCCGCGACCTTGTCCGTGAAGGGGCCGCCGCTGGTCCTGGCCGCACCGCTCGGCCATCCCGGTCTGGACGCTTCCGGAACGCTGTGGGTGCCGCTGGGCGACGGCACGGTCGCCCCGGTGACGGCCTCCGGCGGCGCACCGGTGGCCGGTGCGCCGGTGAAGATCGGCGCCCCCGGCGATCCGCTCGCCCTGACCGTCGCGGCCGGCGCGCCGGTCGTGACCGACGCGCGCAGCGGCTCGGTCACCGTGCTGTCGGCCAGCGGCGGCAAGCTGTCCGTCAGCCTGCCGCCGGACACGGTGCGGGCAGCGGATGGCCGGGTCACCGCGCCGGACACCGCCGACACTCCGGTCGTGCCGGTCCTCGCCGAGGGAACCGGAACCCTGCTGCTGGTGGACACCGAGCACGGCTCGCTGAGCGCGGTGCGCGTGGACGCCGGGACCGACCGGCTGGAGGCGCCGCAGACCCTCGGCGGAAAGGTCTACATCCCGGACGACACGACCGGATCTCTCATCGTTTACGACACGGCGTCCGGCGCCTTCCAGACGCAGATCACGGTCACCGGGCACAGCGGTCGTCTGCAGGCCCAGGTGCGCGACGGCCTGCTGTGGGTCGACGACCAGGCCGGGGAGAAGGCGCTGGTGATCGGGCCGGACGGGACGCCGCGCCCGGTCGACAAGGCGGCGCCGGGCGGTCCGGCGGCGACCACGTCGGCCGCCCCGACGGCCGGCCCGTCCACCCAGTCCTCGAAGTCCACGGATCAGCACTCGACATCGCAGGAGCCGACGCAGAACGATCCGGGGCAGTCCGACCCGCCGGCACCCGCGACGTCCGAACCGCGGCACAGCGCCACGAAGGGCACCCCGTCGTCTCCGTCATCGCCGCCCGCACCGACATCCTCCTCGGCCCCGCCGCCGGTTCCGGGAGCCCCGACCGCGAAGTCCGGACCGGGCTACATCACCGTGACGTTCCCGCCTGCGGCGCAGGGTGCCGCGCCGACCGGCTACATCCTGCAAGGCGCGCCGGCCGGCGCCACGGTGAGCCCGACCCGGGTACCGGCGAACGGCCCCTACTCCTTCCGGGTCACCGGCGGCACGTGCGCCGCGACCTACAGCTTCACCGTCGTGGCGCAATACAACGGCACGACCAAGGCGTCCCCACCCTCGGTGGCGGTCCGGCCGTGCACGGTCCCGGCCGCGCCGGCCGGCTTCGCCGGCACCGCGGTGGAGCACGGTGCGAACCTGCGCTGGAACGCGGTCGACGGCAGCGGCGGCACGCCGACGTACCGGGTCACCGGTCCCGGCACGATCCACGTCGCCGGCACCACCGCCACGGTCGGCAAGCTGACCGACTCCACCACCGCCGCCTTCCGGCTGACGGCCTCGACACCGGCGGGCACCAGCAATCCGGCGGCCACCACGTCGGTCCCGATCACCGGACCGAAGTACACCGCCACCGCGTGGAACGACTCCGCGGGCGGCTTCAACGTCCGGGACGCGCCGAACACGAAACACGCGCCGATCGGCTCGTTCCCGAAGGACTCCCGCGCGAAGATCGTCGTGCTCTGCCAGGAGCCGAACGGGGAGTACATCAAGGACGCCACGGTCTGGAGCGGCGTGTCCTACGTCTGGGACAAGGTGCAGTACCAGGGCGGGACGGGATGGGTCGCGGGGATCTACGTCAGTACTCCGCAGGTACGCGCGGGCCACTACACCGTTCCGGACTCGCCGAAGATCTGGCCCTGCCGATGAGAGCCGACTCCGAGGAAAGCAGAACTCGCATGACCGCACCCGCTCCGACCCTGAACCACGTCGCGCCCGACGGCGGTGCCGCCTTCGTCCGGACCTTCGCCGCGCTGGCGGACAACGTCGAGCTGGTCGTGAAGGGCAAGCGCGACGTCGTCGAGCTGGCGCTGGTGTGCCTGCTGGCCGAAGGCCACCTGCTCATCGAGGACGTGCCCGGCACCGGCAAGACCACGCTGGCCCGCTGCCTGGCGGCCTCGATCGGCGCGGACTGGCACCGCGTGCAGTTCACACCGGACCTGCTGCCGTCGGATGTCACCGGGGTGCCGGTCTACCGGCAGAGCACGGAGAGCTTCGAATTCCGGCCCGGGCCGGTCTTCGCGCACATCGTGCTGGGCGACGAGATCAACCGCGCCTCGCCCAAGACGCAGTCGGCCCTGCTGGAGGTGATGGAGGAGCGCCAGGTCACCGCCGACGGCACCGCCTACCGGGTGCCGCGGCCGTTCCTGGTCCTGGCCACCCAGAACCCCGTCGACATGGCGGGCACCTACCCGCTGCCGGAGGCCCAGCTCGACAGGTTCCTGATGAAGGTCTCGCTGGGCTACCCGGACGCGGCCGCGGAGGCGGCGGTCCTGGCCGGCGAGGCCGCGGGCCGGCGGGCCGAGTCCCTCCGAGCGGTCGCCGACGTCCTCACCGTCGGAAGGATGATCGAGGAGGCACGCCTGATCCACACCGCACCGCCGCTGCTGGACTACATCGTCGCGGTGACCGCGGCCACCCGCACCGCGCCGGGGGTGCGGCTCGGCGCGAGCACCCGGGGCGCCGTGGCGCTGCTGCGGGCCGCGCGGGTGTGCGCGGCTTCGGCGGGGCGGCCGTACGCGACACCGCAGGATGTGAAGGCGGTCGCGGCGCCGGTCCTGGCGCACCGCCTGATCCTGACGCCGGACGCCGAACTGAACCGGCGGACCGCCGCGGACGCCGTGGGCGAGGTGCTGGAGCGGGTGCCGGTGCCGCGGGCGGCGGAGGGATGACAGGCGGCGGGGCGGGCCGAGGCCCCGCGACCCGGCCTGCGACCGGCCTGCACGCCTTCGGCCCGGGCCCCTCGGGTCCGGCAGCCGCCGGTCCCGTGCGGGAGACCGGTCAGTACGTCGGTTCCGCAGCCGCCGAAGCCGTCAGCACCACCGCACCCGGCTCCCCCGCACCGGCGCCGGCCGCCTCGCCGCCGCCGGACTCACCGCCGGACTCACCGCCGCCCGCCCGACCGAACCGTCTGCGTCTCACCCCTTCCGGCCTGGGCGTCGTCGTCGGGTCCGCCGTCCTCTACCTCACCGCGTGGCGCCTGGGCCAACCCGCCCTCGCCGTGCCGGCGCTCGCCGGGCTGTCGATTCTCGTGCTCGCCGTCTGGCAGGCCGCTCCCCCGCGCAGGCTGACCGCCCACCGCACCGTCTCCCCGCCCTGCCTCACCCGTGGCGATGCGGCCGAAGGCGTGCTGACCGTCCACAACGCGTCGCGTCCCCTGCGAGGCGGCATCGCCGCCACCGACCACTGCCAGGACGCGCCGGTCGAGCTGTGGTTGCCGGCGCTGCGGCGGCACGAGGTCCGAAGCGTCGCTTATCCGCTGCCGACAGCGCGTCGCGGTGTGGTCACGATGGGACCGCTGCTCCTGACCCGCGGCGACCTGTTCGGTCTGCTGCGCCGGGTCACGCCCTGCGGCCAGACCGAGTCGGTGCTCGTCCGGCCGCGCACCGTCGCGCTGCCCATGCTCCCCACCGGACGCGCTCAGCACCTGGAGGGGCCCATGTCGGAGACCGCCGCCGAGGGCAGCGTGGCCTTCCACTCACTGCGCGCCTACGTGCCCGGCGACGATCTGCGGCGGATCCACTGGGCGTCCAGCGCCCGCACCGGTTCCCTGGTGACGCGCAAAATGGTCGACGCCAGCTGGCCGCGCACCACCGTGCTGGTGGACCTGCGGCCGTCGGCGTATCAGGCCTCCGACAGCGCCGAACTCGCCGTTGACTGCGCGGCCTCGGTGGCGGTCGGCACGACCGCGCGGGGCTTCCCGGTGACTTTGCGCACTACTGCCGGCACCCACCGGGACGCGGGCGACGCCGAGAGCGTCCTGGACTGGCTGGCCCTGGTCCCCGCCGACGACACCGGGTCCCTGACCCGCGAACTCGCCCTGCGCGGACGCTCGCACGGCACCGGAGCGCTGGTCGTGGTGACCGGTACCGGCACCGCCGCGCGCGAAGCCGCAGCGATCTCGGCGCAACGTGGCGAGTTCGACCGAGTGGTCGTGATCCGTGTGGCTCCCGAGGGGTCGGCCGCGCCGGCGGACGACGCGGCCGACCCGGCGCGGGACTGGCGCGGGCGGCCGGAGACCCTGCACCTCACGGTGGACAGTCTTGCGGCGTTGCGGACGCAGTGGGAGAGGCACGCATTGTGACGCGAAGTCCTGACGAGCTCTGGAGCGGCAGATCGGCGGCCCAGGGGCCGGCAGCCGCCCCGGTCCCGAAAGCCACAGCCGCAGTCGCAGCCGCGCTCGGCGTACCCGGTCTTGTCACCGCCGTCTGCGCGGTGGCTTGCGCAGCCATGACCTTCCACCAGGTTTTCCCCTGGCAGGACCTGGTGGCCCCGCTCACCACCGCTACCCTCCTCCCCCTCCTGCTGACCGCCGTCACACGACACCGCCCGGCCTGGCAGTCCCTGGCTGGTTCCGCCGCCGCCTGGATCTGCCTGCTCGGTCCGGTCGTCTTCCATCGCATCCCGGCTCCGGCGATACTGACCGGCACCGCTCGCGGCCTGCGCGACGGCTGGCACACGATCCTGAACACCGTTCTGCCCGTCCCGCATCGTCCCGAGCTGGTCGTCGTCGCCTTCACCGCGACGTGGGCCGCGGCCACCGCCACGGCCGAACTCGCCGCCCGAACCCGCGCGCCGGCCGCACCGGCGATCCCCCCGCTCTGCGTGCTCGTCCTGGCGAACCTGCTCGGTGCCGGAGGACCGGACAGTTCAGCCCGCCTCCTGCTGGTCGCGACCGTGACAGCCGCCCTGACGATCGCGTCGATGGGACAGCGGGCCAGGCCGACCACGAGCCGGGGAACAGGCCGGAACCCCGGCCCGGGCACGGGCTCCCGGCCTCCTGAGCCAATGGCGGCGGTCGCCGGAAGGCTGCTGACAGTCGCCGCCGTCTCGGCCACGGCGCTGGCCGTCGGACCGCACATGCCGCTGATCTCCCACGCCGTGCCCTTCGATCCCAAGAGCGAGGTCCGACAACCACCGCCGGCCCTGCAACGCGCCGTCAGCCCGTTGGACGAGGCCAACTCCTGGCTGACCCAACCCGACCGCGAGCTGTTCACGGTCCGGGCCTCGACCGGCGTCCCCTGGCGGCTGGCGGTCTTCGACCACTTCGACGGAGCGCAGTGGACGGACACCGGCAGGTGGGAGCCGACCGGCGGGCGTGTCCCGCCCGCGCCCACGCAGAACTCCGGCACTCGGACCGATTCGGGCCCGGCCCTGGACCAGACCGTGGTCATCGCCGGCCTGACCGGCCCGTGGCTTCCGACGGCGGAGCGTCCGACCGACATATCAGGACTCGATGTCGCCGTGGACCCGGCCTCCGGCATCGTCGCCGCCGACGCTCCGCTGCGACCCGGCCAGACCTACACCGTCCGTTCCGTCCCGGCCCACGTGGCACCCGACCGCCTGGCCTCGGCGGCGGTCGCGCAGGACGCTGAGGCACGCGCCGCGCTCCAGCTTCCGGCCACCGACTCCACGGGCCAGACCCCGGCGGCGTACCAGGATCTGCTGACGCTCGCCGGGACGGCGACCCAGGGCGCGACAACGCCGTATCAGCAGGCATCGATGCTGGAGCGGTATCTGCGCACCGAAGAGCGTTACGACCCCTCGGTCCCGGCCGGCTACAGCTACCACAGCCTTCAGGACTTCGTCGACACCACGCACCGCGGTTCGACGGTCCAGTCCGCGGCCGCGTTCGTCGTCATGGCCCGCTCTTTGGGCCTGCCGAGCCGGATCGCGGTCGGATTCGGCCCCGGCACCGAGCGCGACGGCGTCTGGCATGTGACGACCGGCGACGTGATGGCGTGGCCGGAAGTGGACTTCGACGGCCTGGGCTGGGTCGCGTTCCGGTCCACTCTCGACGAGGCCTCGACAGCCGGGCCGTCCCCGGCGCTGCCGGACGGGCCTGGCCGGGACCCGACGAAGTCCGGCCAGGGCACGACGCCCCAGTCGCCCTCCACCACGGGGTCGGCACCCGATCCGGACGACTCCGCCGGCGATGGTGGGAACGCCGGACCCGTCTCGACCGCTCTGCCGTCCGGGAACACGTGGTGGCCGCTGGCGGCAACCGCCGCGGCAGGCGTATTCGTGCTCTACCTCGCGACCGTGCCCACCGCACCGTGGCGCCGACGACGGCGCCGAGCGCGGGTGAAGGACCCGGCGGAACGGATCCGTCTGGCCTGGCGCCAGGCGATCGAACAGCTGCCGGATCGCCGCATGGCGCGCTTGGAGCAAGGGCGAAAGAGCCCGCTGACCACTGTCGAGCTCGCCCGGAGCGCCGGAACGTCGCTCGGCCACGCGGCCGAGCCGCACCTGATCGCGTTGGCCGCGCTGGTCGACGCGGCCGGGTACGCCGCCTCCGGGCCGGATCCGGCCGCGGCCGACGCCGCGTGGCGGCACTGCGCGGCGGTGGAGGACCTGGCAAGAAGACGGCCAGGTGGCCGGCGGCGCCTGGCGCGAAGGATCGTGGGGCGGACGTGACGGCGAGGACGCCGGCCGGTGACGGACGACCCGCGGCGAACGGGGGTCACACCTCACCCGTCACCGGGCACCACCAGCCCGGTCTCGTACGCCACGACGACCGCCTGCGCGCGCGTCGACAGCGCCAGCTTCGTCATCGTCCGACTCAGATGGGTCTTCACCGTCGTCTCCCCGACCACCAGTCGCCCGGCGATCTCAGTGTTCGTCAACCCTTTCCCGACCAGCCGCAGCACCTCGATCTCCCGCGCGGTCAGCTCCGCCAGATCCGGAGCCGGCCCGCCGGACGTCTCGCCGCGCAGCGTGTAGGCCTCGACCAGACGCTCCGATATCGCCGGCGAGAACAGCATGTCGCCGTGCGCCACCACGGTGATCGCCGCCAGCAGCCGGTCCGGCGAGGTGTCCTTCAGCACGAAACCGCTGGCGCCGGCCTTGAGCGCGGCGTAGACGTAGTCGTCGAGGTCGAAGGTGGTCAGGATCAGGACCCTGGGGATCTGCCGCCCGGCAGCCTCCCGGGCCGAGACGATCTTCTCGGTCGCGGCGATGCCTCCCATCCCCGGCATGCGCACGTCCATGAGCACCACGTCGACGTCATGCTCGGCGAGGATCGCCAACGCCTGTTCGCCATCGGCCGCCTCCATGACCACGTCCATGGCGGGTGCGGCGCGCATCAGCGCCGCCAACCCCGCACGGATCAGCATCTGGTCGTCCACAACGAGCACCCGCCACACCGTCCCGCCCCCCCTTTTCCCCGCCGGGCGGTCGGCGCCGGGTGTCCCGGCCCGGATCAAGCCTGCGAATCGTCCGACGCGTCCCCCACCGGGAGCGTCAGGACGACCTCGAACCCCCCGGTCGCGCGGTGCCCGGCCGTCAGCGTCCCACCGTAGATCCTCGCCCGCTCCCGCATGCCGATCAGGCCGTTCCCGGTCCGCTCGAGGTCCGGGGACGACAGGCCGGCGGCGCGGGCGTCCATCAGGGAGCGTACACGCACGCCGTCGTCCGCGACGCGCAGTGTGACGCTCTGGCTCTGATACGTCAGCTCGACGACGGCGCGGGCTCCGGCGGCGTGCTTCATGACGTTGGTGAGCGACTCCTGCGCCACCCGGTAACAGCACAGGTCCGGCCCCGGCGGCAGCGATACCGCCTCACCGTCGACTCGCAACTCCACTTCGATCCCCCCGGCCCGTACCCGGTCCAGCAAGCCGTCGAGCCTGGACAGCCCGAGCGCGGGTTCCACGGACGGTGCCCGTCCACGCCCCCGCCGGCTGTCCTCCGACACCGGCCTGAGCACGACCAGCATCCGCCGCATCTCCAGCATGGCCTCGTGCGTGGCCTCCGCGATGGTGTCCATCGCCTGTCCGGCGGTCGCCGCGTCGCTGGCGAGCACATAGCGCGCCAGCCCCACCTGTACCGAGATCACCGACATGTGATGCGCCACCACATCGTGCAGCTCACGGGCGATCCGCACCCGCTCGGTGGCCACCGCGCGCCCGGCCCGCGCCGCCTGTTCCCGCCGCAACCGGGCGGTCAGCAGAGCCAGCCGCCGACCCCGCTCCCCCAACCGCCGAGTCTGGTCGCCGAACACCCACGTGACGGCGATGACCAGCGACGATTGGACCACCGCCAACAGAACGCCGAGAACCTGGAGCTTCAGGCTGTACTGCAGCCACACCGCGAGCAGGACAAGCGCGAAGGGTACGGCACGCGGCGGAACAGTACGCGTACAAAGGGTGTAGAAGATCAGGAGCGGACTCCAGGCGAGGGTGGTCGGAGGATAGTCCCCCGCGGTGTAGACCGCGGTCAGCACGCATGACGCCACCAGCACCGCATCCGTCCGCCACCGCCGCAACGCGACGGCCGAACTGCAGGCCACGGTCAGCGCGTAGCCGGCGACGTCAACCGGCCGGAACGGCACATGGTGGACGTCAGCGGCACTGTAGACATGCCGTCGGTCCGGCTCATAAGGATATTGATGCAGCCAGATCAAGGCCACCCCGAGCATCGCCGCCGCCACGACCGCGTCCAGAACCCAAGGCCTGACCCGGTACAGCCGCCGCCCGGCCTGCACCGCTTCCCGAAGCCCCGGGCCCACCGGCACACTCCACATTCGCCGCAGCGTAGCGCCGAAGCCTCACCGGGTCGCCGTGCTGCCGGTTGACCGCCGACTACCACGCAGGGAGGACGCTGAGGGCACCGATCGGCCTGTGGTCGACGCCGGAGGACGGGGCCGAGTCCGCAATTGCCGGTGCGATGGCGGCCGGTCACAGGAGGAGGACCCGTTTTCGAAGCAGTGGCAGCCCTGATCTCGTCGGCCGGGCTCGGCGGCCGGCTGAGCGGGCCCGTCATGACCGGAGACTGACGTCTGACCAGGCCGGGACTTCTGAGCCCGTTCGTTCGCGCCTTGCCGGGAAGCCGTCGACGGCGTCCTACCGTCCTGGTACGACGTGCCGGGCCGTGGTCGGCCCCAGGTTGACGCCGGTTTCCTACGTCGGATGGAAGCGGCCGGAAACAGGGCCCTGGGATGCTGGAACGCGATGAGCCGCGGCCCGCGTGATTCCCGAACGGGGAAAGGCCACCGGGTCGGTGGATACCTCAAGGAAAGAGCGCATGGAGCACTCAGTGAAGGACCGTGCACCCGGGATCCGACCGCGGGCCATGAAGTCCGTCTCGGTTGCGGGGGCACTGGTACTCATACTCGCCGGCTGCTCCTCCAGCGGCACGATCGGTGCCTCGGGAGGGAACAGCGGGACGGACGACTCGGGTGCGATCGGCGGCGCGGCGGGCGGGGGCGGCCCTGGCGGAGCCTTGGGCGGGAGTCCAGCCGGCGGCGCGCATGGCGGCGCGGCCAAGGTGGATGGCATCGACATCAGCGGGCTGTCGCAGGCTGAGATCGCCGGGGCGACCGACACCGGTACATGCCAAGCGCTTACGAAGGCGGCAGCCGATGGCGAGAACGCCATCGAGAACGCCTTCCCCGACAACACCCGATTCCTGACGGCGTACACGTCGACCGCCGACGCGCTCTCCGGTGCCGCCGGCAAGGCGGTCGGGCCGGTGCGCACGATGGCGCTGGACGTGGTCCTGGGCCTTAAGGCGGCCGCAGCGCAGATGCAGGCTCATCCTGACGAGCCGCCGCTCCGGACAAACGACTCTCTTGATGCGCTGAAGATCGCGTGCCAGAAGAACGTCTCAAACGGCGTGAAAGGCCCACAGCTCACGATCTGCGCGTATCTTGAGAACCAGTTCGCCGCCGCCGATGGCAAACTCGCGGCGGAGGCCGCCGACCCGGCGAAGTTCTCCGGCGACGCGCAGGCGGCGGCCAAGGCCATCGGTTCGGTCAAGGATCAGGCCGAGAAGGCTGACAGCACCGCCAACCTCCAGGCGGTCGTCGCGGATGCGTCCGACGCATACGGCAAACTCGATGTCGGGAGTCCGGACACATTTCTGGAGTTCGACAACCAGCACGAGAATCTGGCGGAATTCTGCGACGGAGATGTGAAACTCTTCTGACCCGCAAGCATCGATCAGTGCTCTGCTGCCACAGGCTGGCACCACCAGTATCCGCACCATGTCAGTCGCGCAGGAACTCCAGCGCCTGCCTCACGAACAGTGCGTGGTGCTGGAAGATCCCGCCGTGGCCGGAATCCGGGTAGACGGCGAGTTCGGCGTCGGGCAGCAGTCGCGCGAGGTGGAACGAGTTGACCGTCGGCACCATGACGTCGTCGTCGCCGTTGACCACGAGAACGGGGCTGGTCACCTTCGCGAGTCCCGCGGACGAGGACTCTTGTTCCCACTTGGCGGCAGCGGTCAGTTGCGCGCCGATCGTCTCCTGCGACACGGGGGTGTCGCGGCCCTCGTCACGTTCGTCGAGCCGAGCCAGGAACGCATCCGCGGAGGCCTGGCTCGCTGCCGTGGGAGAGAAAAACAGCGAGTGTTTCGGGTGCTTGCCCTCTGCGCCCGCCTTCGCGAAAGCCGCCTGCAGCTTGGCGCCCCAGTCGGCGACTCCTTCGTCACCCGCGGGCGAGGTACCGGCCAGAATCACCCGGCGCACCAGATCGGGCCGCTGCTGGACGAACTCCTGAGCCACCATGCCGCCCAGGGAGAAGCCCAGCAGGTCCACCGTGTTCAGGCCCAGAGCCTCCACGAACGCCACAGCGTCGAGGGCCATCGCCTCGATGCTGTCGGGCGTGGTGCCACCCGAACCGCCGACGCCGCGGAGATCCACGAGCACCACGTGCCGCTCGGCCGCGAAGCCGTCGACCACCGCGGGATCCCAGTCGTCCAGCACCGCGGTGATGTGGTTCAGGAACAGCAGCGGAACGCCCGTCGCCGGCCCCAGTTCGCGGTAGACGAACCGAACCCCGCCCACATCCACGCTCTTCAAAACAGCTTCGTTGTAACCGGCGGCCATGGTGGTACCTCTCTATATCAGGGGACGCCGACAAAGGCGCCGATCGATGAATTCGGGCGCGAGCACAGAAGCCGGACGCCCATGTGTGGCGACCTTGCCGACCCGAAGCAGGTCTTCGGAAGTCGACTTCAGTTGTTGCCGCGGGGGTATCCGTACTTGCCGGAGGCTATTGCAGGGCCCTCGATATCCGCCGAGCCGCGGCTCGAACGACGGAAGCCTGCGTCAGAGGGGATTGAGTGCCTGCTCGGATGCAGACGGACACAGCTGCCACGATCGAGCCGTTCGGCCCGTAGATCGGCGCCCCGACGCACTGGACGTCAGCGCCCACCATTCTGTCGCTGATGGAGTAACCGTCCCTGCGGACGTTGGCCAAGATGGAGCGGAGCTGGGTGGGGTCCGTGACGGTGTTGTCGGTATAGCGCCGCAGCGGCGTGCTCAGGTACTCCTCCTGCACGTCGACCGGGGCGTGGGCGAGCAACACCAGTCCCGCTCCTGTGGCGAAGGCGCCGAACCGCCCTCCGGCCCGGCTGTCGGCGTGGGGGCCGATGGGCGAGCTCAGACGTTCCAGGAAGACGACGTCCAGGTGATCCCGCACGGACAGGTGGATGTGTTGTTCCTTCGTGACGTCGTACAGCTCCTGCAAGATCGGCAGGGCGACGTTCCGCAGAGCGGGGCCGCGGGGCGCGAGGCTGGCCACCTCCCACAGTCGCAGTCCGATCCGGTACCGCCGGTCGGGTCCGCGTTCAAGCGCTCCCCACCGGACGAGTTCGGCGGCACGCCGGTGGACGGTGGGCAACGACAGCCCCGTGCGCCTCGACAGTTCGGTCAGGGTGAGTGCCGGGGATTCGTGGGTGAAGGCGGCGAGCAGTGCCAAGACCTTCTCGGTCACCGACATGCCGTTCTCGTCCCGCATGCTCCCGTCTCTCCTTCACCATGGGTTTTCCCACGTCAAGGGCCCCACATCCAGTATGCGGCCTCATGGTAGCCCGGTCATCGGTCGTCGCCGGCCGCTGACCGGGCTTGGGGGCTTGCTCCTCGGCTCGTGGTCAGCGGGTGGCCGTGGCGGCCTGCTCGATGAGGTTCGTGACGATCCCCGGGTCGGTCACCTGCGCTGCGTGCGGGGTGTCGGCCTCCACCGTGTGCCCGTGGGCCCGGGCGGCCATGAAGCGCTCGGCCGCCGGGGGGATCAGGTGGTCGTCGTCGGAGATCAGGAACCAGGACTGGATGGTCTTCCAGCCTGGCGTGCCGGACGGCTCTCCCAGCGCCTGCGGGGCGACCGGACTCTGCGTGGCGGCGAGTTCGGCGGCGGCCGCGCTGCTGAGTCGGCCGCTCAGGAACACGTCCTGATACTGGCTGGGCTTGGCATAAAGGTCGACTCCAGTAGTGCCATCGGCCAGGGTGTACGGAACCGGCGAGAGGGCGGTGGGGATGTCGGCGGGGTTGGGGTCGGTGGTGATGTGCGTGCCGGGGAACAGCGCGGTCAGGCCTGAGGCGGTCTCCCCTGCGTCCGGGGCGAAGGCCGAGATGTACACCAGGGCCTTGACGTTGGGATCGCTGGTCGCGGCGTCGGTGATGACGGAGCCACCGTAGGACTGGCCGACCAGAACGACGGGGCCCTGGATGGTCTTGAGGTAGGAGTCCAGGTAGGCGGAGTCGCCGGACAGGCTGCGCAGCTGCGTGGGCGGGGCGACGACCGGGTAGCCCGCGGCCTGCAGCTGCTTGACCACGCCGCTCCAGCTGGCCGCGTCGGACCAGGCTCCGTTGACGAGGACGACGGTCGGCTTGGGGCCCGGGCCCGTGTAAGCGGCCGGCGCGGCGGTGGTGGAGGCCGGCGCGGCTGCCGCGAACGCGGCGACGCCGGCCGCGAGAGCGACCCCGGTGACGCCGAGGACGGCGATGCGGATGGTACGGCGGTGAAGCATGGGATTCTCCTTGTTCACTGGGTTGATGCGGGCTGACGAGCAGGCCCGCGTCGGGGCACGCGGCGGTCGCGTCGTGCCGGATCGGGGGTGCCAGTGCCGATGCCGGTTCGCGGTTGGCGTTGGCGGTTGGCGTTGGCGGTGCCGAAGTCGGTCGGCGGAACGGCGGTCGGCGTCACACAGCGGTGAGCGCGTGGTCCGCGGCCCAGTTCAGGGCGTAGTCCGCGACCTCCTGCCAGCCCTCCTGGCCGATGATGAAATGCGAGCGGCCGGGAAACTCGTGGTACGCCGTGACCGCCGGGGACTTGCGATAGAGCCGCCAGTTGGCCTTGTTCACCTTGGGCGGGACGATGTGGTCGGCCTGGCCCGCGATGAACAGGAGCGGGGCGCGCCGGTCGTTGCGGAAGTCGATCCGGGTCGCCGCCCTGGGGTTGAAGTTGGCGAACGCTCCCTGGAACAGGACGCGGGCCGATCCCGGCACCGCGTAACGCTCGTAGTGGGCGGCGGACTGGCTCTCGCTGAGGGTGTTGGTGACGGCGTAATGGAACTGTCGGGCCGTCAGCGGGATCGCCTTGTTCTTGTTGGTGGGCTTGGACAGGACCGGCCATGCCGACCTGAGGGTGGACAGCGGGAGCGGCAGCACGCCCTTGACGGCCGCCGAGTCGATGGCGACCCCGACACTGCCCAGGCCGCGGTCGAGCAACATCTGCACGACGGTTCCGCCGAAGGAGTGGCCCATGATGATGGGCGGCCGGTCCAGACCCCGGATGACGGCCTCATAGTGGCCGGCCACCTCGCGAAGGCCGACTCCCGCGATGCCCGTGGCGTCGCGGCGGAGATCCTCCACCTCGCGGTCGAGCCCTGGCCAGGCCGGAGCCAGGACCTTGTAGCCCTGCGCCTCGTAGTGGTGTTTCCACCCTTCCCAACTGCGTGGCGTCACCCAAAGGCCGTGGATGAGGACGATGGTGCCGGCGGACTCGTTCATGCGTATCTCCGATGTGTGGGGAGTGCTCGGTTCACTGGAGCCGACCGGACTCGTCGGTGGAGGCACGCGACGGGGTGAGACCGCTGTCGCATTTCCCCGTCCGTGGAATCCCGCGGCGTCCTTCCTGAAGGCTGGACCGGCCCTGACCCCTTGGGCATCTGTCGGATGGCTGCCGTTCCCAGGTCGGCGCACCGCGCCGGGCAGTCGTTTCACAAACTGCCGCCGGCTTCGCCACACCTCGCAGAGACCGGAGAGCCACTGATCGCGGTGTAAAGCGCGGTGTAAAGCGTGCTGCGCCCCCGTCGTCCGATCAGGTGCGAGGAGGCACCCAGGAGCTGACGCCCTGCCGAACGAATCGCAGTCTCCTGCGTAGTCATTCGACTCATCCCCGCCGAGCCCTCGGCACCGAGACTGTTCACGTGGTCAGGTACGCGTCGTACCTGTTGAGGAGGGCATCACGCCCGGCACCGGACACCAGCCCGGGCGGGCTGCGAACACCCTGCCGCCGCGTGACGAATGTGGGGCCAGGTACTCCCATGGAACGTGAGATGTCGAAGGTCATCCTTGTCGCCGGGGCTTCCGGCGGCCTGGGCGCGGCCACCGCGCGGGAGCTGGCCGACGTCGGCCACATCGCCTACGCCGGAATGGCGCGGTCCGCCGACTGGCCGCCTGACGTCGGTGAGCTGGACGGGTACGCCCGCGCACCCGGAGCGCGACTGCGTCCCATCGCCCTCGACCTCGCCGATCAGCGCTCGGTTTCCGCCGCCGTCCAAGCCATCACCGCGGAAGCCGGACATATCGACGTCGTGATCCACACCACCGGAGCGGTGCCCCGCGGACCCATCGAGTCCTTCACCCCCTACCAGCTGGCGCAGATCTACGACGCGCAGGTGCTGTCCGCCCAACGGGTGAACCGGGCTGTGCTGCCGCAGATGCGCGAGCGCCGAAGCGGCCTGCTGGTCTGGGTCGTCGCCGGGGGCCACCTGTCCGACGCGGCTCCGTATCTCGCCCTGTATGCCGAAGCGGTCACGACCGTCGACCACCTCGCAGCGAGCTATGCCAGGGAGCTGGCCGGCTTCGGGGTCCAGACGACCATCGTGGTTTCCGGCTCGCTGGCCTCTGGCACCGGCCGGCAGGCACGCATCGTCCATCCGGATGATGTGGAGACGGCGCACGCCTATGAGTCCTGTTATCCCGGCTTGGTCGACAGCGTGGACGCGACGCTCGCCGAGCGAGCCGTCACCGATGCCGATGTCGTCCGAACTGCCCGGGCTGTCGCGGCCGTTGTCGACAGCCCCGAGGGCAGTCGTCCGCTGCGGGTCACCGACGTCTCGTCGGACGACGGACCGGGGACCGGAAGCGCGTACACCGAGAGAGGCTGATGCTGCCTGCCCGAATTCCTACTTCCTCACCGCTCGCTCCAGCTGGTCGAGTCCTCCTCGAGGGCGGCGAGTGCGTCGCGGAGTGCTGCCCGGGAGGTGATCCCAAGTTTCGGGAAGATCTGGTACAGGTGCGCACCGACGGTACGGTGCGAGACGTAAAGCCGTTCGGCGATCTGTCTGTTGCTCAAGCCGGACGCTGCCAGATCGGCTATCTCCCGTTCCTGGGAAGTGAGCAGATTCCCGTCGACACCTGTCCTCGGCACTGCTGATCCGGTCGCCCGCAGTCCCTTGGCCGCCCGCTCTGTCCAAGGAAGGGCGCCGAGTATCGCGAAGGAATCGCAAGCCAGCCGCAACGGCACTCTGGACTGAGCGGTCGCCCTGGCTCGCCGCAGCCGTTCGCCATAGGCCAACCGGACCCGGGCCAGATCGAACGGCCACCGCTCGACCCCTGGTATGGCAAGTGCACTCTCGAAGAGATGCACCGCCGCATCGTCCTCAATAGCGCACAGCGCCTGCGCACCTGCGGCGAGAAGCGCGAGCCGTGGCGAGATCTCTGCAATGCCGGCTTCCCGGATGGCGCACACATGGGACGCCGCCTCAGCGTGACGTCCGGTGCGGATCGCGGCTTCGACGAGGTCCATCGCCACCCACAGGGCGTGCGGGACGTGGGAGGCGAAGACGCCGGCGGGGCTGACCGCCGTGGCGTGCTGGTAAGCGCTCTCGAAGTCGCCGCGTCCAAGGGCGGCGACCGTCTGCACGTGCCGGGCATAGTGCAGCGCCGTCCCGACACCGCGCGGGGTCGCCCAGCGAATGATCCGGTCCGTGAGCAGAGCTGCCGTATCGTCGTCTCCGCGGGGAGCCGCGATGACTGCTCGGCTGTACCAGAAGTACCAGGTGAAGAACTCGTATCCGGAGTCCTCGCACAGGTGGACTCCTTCCTCGGCCAGATCCACGCACTCATCCCACCTGCCGGTCAGGTAGTCGTTGAGACACAGGTGCATCAACGCGCCGAGATGTCTGCGCACGGGGCCGCCGTCCCGTCCCTGCAGGACGACTCTCCAGGAGGGCTCGCGCAGTTCGGCGAGCCGGTCCACATAGAGGGAAGCGGTGCCGATTCGGACGATACGGCCGGGGTCGGTCTCCTCGGGGAGTCCGTCGAGGATGGGTTCCAGCTGTTCCAGAGCCGCAGCCCCCGTACGGACCGGGTCTGAGAAGGTCTTGCCGGCCGCGGACAGCAGCGCCGGCGGCTCCGGGCGCAGGCGGTCGACCGCGCTGTAGAACGGCTTCCACAGATCCGCGCGGCCACTGAAGAAGCACAGAAGCAACAGCAGGTGGATCGCGTCGATCAGGGCACTGTCCCCGGCGTCGTAGCGGTGGGTCCCGGACTCGATGGCGCCCACCAGCAGGCGGTGGGCGGTGTCGATGTCTCCGCTGCCGTTGATGATCAGGTAGACGGCGGCGGCGGCAGAGTGCAGAGAGCCCGCTTGGGCCGGGTCGGCCTGCCGGGCGCTTTCGAGCAGTTCCGACACGCCGCGCAGCTCCCCGGTCGCGTCAGCGCCGATGTAGGCGGCCTCGACCAGACGGCGGGCCCGATCGGTGCCGTGCGGACTCAGATCGGCGGCCCGCACCAGCGCCGCCACCGCCCCGACCGCGTCTCCGCGCGCCGTGATGTGGCGTGCGGCCTGCTCCAACAATGCGGCCACCTGCTCGTCCGGCTCGACGGTCGCCTCCCCGAGGTGCCAGGCCCTTCGCTCAGGGTGATCCACCAGCACCTGGGCCAGGACACGGTGAGCAGCCCGCTGCTCGGCACCGGTGCAGGCGCCCACGACCGCCGAGCGGATCAACGGATGCCGGAACACAAGACGCCGGGCGCCTTGGTCGAACATCACCAACCGATCCTGCTCGGCCGGGGCGAGATCTTCCAGGTCGGCGCGGTAGCCGGCCTCGCGTGCCGAGGCCCGCAGGACTCCGAGACCGCCGGTTCCGTCCAGCGTCGCGAGCAGCAGCAGACCTTGCGTGGCCGAAGGAAGGCTGGAGATCCGGGAGACGAACAGCGCCTGGAGCCGCTGGCTCAGCGGCAGCACATCGGGAAGGTTCTCCAGCGCCGAGCGCTGGTGCTCGCTCAGCGCCGTCGGCAGCTCGAGCAGAGCCAGCGGGTTACCTTCGGCCGCGGCCAGCAGTCGCAGTCGCACACGCTCAGCGAGGTCCGGGAACCGCGCGTCCAGGAGAGACCTCGATGATTTCCCGTCCAGCGGGGGCACCTCGAATTCGGGCAGCCCGCCGTGGTTGAAGAAGGTCTCAGTCCCCGAACGTATGGCGCCCAGGAAGCTGACACGGCTGCCGTCGAGCCGGCGGGCGACGAAGCCCAGCACGGCAGCGCTGGCCCTATCGACCCAGGGCAGGTCGTCGACGATGAGAAGCACCGGATGCACAGCAGCGGCCTGGCGCAGCAGCACGAGAGTGGCACTGAACACGACCAGCCGGTCCGGCGGCGGTCCGCTGCCGAAGCCGAGCGCGACACGAAGTGCATCGCGGTGCGTGCCGTCCAGATCGCCGAACGCCTCGGAAAGCGGGAAGAGGAGCTGGTTGAGGCCTGAGTAGCTCACATCGGCTTCGAACTCGACACCCGCGGCGCGAAGGACTCGTGTTCCGTTCGCAGCCGCGGTCGCCCCCACGGCGTCCAGCAGAGCCGTCTTGCCCACTCCCGCCTGTCCCGACAGCAGCAGCGCCCGGCCACGGTCGGCGGCGCTGAGGAAGTCGCATATACGTCCCAACAGGTCGCCTCGCCCCACCATGGCTTCAGCGGCACGGCATCCGAAGAGGTCGCTGTAAGCCACGGGATCACGCTCCCATCAGCCAGCCGTGCGACCTGCCGCCACGGCGAAGCTCCGTCAGGCACGGTCTCCCCCGAGACCTACGCCAACCTTGCTTCACGCCGCCGCCGCATGGATGCGGACTTTCATTCACTGAAAGGGTTTCTGCTGGATGAGCTCCCGCTCAGCGGATGTCGGGAGTCAGGCCACGGGGTCGGAGGCGAGCTGCGGCGGCTGTGCGTGAGGCGCAAGATGCGGCGGCGGTGTCGGCTTCGAACGTCGGGCGAGGGGCGCCGCGGCACCAAGGAACACGGCGGGAATGACGAAGGCAGTGCCGAGGGCGGGACCGGCCGCGACCAGGCCGAGCAGGACGGCGCCGGCCACTGCTCCCCCGTAGTTGAACAGATTGACGCGTGCGATCACCTCATCACTACGCGGGGGCAGCAGTTCGCCGGCGGCATTGAACGCCAGTGGTACGAGCGTGCCTGTGGCCAGCCCCGCAGCCGCGAAACCCAGTACGGCTCCCGTCGTGTCATGCACCGATGACACCAGCACGCAGCCGACGATGCCCGCGGCGATGCCGCTGAGCGCGGTCGCGCTGTTTCCGAGCAGCCTCGTCAAAGGGTCTGTGGCGAGGCGGGAGACGAGTACGGCGGCTTGATAGGCGGCGTAGCCCAGAGGCGCGACCGCGGCCGTGGCTCGCAGGCCTTCGGCCAGGTAGACAGAACTCCAGGTGGAAACCGCCGAGTCCACCACGAAGGCCGCGAACACCAGACCACCCACGGCCCAGATCCCCCGCCTTGGCAGCGGAGTACGGTCGGCTGCCATGTCGTGGCTGAGATGGGCGGCTCTGCCGCGATCGAACTTCTTGGCACCGGTCAGCGCCACCATCGTTTGCACTGTCGCGGCGACCAGGAGTCCCCCTGTTGCCAGGGAGCCCGACGCGGCGAGACCGGACGTCATCAGCGCCCCGACGATCGCGGCGGTGGTGTACGCCGCGTAGAACCGGCCGAGCAGCAGGACCCCCGTGTGCTTCTGGACCAGCACGCCCTGCATGTTCACCGACGCGTCCACCGCACCGAGCCCGATCCCGTACCCGACGAGCGCACAGAGGTACGGCACGAAGGGCGGTTCCAGCGCCATGATCAGCAGGGCTAGCGCCTGAATGCCCAGACCGGCGCACAGGGCTTGCCGGCTGCTCCATCTCACGGCGATCAGATCGGCGAGGACTGATCCGGCGGCGGCGGCGAAGCAGATGCCGAGCATGATCACGGAGACGAGGGTCTCGCCCATCGCCAGCCGCGCCTTGAAGGTCGGCAGCGCAGTGACGACCGCGGCGTATCCGAGGCCTTGAGCCGCGTACGCGGCTCCGACCGTGGCCGCTGTCGCACCGTGTCTCATCGGCATCTGATGGGTCCCTTCCAGCGCGCCTCGATCGATTGAAGCGGGACATTAGTCCAAGTTTTTGCAGCTGTCACTGGTCGGACGGCCGACCTTTGCTGCTTTCATCTCGCCTGATGGGATCGCCGGGGCGGGCACCTCGGAGTCATAATTGGACATGCGTGCCACTACCCCGCCGTCGTCGACCAAGCTCGACACGCCGTCGGCACCCAGGAGCGACCCGAGAGGAAGGTGGGAAGATCAGCCCATGCCAGGGGACAACAGAGCAGTACAGGAGCGGGGCAGAGCCCGGCGTCAGCTACTCCTCGACGCCGCACTTCAGGTGATCTCCGAGAAGGGGATCGCTGGTGTGACGCATCGGGCGGTGGCTGCCGCCGCCGGAGTACCGCCGTCTTCGGCGACCTACTTCTTCGACAGCCTCGATCACCTGATCGCCGAGGCGGTCAGGAACGCCATGGACCGGGAACTGGAGCACTTGAAGCAGCTCCAGGACAGAGTGAGCCGGAGCGATGCTCCCGGAAGCCGGATCATCGACGAGTTCCTCGAGTACTTTCGCGTGATTTCCCCCGAGCACACGGTCGCGCAGTTCGAAATGTATCTGTTCGCTTCACGCAGACCCGAACTGCAGGAACAGGTCGCTGTCATCATCCAGGCCACGAAGGACGTGGCCGCTGCGGCGCTCAGAATGCGCGGCATCGCCGACGGCTACGCGAGTTCGGCGCTCGTGGCACTGATCGACGGGTTCGCTCTGCACAGAGTCGCCGTGCCCGCGCCGGAACAGCTCGTCTCGCTGCACCGTGCCCTGCGCGCTCTCGCCATCGGATTCGTCGCTTTGGAGAGTGCCGAATCGGCGATATCCGACTCGCCCGGGACTCTGTCCGAGTGAAATCGCCGTCCGAGTGAAATCGCCGTCTGCCCAGAGAATCCCGCTCAATGACCGCCTCGCCATTGACGGCCCTCAAAGGCGCTCGCGCCGTTCAGCGCTCGGTGCATGCCCGGTCCAGCGGATGTAGGCCCGGCGGAATTCGCGGGCCTCGCTGAAGCCCACCTCGGTGGCGATGTCGGCGATCTTCAGCCTGGATTCGTGGAGCAGGAAGGTGGCTCGCCGCTCCCGAACCCGGTCTCGTACGGTGCTGAAGCGTTCTCCGGCCGCATGGAGCCGCCGATGCAAGGTGCGGTCGGTGAGGTGCAGCTGCCGGGCCGTTTCGGCCATGGACAGGGGCCGTCGCAGGTTCCGGCTGAGCAGGGTCTCGACGGCCACGACGATGTCGGACTCTCCCCGTCCGGTGTCGAGCAGCCGACGGCAGGTGTCGACGGCGGCCGCCCGGGTGGGGTCGTTGCGGGTGGGGATGGGGCGGTCCAGCTGCGATGCCGGGAAGAGCATGCGGGTGGCGTCGGCGTCGAACCGCAGGGGGCAGCGGAAGAATCGCCGGTATTCCTGGACGTACGGCGGGGCGGGGTAGGAAAGCTCGACGAGGGTGGGCGTGTAGTCGTCTCCGAAGATCGACCGTATGAGCGCCAGCGTGCTGCACAGCACCTCCTCACAGAGGAAGGCGATGAGTTCGGGTTCCGGCGACCGCTCATGCAGCCGCAGCGCGAACTCCCGGCCATAGACCTCGAGCTCCACATCCACCAGGCTGCCGGACGCCTGGTGAAGTTCCACTCCGACGGCCAGGGCGTCGGCGGCGGTGGCGGACGACCTGATCGCCAGGCCCAGGATGCCGAAGGTCAGCAGCGCGTCCCGGCCGCCGACCTGCATGCCGACAGGCCGGCCGGGCATGGCCCGCAGCGCCCGTCGCAGGATCGTGGCGGCCTGGCGGAACGACAGCTTGACCGGCTCGGCGGTGACCAGATGCGCCGGGGCCACCCCCGTGCCGGAGAACCACGAGCCGACGGGGAGGGCTTCGCGCTGCCCGATCTCGACGACGCCGGCCAGCACCGACGGCGGGATGACCGCCTCGCTCAGCCGCGGATCCTGGTACGCGCCCACACCGTCCCTCCTGTCCGGTCTGCCCCCCATTCTGGTTGATGCCGCCCTCCCTGTCAGCGGGTGAGCAGGACTTTAATCCGGAGCGAACCCAAGGATGAGGAGGACCCATGGTGAGAACGCCAGAGGTGGTGCACGGCAGCGTCTGCGTCATCGGGGCGGGACCCGCCGGGTTGTCGGCGGCCCGGGCCCTGCGGCGGCTCGGCATCCCTTACGACCAGTACGAGCGGCATTCGGATGTCGGCGGCATCTGGGACATCGACAATCCTGGGACGCCGATGTACGAGTCGGCGCACTTCATCTCCTCCCGCAAGACGTCCGGGTTCTTCGACTTCCCGATGCCGGACTCCTTCGCCGACTATCCGGGCCACCGGCAGATCCTGAAGTACACCCGGGACTTCGCGGCGGCCTACGGCCTGCGCGAGGCGATCCGCTTCAACTGCGCGGTCACCGGCGTCGAGCAGGCCGGCGACGGATGGACGGTTCGGCTCGACGACGGCACCCGTCACCAGTACCGGGCGGTGGTGTGCGCCACCGGCACCACCTGGATCCCCCGCGTCCCGCGGCACCCCGGCACTTTCACCGGCGAGATCCGGCACTCGGGGAGCTTCCGCGACCCGGCCGAGTTCCGCGGCAAGCGGGTGCTGATCGTGGGCCTCGGCAACTCGGGCGCCGACATCGCCTGCGACGCGGCCGCGAACGCCGACGCCGCGTTCGTGAGCGTCCGCCGTGGCTACCACGTGATCCCCAAGCACCTGTTCGGGATCCCCACCGACGAGTTCGGCGCGCACGGACCGCAGCTCCCGCTGCGCCTCGAGCGCCCGCTCTTCAAGCTGCTCCTGCGCGTCCTGCAGGGCGACCTCACCAGGTACGGGCTGCCGAAGCCGGACCACAAACTGTTCGAGTCGCACCCGCTGCTCAACAGCCAGCTGCTGCACCACCTGCAGCACGGCGATGTGGCGATCCGGCCCGACATCGCGGCCCTGGACGGGTCCAGGGTCCGGTTCGCCGACGGCAGTACCGAGGAGATCGACCTGATCCTCTACGCCACCGGATACGACTGGACCATCCCCTACGTTCCCGATGAGTATTTCGGGTGGCGGGACGGCCGCCCGGAGCTGTATCTCACCGCGTTCAACCGGTCCCACCACAACCTGTTCGGCCTGGGCTACCTGGAGACCAATTCCAGCGCGTACACCCTGTTCGACCACATCAGCAACGTCCTCGCCCAGTACCTGCACGACCAGGAGCACGCCCCGGCGCGGGCCGCGGCCTTCGACCGGCTGATCGCCGAGGACCGGCCCCGGCTCAGCGGCGGCATCAGCTTCGTGGACTCGGCGCGGCACCGCTCCTACATCGACGCCCGCACCTACCACCGCTACCTCGCCAAGACCCGTAAGCGGATGGGCTGGCAGAACCTCACACCCGGCATGTTCGACCGGCAACGGTCCCAGGCCCAGGCCCAGAAGGCAGGTGTCGCATGAGCGGCCGTATCGACTGGAGCGGCAGGCACGTCCTGGTCACCGGAGGAAGCAGCGGCATCGGACTCGAACTCGTCCGGCAGTTGCACCAGGCCGGAGCGGAGATCTCCGTCATCGCCCTCGACGACACCGACCTCAGACGGCTGTGCGCTTCCGCCCCCTACGTGCACGTCCGAGGGGTCGACGTGACCGACGCCGCCGCGATGGACCTGGCCGTCGCGGAACTGGCGGCCGAGGCCGGCCCGATCAGGTCGCTGTTCACCAGCGCCGGAATCAGCAGACCGGGTTACGTCCAAGACCTTGAGCTGGGCGACTTCCGAGCCCAGATGGAGGTCAACTACTTCGGCACCCTGCACGCCGTACGGGCCGTGCTGCCCGGCATGCTCGAAGCCGGCGACGGCACCATCAGCTGCATCTCCAGCGCGGCCGGGCTGCTCGGCGTCTTCGGCTACGCGGCGTACGGCCCGAGCAAGTTCGCCGTACGCGGACTCTGCGCGGTACTACGGCAGGAGCTCAAGCCCCACGGCGTGAGCGTCACCGTCGTCTACCCGCCCGATGTCGACACGCCGCAGCTGGCCATGGAGGAGCCCCTGCAGCCACCCGAGCTCCGAGCGATCAGCGGCACGATCAAACCGCTCACCCCGCAGCGTGTCGCCGCGGCCATCGTGCGCGGCACCGAATCCGGGCGCTCCACCGTCATCCCGGACTTCCAGACCCGAGCGCTCCGCCGCCTCGTCGGCGCCGCACCGGAGTTCGTCGACCGGGTCCTCGACCGCATCATCGCCAAAACCCGCCGGCGAGAATCGACCGATCCCCGCCGGCACCCCCGGCCCACCCCGTAACACCCACCGCAGGGTGGCACGCCCCGGAGCGGACGCGGACGGCAGCACCATCACAGGCGAGCGATCGCTTGCTCGGCGACTGTGACCGCCGCCAGAGCCACGGACCAGGAAACTCGACGAAATATTGTCTTGTTCACCGCGTGTCACGTTCGTCCTGAATGCGGAGATCCTGTGAGATTAGGACCTTGAGACGGTCGGTGCCCACGGGTGTAGTCCCCTGATCCGCTGACAGGAGCACCGCCACGGACCGCGAGGAGGCTTGGTGGGCGAGGCGCTGGCCGAGCGGGATCTTGAGGCGTCTTCCCTGAGGGAAGCCGAGCAGCCTCGATCAGCAGCTTCCGTGCCGAGGTACTCCGCGGGCGGCCCTCGATGGGACACCACTCGGCGACGGGCGTTGACGACGGTGTTCGTCGCGGGTCTCGTGATCGTAGGCTCCTTCCATGTGGTGTGGTCGTATGTGGTCGGTACGCACGCCTCTGGCCCTCAGACCTTTTATGTCTCCGCGGACGGGCAGGACTCCAACACGGGGACCTCACCGAAGAAGGCCTGGCACTCCCTCGCGCAGGCCAACCATCATGTGTTCGCACCTGGGGACCGGCTGCTGCTGCAAGGCGGCGCGAGTTTCACCGGCAGCCTCGCCTTCCAACGGGGCGAGGCCGGCAATCCCGGCAAGCCGGTCATCGTGGGTTCATACGGCAGCGGCCGTGCGACCATCGTCAGCCCCGGGGATCCGGGGGTGAGCGTCTACAACACCGCCGGCATCGAGGTCAGGGACCTTGTCGTGATCGGCGGGACCCCGGGCAGCAATGCCGTGAGCGGTATCTCGTTCTTCAGCGACCTGCCGAACGGCCCCAAGCTCGACCACGTGTCCGTGTCCGATGTCGACGTGTCCGGCTTCCGGGTGGGTCTGTCGGTGGGAGGCGGTGTCGTCGGCGCGGGGTTTCGAGACGTTCAGGTGACCGACAGTCTGCTGCACGACAACGGCGACACCGGGCTGCAGACCTACGGCCTGAAATTCGATGCGGCCGCGCCGCGCTATGCCAACGAGAACGTCTTCATCTCCGGTGTCCGTGCCTTCGCCAACCTCGGCGACTCTCACGACCACCTGCGCAACAGCGGAAGCGGCATCGAACTCGGCAGTGTCCGCGGCGCGGTCGTGGAGCGGTCGGTCGCGTACGCCAACGGCTCGAACTGCGCCGCGCGCGAGGGACCGGTCGGCATCTGGGCATACGACTCCACCGGCGTCGTGTTCCAACACAATGTGTCCTACGAGAACCATACGGGCGGACTCACCGACGGCGGCGGCTTCGATCTGGACCAGAACGTCTCCGACTCAGTGGTGCAGTACAACTACTCGCACGATAACGACGGTCCCGGCTACCTGCTCTACACCAGCAGGCAGAACAACGCGTTCGCACGCAACATCATTCGTTTCAACATGAGCCGTAACGATGCCCGCAGGCCGCTCAACTACGCGAGCCTTGTGCTGGCGGGCCGACTCATCGACGTCAGCGTCTACCACAACACGGTGGTGTTCCAAGGCACGGGGTCACCGGTGGTGCGGCTTGAGAAGGGCCTGCAGGGCGTGACGGTTCGCGACAACATCTTCGAGTCCGACGGCGGCCGGATGATCGCCTCTGCCGAACCGTTCTCGCCGGCGCAGGTCGCTTTCCAGGGCAACGACTACTACGCACCGCCACCGGCCCGGTGGATGGTGACCTGGGGGTCCAAGGCTTTCGAGTCGCTGCAGGCCTGGACCGCGCGGACCGGGCAGGAAATGGCCGGGTCGACGCACGTGGGTCTCGATCTCGATCCTGAGCTGGCCCTGGTTCCGGCGCCGGGATGGGATCCGACCGGGACGCCGGCGCCGGCTCCCCGGGCCGCTTCGCCGATCTCCGGTCGTAGTCCGGACTTGCGGACTCGCTTCGCGGTTGACGAAGGGCCGGTGGACTACTTCGGCACGGCGCTGGGTGCCTCCACCACCGCGGGGGCTGCTCAGCCGGCCCACGTGACCGGCTGAGCTCCGGGCTCCGCCGGTCAGCCCGAGTATCCGTCGGGGTTGAGCTGCTGGAACAGCCAAGCGTCGGCGCACATGGCGGCGAGATCCCGGGTCGTGTGCCAACCCCAGGCGCGCTGTACGGCCCCGGGATCGGCCACCAGGTGGGCGACGTCTCCCGACCGGCGGCCGACGATCTCGTACGGGACGTCGCGGCCGCAGGCTTCGCTCATGGCGGCCACCAGTTGCAGGACGGATGTCCCGACACCGGTGCCGAGGTTGAGGATGTGCAGCCCATGGGGTGTCGAGGACTGGTCAGGGAGCAGATGTTCCAACGCCGCCCGGTGGCCGTCGGCGACGTCCATGACATGGATGTAGTCGCGCACCGCCGTTCCGTCCGGCGTGCTGTAATCGTCGCCGAAGACGCCGAGGATGTCGCGTCGGCCGATGGCGACCTGCATCGCGTACGGCATGACGTTGTTGGGCACCCCCGTGGGAACCTCGCCGAGCAGACCGCTGGGGTGGGCTCCGACCGGATTGAAGTAGCGCAGGGAGAACACCGTCAGATCAGGCCAGGCGCGGCAGGCGTCGGCGAGAATCTGCTCGCCCATCAACTTCGAGCGGGCGTAGGGATTGGTGGGGCGCGGCGGCTCGTGTTCGTCCAACGGTACGGGGCGGGCGTCGCCGTAGATCGAGCACGACGAGGAGAACACGAGCCGGTGCACCTCGTGCCGACGCATGGCGTGCAGCAGGTTCACCAATCCGGAGACGTTGACGGAGTAGTAGTCGAGCGGAATCTCCACGGACTCGCCGACGGCCTTCTTCGCTGCGAAGTGCACGACGGCGTCGATGCGGTGGTCACGGAACACGCCGTCCAGCGACTCCGTGTCGCGGATGTCGAGCTGGTAGGCCGCGAGCACAGGGCGCCCGCCGACCTTCTCCACACGGCGCAGGGCCGCGGGAGAACTGTTCGAATGGTCGTCGACGACGATCACTTCGTAGCCGTGCTCCAGCAGTTCGACGCAGGTGTGGCTCCCGATGAAGCCGGCGCCTCCCGTCACCAGGACGGTCGCGGGTGTGGTCATGACAGTGATGCCCTCCTGGGCTTGGCGGAGAGGTGCGGAGAACGGGCGGGGTCACCAGCCCAGGATTCTGGTCGCATAGCCCGGATAGGCTGCGACAGCCACGACGAGGGGGGCGGGCGCGATCATCCCGATCCAGATCGAGCCCCACGCGGTTCTGAGAGCCTCCACCACCGGCAGTCCGAACCCTCGCGCGGCCTCCTTGACGTGCAGCAGTGGCACGGCGAGCCCGACGAGGCAGTAGCACGTCGCCCCCAGGATGCACAAAAAGACGTAGCCCACGGTATTCGTCAACTGTTCTCCGGCCAGCGCGGCCAGCGACAGCACCAAGGAGATGACCGGGTACGGCGCGGTCAGCTTGGCGGGAAGGAGCTGGACTCCGGCGTCGCCTTTGCGCGTCACCTGGAACGTCACCTGGCGGGGCCGGATTCTCTGGGCCACAGCGCACACGACTCCCAGACCCGTGTACGGCCAACGGGTGAAGGCGAACAGCCAGCTCTCCCAGCTGACCAGGGGTGCGGATTGCGGTCGCATCAGCCCCCGGCGCCGGAGAAGCAGCGCCAGGAGGATCAGCCAGAGCGTAAGGCTGCCCATGTGCGCCAGGAACGCCAGGTAGTTGACTTTCACCCAGGGGACGCCGGTGACCGCGGCGATCACGGGCAGGGCCAGCCCGGCGGCAGTGGCCCCCGTCAGCAGCGGGTAGTAGCAAAGCACGAAGAGGAAGCGGAGCTTCAATCCGAGGCTCAGCCGTCTGAAATGCGGCGGGAACAGGACGAACAGCAGCGTGGTCAGGCTACGCGACCACTGGAACTCCTGGGTGAGCATGTCGGCGAAGGTCAGTGGCCCCTCGCCGCGGGCGTGCGCGTCGATCGCGAAGCAGCCCTGCCAGCCGGCCGAGTTGAGCAGGAATGTGGTGGAGAAGTCCTCGGCCAGTTCCGGACCCAGGCCCCCGATGTCACTCAACGCCGCGGTGCGCACCGCGTAGTGCGACCCGATGCACATGGGCGCCAAGCCCATGTTGTGACCGAGCTGGACCGGTCCATGCCAGGTGGCTTCGCGGTACAGGCGTCCTCGGGCCGCCCACGACTTCGCGGCGTTCAGATCGCAGACGCTGGGCGCGGCGACGTAACCGATAGCCGGATCGGTGAACGGGCGGACGATCGCGGAGAGATATGTCGGTCCCGGCACGTGGTCGCAGTCGAGCTGTGCCACGACGTCGTAGTCCCGGTAGCCCCAGTGGTCGTAGAAGTAGGCAAGGTTCCCCTCCTTGCACTTGGTGCGCCGCGGCCAGGTGTCGCGGTGGTACTCGGGGATTCCGAAGCGCGTGGACAGTCGCACTCCGTTTGTGGCGCACCAGGTGCGCACCTCGTCGTCGGGCATTTCGTCGCACAGCCACACGTCGTAGGGGACGGCGCAATCCTGCGCCAGCATGGCTGTGAGAGTGGTCCGGGCGGTGGACCAGGCCTCCGACGGTGCCCGGGTCACGACGAAGGCGATGCTCAGTGCCGGCACCTCGATGGCCGGGTCGACCTGGCGCAGATAGGTCGCCGCCACCAGGAAGTAGGCCGGGATGCTGGTGAGATAGAGCAGGATCGCGCTGTTGACGACGAACCCGAAGGTCCCGGCGCGGTGACCCGGTTCGAGCCACCAGAACCAGAACGCGAGGAAGCAGATCAGCCAGCCCATCGACAACAGCCCCACGAACAGGCGGTCCTTGCCGCCGAGCGTCGGCACGAAGGTGGAATCGCTGATGCCCCGCTCCGGCCACGACGGTCCGAACACCGGGCCGTCAGGCCCGACCCGGACCACGTTGCCCCGCGAGACGGCCAGGATGTCCTCGTCGGGCCCGGATTCGCGGACCGGGTCCAGCAGCGTCATGACGTCACGCTCCCTGCAGCTGCGGCCACACCCGTCGCGGGCCGGTGGGGACAGTGGTTCGGCCGCGCCGGCGGCCGTGGGTGAGGTGGTTCACGCAACGCCCGACCGGACCTGAGCACGCGTCCCGCTCAGACCCGCGAAGGCACGACGTGCCCGACAGCGGGCACGGACTGGGCCTGGGCAGGCAGCGGATCGGCCGCCGCCCGGTCGACGGTCGCGTCCGTCTGGGCACCGCGCAACGTGAGGGCGGCCGCCGCGACGGCGTCCGGATGCGCGGCGAACCACTGCACGGTGCGCCGCAGGCCCTCCTCGATCGGGACCTCCGGGGTCCAGCCGAGAGCGCTCTGCACCTGGGCGATGGCCGGCCGCCGTCGCGTCGGATCGTCCTGCGGAAGGGGGAAGAACTCGATCGCGGAGGACGACCCCGTGACCGACAGAACGAGTTCGGCCAGCTCCCGGACCGTCCGTTCCTGCGGGTTGCCGATGTTGAGCGGTCCGGCCTCGGCGGAGTCGATCATCGCCACCAGGCCGCGGACCAGATCGTCGACGTAGCAGAAGCTCCGTGTCTGGTTGCCGCTCCCGTAGATGGTGAGCGGCTCTCCGCACAGGGCCTGGACGATGAAGCTGGAGACCACGCGCCCGTCGCAGGGACGCATCCGCGGGCCGTAGGTATTGAAGATCCGCACGATCCCGGTGTTCACCGACAGACCCCGGTACGCCGTGGTGACCGCCTCCGCGAACCGCTTCGCCTCGTCGTACACGCTGCGCGGGCCGATCGGGTTGACGTTGCCCCAGTAGTCCTCGTGCTGCGGATGCACCAGGGGGTCGCCGTACACTTCGCTGGTCGAAGCCAGGACGAAACGCGCGTCGTGCTGCCTTGCCAAGCGAAGCGCGTTCTCCGTACCGCGGCTGCCGACCGCGAGTGTCTCCAACGGCCGGCGCAGATAGTCCGGCGGCGAAGCCGGGCTGGCCAGATGGGCGACCGCGTCGACCTCGCCGGTGAGATCGATCGGGCGCGTGACATCGGTTCGGACGAACTCGCACCCGGCTTGGCGGAGATGCTCGATGTTCTCCAGCCGGCCGGTCGACAGATCGTCGAGGCAAACCACGGCATCGCCACGCCGGACAAGGGCTTCGCACAGATGAGATCCGAGAAAACCTGCGCCGCCCGTCACGACAACACGCATTCCAGCCTCCAACACCGAGTGTTCGCCGATCGGTCTACCACGAAAACCGCAAATCAGGGCAAGAGCAAAGATACGTCATCGAAAATTGGTATACGGGCATTTGACCGGCGACGGGGCCGCGGACGATCCGGGACTCAGCAGCAGACCGAGGCGGACACCGGATCGCACCCCGGGTGCTGTGCGGGGCGGCCGAGCTGCCACACGTGCCAGCCGTTCGCGAGCCAGGGGTCGGCCTCGACCGCGTTGCGCACGTCCACGAGAACCCGCCCCGGAGCCAACGCCCCGGCCTGCGCCGGCAGCTTGGCGTCCCTGGTGAACTGCGGCCACTCGGTCGCGATCACCACCACTTCGGCGCCGGCGAGAGCACCTTCGACGGTGTCGGCACAGGTCAGGTCTGGGCGGAGCTGCCGGACCCCCGCCATGGACCAGGGGTCGTAGACGACCGGCCGTGCACCGTGGGCCGTGAGCCGGTCGGCCAGCGCCAGCGCCGGCGAGTGGCGCAGGTCGCTCGTCCCGGCCTTGAAGCTGGCGCCGAGGAAGGCGACGGGCACGCCGGCCAGGGGGCCGCCGTACGCCTGCTGGATCAGGTCGACCGCGGCGCCGACGCGTGTGGCGTTGATGTCCTGGACCGAGTCCAGCAGTGCCCGGGCACGGCCGGCGCCCAGTTGGCCGAGGCGGTGGGAGAAGGCTGCGACGTCCTTGGGCAGACAGCCGCCGCCATAGCCGATGCCAGGCCGCATCCCGGCGTGCCCGATCCGCTCGTCGATGCCGATCGCGTGCGCGACGGCGTTCACGTCGGCATCGATCAGGCTGCAGGCCTCGGACAGGGCGTTGATGTAGGAGATCTTGACGCACAGGAAGGAGTTCGCCGCCGATTTGATGATCTCGGCAGTGGCCGGGGTGGTGACGATCATCTCCACACCGCGGGCGAGGATGGGTGCGTATACCTCCTCCATCGCCTTCTGCGCGGCCGCGGAGCTCAAGCCCACCACGATACGGTCGGGGCTGAGGCTGTCCTGTATGGCATGGCCCTCGCGCAGGAACTCCGGGTTCCAGACCAGATCGATGCCCTCGGTCTGCGCGCGGGCGTCGACGATCTGTTGCAGAACCGCCACCGTGCCGATCGTGATCGTGCTCTTGCCGACGATGGTGCACGGCCCGTGCAGCATGGGCACCAGGGACTCCAGCACGTCGGTGAGGTAGCGGATGTCATATCCGTCGCCTCCTTCGCGAAGCGGTGTGCCCACCGCGAGGAAGTGCAGGTCGGCGAATTCCGCCGCCCTGGCGAGGTCCGTGGTGAACCGCAGCCTTCCAGAGCCCACATGCTGCGCCAGCAGCTCGGGAAACCCGGCCTCGTAGAAAGGGGCGGCGCCGGCGCCGAGGGCTCGACACTTGTCCGCGTCGAGTTCGACGCCGATCACTTCATGGCCGAGCTCTGCCATCGCAACAGCGTGGGGAGCCCCTAAATGGCCGCATCCGATCACCGAAACGCGCATGGAGTGTTCCTGTTTCTGGGTTGACAACTCTTAATACGCGCGGGGCGCACGACATTCGGTGGTGCCGACATCGCGCGTCGCCCGAAGCCGAATGTCCCACATCGTCCAGATCACCACGCAGTCCAGCGCCCGGGCGAACAAGACGCGGGAGGTAACCCTTTTATATCCTGTCACGCCGAGGGGAATGACGGGCTACGGCGGCTTCTGGATCGATGTGTGATATTGGGAACGGGTGAGCTCACGCAAGTCAGCGTAGTTGGCGCATTCGGGGTTGTCATGTAGCGAATGGGTGAATCTAAATCGTGTTGGTATTCTGGTATGTCAGTCGTAGAACAGGAATAGGCGGCCGCCCGTGAGCTGACCTCCGGCGCCGGTGCGGGCTGGATCTGGACTGATCCGAAGAGATCTAGACCTTCACCTGCTTTCCGAGCTCCTCGGCCAGATTACGCAGCTGTTCACCGACGATCGGGTTCTTCTCGTCGTTGCCGCCACCGGTCGTGGACGTGACTTCGAGGGCTGCGTTTCCGCCGGAGGCCTTGAGCGCGACGACGGCGGCCAGGCCGGCGCCGGGCATGAGCACGGCTTTGCCCGCGTCGTATTTCTGGGTGACGACCTTCTCGATGTCGCCAGTCGAGATCTCGGCGTCTCGCGACAGCACCGGCGCCATCAAGGCCACCGCCTGGCCGTGGCGGACGCCGGTGAGGGTCGCCTCCACGTATCCGCCGGTGGACAGCTTGTAAGTGCACGTGATCATCCCGCCGCCGAATGTCTGGAGCGGTGAACCGTCCTTCACGTCGGTGGCGCTCTCCGCGTCCACCGGATGGGCGTCGGGATCATCCGATCCGGAATCGGGCACCGCGGTGCCGGACACCCCGGCTTTCTTCAGCGCCGCGTTGATGTCGAAGCCGACCGGGCAGGGTTCGGTCGGGGCGGCCTTGGCTTTGTCCGCGGCCTGTTGCAGCTTGTCGACGGAGACCTTCGAATCCGAGCTTCCACATGCCGCCAGGGCAGCGGTCGCGACGGCCAACGCCAGTATTGCGATCACAGGTACTGGGCTCTTCATCCGCTCACCGTAGTGCGAGTGCCCGGGGTGGGCTCCCCGTGGGGTCGTCGCAAGCAGAAGACCGCTCACTGTGACAGCTCGACGGTGGCAGAACCCTCACGTCGAACGACAATTCGCCAAAGCCCTCCGGGTGATCCCGCTCCACGGCTGATCTGCGACTTCCAAGATCAGCGCTTCCCGCACAGCCGGGCACCACGGAGACGGTCGCAGCAACGTGGACTCCTCGAGTCACTGGAGCGGCTGACGAAGTCGTGCCGTTGGACGGCGACCAGTGGTGCGCCGGCACCTCGGCGCAAACTCTTCGGCCGCCGCTGACGCACAGGCGCACAACGGCACCTCCGGAGACCGGACAAAGACCGGACAGGTTCAATGGCAGAAGCTGGGAGGCGGGTAGTCCGGCTATCCGCTCCCAACCCCACGACCTACAGGCTGCTGCAAGCGAGATCGGCCAGCAGCATCTCGATGACGTGTTCCTCTTCGACGCGAAGTGCGTGAGTCGCAATATGGTGCCGCAGCTCCGGATCCCACGGGGTGTCCCGGGCCTCGGCCGGTGGGAGGGGGCTGCCCAGGCCTCGGGTCACGGCGTCGAGATACGCCGTGTGATCATAGTGCCACGGGGTGGCGGGGCTTCCAGCGCGCTGTGCCAGGCTGAAGACGCCGTCGGCGATGCGGGTGGAGGCGGGGAAGTCGATGGAGCTCACGGTCGGCGGAGTCGGCGTGGGGACGGCCGTCACCGGCGACGCGCACGCCACAGCCGGACTGGACGTGCCCTGGAATTCGAACGCGCCGCGATCGTCGAACGTCCGCGCGCCGGTCCCGGTGTCGCAGACCCCTGTGTCGTCCCGTCGAGCGGTGCCGAGCAGGTCGGTGTCCGTCTCCCCGGCAGCGGCGGAGTCGGCGGAGTCGATCGCCGGGGAACCGGCCTGGAGCGTGCCGTCGGCGTTGAGTCTCGGGGCGGCGTTGACCTCGTGCAGGCCGCCGTGCCCGAGCGCGGCCAGGTGCGCCCCGTCCGGAATCAGGGTGCTGCCGACCTGGTAGGCGACGCCGGTCGGCATGTCGACGAGGTTGTCCTCGATCGCCGCGTTGCCCCAGGCGCCCTGGTCGATCGCGATCCCGGCCTGGAACGCCGGGTTCGACGCCGCCTGGTGCGGCAGCGCGGTGCCGGTCGCGATGACGTTGTTCTCGATGTGGCGGGCAGGCAGCGGGTTCGGCGTGTAGTTCTCGACCGTGTGGCGCGTCCCTTATCGCCTCTCAACCGGCAGCCGGGGTGTGCGGCCGCAGCGAAAAGGCCCCAACTCACCTCGTGAGCTGGGGCCCCTCTCCTTCTGTCGCTACACCCCGGGTCACCGACTCGCTGTCAGCAGCAAAGGCTGCAACGGACTCGTCGCGTCGGGAACGACGTAACCACCTACCGTGATGTCGCCGGTCCTCACCGACAGCGCGTTGGGCGCGGAATCGATGCCGACCGCAGGCAGGCTCAGCGAGTGCCAGCCCGTCCCGTCCAGCTGCTGGCCGTAAGCCAGGCTGGTGGTCTTGTCGTAGCCGACGACCGTGACGCCGCCGGGAGTCGGAGCGAGGGCGCTGATGAATCCGGTCCCGGGCGCCGGGACGGTCTTCCAGCTGTGGCCGTCGTAGTGCGCCAGCAGCGGGTGGCCTCGGTCGTTGTCGTCGACGAGGGTGCGGCCGGCGGCCCAGACGTCGTTCGGGGCGGTGGCCGCGACGGTGTTGAACTCGCCGTAGAGGCCGGTGTCCGGGACGGTCGCGCGGGTCCAGGTGTGGCCGTCGTAGTGCAGCAGGACCGGCTGGTCGGTGCCGTCGGTGAGGACGCCGCCGGCCCAGATGTCGTGGGGGCCGGTGGCCGTGATGCCGAACATCATCGTGTCGGGGATGCCGGGCGACAGCTTGACGTACTGCCAGGCTTTGCCGTCCCAGTGCTCGACGAGGCCGGTGTCGTAGGACTCGTCGCCGCGCATGCGCTGGGTCCAGCCGACGGCCCAGGCGTCGCGCGCGCCCACGGTGGAAACGCCGAGGAAGCCGGCGGCGAGGGTGCCGGCCGGGACGGAGGCGTAGGCGGTGCTCCAGGTCTTGCCGTCCCAGTGCTCCGTGAGGATCGAGCCCTCGGTCGACGAGTCGTTGTCGCCGACCAGCCACACGTTGCGGGCGCCGTCCGCCGACAGGGCGTTGATACGGCTGTTCGCGCCGTCGGCGGGTGTGGCGATCCGCTTCCAGCCCTTCCCGGCGCGGTCGTCGCGGGCCAGCAGCATCGGGTTGAGGGTCTGGCCCTGGCCGTCGGTGGTCAGCTGGAAGCCGGCCGCCCACGTGGTGTGCTGGTCGATCCGGGTCATGGCCAGGACGTTGCCGGCCACCCCGGCCGGGACCGGGTCCCGCTGCCAGCGGCCGGCCGCCTGGGCGGTGCCCACAGCCGCGGCGGTGAAAGCCGCAACGGACAACAGCGTCGCCGCTGCTCGTTTCACAGAGTTCATGATCACGCCTCCTCATCCACGGAGGCGCCATTCCCAACACCCCCGTGCCTTCACGACGCCCGGGAGCCGAGCGAGGTTACACGCGACGCCAAAATTGGTGAAACTTTCGCTCGGTGAAGGTACGCGCCGCAGGTCAGAGCGCTGCGAGCAGTACAGGACATTGACTGGCCCCGCGCCGTTCCCGACGGTCGGAATGCCCCCGGCCGTCCGATCAGAGGGACACCCGTTGATGAGACTCCGCAGACCCCGGTTCCGCGCGCAGGGACCGATCGCCACGCTCGCCGCCGGCCTGCTGGCGACCGGCGTGCTGACGCTGGCGGCGCCGACCGCCGCGCACTCCGGCACGCCGTCGGCCACCGCCGCACCGTCGGCCACCGGCGAGTTCGACTACGCCGAGGCCTTGCAGGACTCGATGCTCTTCTACGAATCCCAGCGCTCCGGCCCGCTCCCGGCCGACAACCGCGTGCTGTGGCGCGGGCCGTCCGACCTCACCGACGGCTCCGACCACGGCCTGGACCTGACCGGCGGCTACCACGACGCCGGCGACGAGGTGAAGTTCGGCCTGCCCGAGGCGTACTCGATGACGGCCCTGGCCTGGGGCGCGATCGACGACAAGGCCGGTTACCAGAAGTCCGGGCAGTGGCAGTACCTGGAGCGCGACCTGCGCTGGGGCGACGACTACATCATCAAGGCGCACCCCTCGGCGCACGTCTTCTACGGCCAGGTCGGCGACGGCAGCAGCGACCACAGCTTCTGGGGCCCGGCCGAGGTCAACCCCGAGCCGCGGCCGTCCTACGCGGTGACCGAGTCGTGCCCGGGCTCGGACCTGGTCGGCCAGGCGGCCGCGGCGATGGCCGCGTCGTCGATCGTGTTCCAGACCGACGACCCGACGTACTCCGCGAAGCTGGTCGCCCAGGCCAAGTCGCTGTACGAGTTCGCCGACGACTACCGGGGCAAGTACGACGCCTGCATCACCGGGGCGTCCGGCTTCTACACCTCGTTCAGCGGCTACTGGGACGAGCTGGTCTGGGGCGCGATCTGGCTCTACAAGGCCACCGGCGACACGACGTACCTGACCAAGGCCGAGACGTACTTCACCAACCTGAACAAGGCGAACCAGACCACGACACCGGAGTACGCCTGGACGATCAGCTGGGACGACTCCTCCTACGCGTCCTACATCCTGCTCGCCGAGATCACCGGCCAGCAGCAGTACATCGACGACGCCGAGCGCAACCTGGACTGGTTCACCACCGGCTACAACGGCCAGCACGTGAGCGTGTCCCCCGGCGGTGAGGCGCAGGTCGACGTCTGGGGCACCGCGCGCTACGCGGCGAACGAGGCGTATTTGGCGCTGGACTTCGAGAACTGGCTCAAGGCGCAGGGCCTCGACACCGTGCGGCAGGCCGCCTACCACGACTTCGCGGTGCGCCAGATGAACTACATCCTCGGCGACAACCCGAACAAGGAGAGCTACGAGGTCGGGTTCACCAACGACGGCACCAGCACCGCCTGGCCGCAGCAGATCCACAACCGGCCCGCCCACGACTCGTGGGACCAGAGCATGAGCGACCCGGCCTACACCCGGCACCTGGACTACGGTCTGCTGGTCGGCGGCCCCACCTCCGGCGACGGCTTCACCGACAGCCGCCAGAACTACCAGCAGACCGAGGGCGCGCTGGACTACAACGCCCTGTTCTCCGGAGCGCTGGCCGAGCTGACCACGGAGTACGGCGGCACGCCGCGGGCGAACTTCCCGCCGACCGAGACGCCGGACGGGCCCGAGGAGTTCATGCAGGCTTCGCCGAACCAAGCCGGCTCGAACTTCATCGAGATCAAGGCCGAGGTGGTCAACAAGTCCGGCTGGCCGGCCCGGCACCTGACGAACGGCTCGTTCCGGTACTACTTCACGCTCGACGCCGGTGAGACCGCCTCGCAGCTCCAGCTGACGTCGCCGTACAACCAGTGCAACGCTCCGGGTCCGATCACGCAGTACTCGGGCTCGACGTACTACGTGACGATCAGCTGCGTCGGCGACGACGTCGCTCCGGCGGGGCAGTCGCAGTTCCACCGTGAGGTGCAGTTCCGCATCACGTTCCCGGCGGCGCACGACTACACCAAGGACTGGTCCTACCAGGACCTGGCGGGCCTGGCGACCAACTCGACGCCGATCACCACCAGCCACATCGAGCTCTACGACGGCAGCAGCAAGGTGTGGGGCACCGCCCCGAGCGGCGGCACTCAGACCACGCCGCCCGGCGCGCCCGGCACGCCGGCCGCCTCGGCGGTCACCGCCACCGGCGCGACGCTGACCTGGGCCGCCTCGACGCCGGGCACGAACCCGGTGGCGGGTTACGACGTGTACAGCGTGTCGGGGACGACGTCGACGAAGGTGGCGTCCTCGACGACGACGTCGGCCACGCTGACCGGGCTGACGCCGGGGACGGCGTACACGTTCGACGTCGTGGCGCGGGACAGCGCGGGCAACCAGTCCGCGGCCTCGGCGACGGTGGCGGTGACGACCACGTCCTCGTCGGCGACGCCGCCGAGCGCCCCGACCGGCGTGACGGTCACGGCGACGGAGTCCACCACGGTAGGGCTGAGGTGGAACGCCGCTACGGCGGGGACGGCGGCGATCGCGAGCTACACGGTGTACAAGGCCGGCTCCCCGGCGACGGCTGTCGCGACGGTCAACGCTCCGGCTACGACGGCGACCGTCAGCGGCCTGACGCCCTCCACGGCGTATCAGTTCTATGTCGTGGCCACGGACGCGAACGGGCTCAGCTCGGCCGCGTCGGCGAGCGTGTCGGCGACCACCACAGCCGGATCGCCACCACCGTCGTCGGTCTCGGCGCAGTACGAGACCAGCGTCACCACGGCCACGACGCAGTCGTTCCAGCCGATGCTGAACCTGGTCAACAACGGCACCAGCGCGGTGCCGCTGTCGTCGGTGACCGTCCGGTACTGGTTCACGTCCGACGGCGGAGCGAGCACGTTCGCCACGAACTGCTGGTACGCGCTCGTCGGCTGCGCGAACGTCACGCAGTCGGTGGTCGCGGTTCCGGCGGTGACCGGCGCCGACCACTACGTGCAGGTCGGCTTCACGGCCGCGGCGGGCAGCTTGGCCGCCGGAGCTTCAAGCGGCCAGATCCAGAGCGCGGTCAACAAGAGCGACTGGTCGAACTTCACCCAGACCAACGACTACAGCTTCAACGCGGCCGACACGGCGTGGACGGCGAACACGGATGTCACCGTTTATGTGAACGGGACGCTGGTTTGGGGGACTGAGCCGCACTGACGGGAGCGCATAACGCGAAGCCTGATAAGCGGCCGAGACCTGGGCGCCCGGAAACAGTGAAGACCGGGCGCCGCCGTCTCAACCGAGCACCGTCAGCCGGCCGGGAGCGGTCATCATCATCGGAGTGCGGTACTCCATGGCGATGGTCTGGCCGTCGGTGGCGTTGACCGTGACGGATGCCTCGCAGCAGCGGGACTTGGTGATGTACTTGAAGTAGATCTTCACTTCGTGGCGGCCGGGGGCGACCGAGATGGTGCGGTCGCCCCAGGAGCCCTTTTCGGGGGTTCCGTCGACTTCGATGGTGAGCTTGGTCGCGTAGAGCAGCCAGGCCATGGGGCTGTGGCGTCCGTTGATTCGGAGGGTGGCCTTCTGTGCCATGGTGGCTCCATTCGCCGGGGGCGGGGTCGCGTTCGGGTGCGATTCGGCACCGAGTTTTGCGTGCCCGCCGTTTCCCCGCACCAGCGAAATTACGTAGTCAGCCACGCAATCGACGGCCTCGGTGAGCAAGAGCGGACCGTTCTTGCGCGCGGCCAGGTGACGAATGTCCACAAACCCAGCGAGCCCGGCCCGCCCCCGAAGGAGCAAGCCGGGCTCGCCGTCGCTCAGTGCCGAGCCATCAGCACTCAGCACTCAGCCATCAGCACTCAGTGCTTCGCCACGTTCGGCGTGGCCAGGTGCGCCGCCGCGGGGCGGCCGGGGCCCGAGCCGGTGCCGGAGGCGGTCGCGATGTCCGCCGCCAGCTGCTGGTCGACGTGCAGCGGCAGGGCGCTGGTGCCGCCGAAGACGAAGGCCCAGTTCGCAGCGCCGCGGTTGGCGTCGATCAGGGAGTCCTCGGCCGGGGTGAGGCCGGTGACCGGGTTCACCAGGAGCAGCGGGCCCTGGCGGTTGCCCATCAGGGCGCCGCCGGACAGCGAGTCCGGCCAGTTGAGGCCGGTGGCCACGCCGACGGAGCCGAAGGCACCGAAGATCTCGTGCGCGACCAGGTAGGAGGTCTGGTAGCGGTCGGCGCCGACCAGGGCGTCGTAGCCGGACCAGCCGGCGCCCTTGAGCGCCGTGTTCGCCGAGCCGCCGACGCCGGCCAGGTAGCGGAGCTGGCCGCTGTTGGCCTTGGCCTCCAGGTAGGCGTCCGTCGAGGCCGGCATGGAGTTGCCGTTGGTCAGGACCACGACCATGCCGTCGAAGGAGCCGGCCGCCGCGCCCGCGGACAGCGCGTCCGGGTAGTTGGTGCCGGTGGCCACCAGGACGTCGGAGGCGCTGGGGTCGACCGCGTTGGCGATGCTGACCGCGGTCTGGAAGCGGTCGGCGCCCGCGATGCGGACGACGTTGTAGCCCAGGTGCTGCAGCTCGGCCTGGACCGCCGGCGAGATGGCCGCCGTGCCGCCGAGGACGTAGACGGTGCCGGGGGTCGGCAGGATCCGGCGGATCTCGGTCAGCGTCTCGCTGTTCAGCGAGGTACTGGGGGTGAGCAGGAGCGGGCCGTTCTTGTGCGCGGCCAGCGCGGCGCCGCCGAGGGCGTCGGCGAACACGTCGGAGCGGGTCAGCACGACCGACTTGGCCTGCTGGCGCGAGTCGTTCGCCGCGCCGGCCGTTCGCCAGGTCTCGTGCGAGGCCTGGACCGCGGTGTCGACGCGGTCGGTGCCGGCGAAGCGGAAGACGTGGCCCGGGTTGTCGGTGCGCACGGCCAGGCCGCCGGTCTGGCCGGTGATGCCCTGCTCCAGCTGCGGCGAGGGCGAGGAGGCGGCCAGCGCCGCGGCCACGTCCACCTGGTAGGTGCCGTTGATGGCGCTGCCGGAGGGGACCGCGCGGTTGGTGTACTCGAATGCGACCGACAGATCGGGGTTCGGCGAGTCGGCCGCCTCGAAGATCGGCGTGGCGTGGTTGCCGGTCATCCACGTGATCTGCTTCGGCGCGGACCAGGCGTTGCCCTGCAGCGTGGTGGCGAACAGCTGGGCGTCGCCGTTGCCGTCGGTGCGGACGAAGACGATGGTCTTGCCGTCCGCGGAGATGGTCGGCTGCGAGCCGCCGGTGGTGGCCGAGCCCGGCGAGACGACCGTGCTGTAGAGCTGCTGGCCCTGCGCGTTGTAGGACGCCACGCCGATGCCGGTGTTGCCGCTGCCGTCCGTGGTCTGCACCACGACGGTGGCGTTCACGTCGCCGGCCACGTCGGCGTTGCTCAGACCCAGGCCCCCCGGCGCGACCGACGAGGAGATCAGGTCGAACGTCGGGCGCCCGGAGCCGAGCGAACCGCCGTTGGCCAGCGCGCCGACGACCTTGGCGCCGGCACCGGTGCCCTCGGTCCACCACACGGCCTCGCTGCTGACGTCCCAGACGGTGTGCGACGGCGAGGAGCCCTGCGCGATCCTGATGATGTGCGAGCCGTCGAAGTCGGCGGTGTAGATCGCGTTGTCGCCGCCGATGAAGGCGAACCGTCCGCCCTGCCCGGCCCACGAGACGTCGTGGGCGCCGGCCGGCAGGCCGATCTTGCCGCCGTTCACGACGTTGATGACCCCGCCGGCGGTGATGGTCAGCGGGTTCGCGCCCACGCCGCCGTAGGAGGTCGCGTGCGCCGCGCCCCCCGCGACGAGAGCGGACCCGATGGAGGAAGCGAGGATCGCGGCGATCGCGACCGGCTTCCGACCGAAGTTACTGGACAAAATTACCCTCCCCGGTAATAGATGCCGACACTGCGTTCGACACCTGAGAGCCGCAGAATACAACTCCCCCAGAAGCGGTTTACAACCAGATTCGCCCACCGATCCGATTACGTGTTCGGGCTGGTCACGAATGCGGAGCAGTCGACTACAGCAAAGTGATGAGGCGGCTACGTCTCGGGCCGCCGGGGTTATTTAACCCATCTGACCAATCGCCTCGGTCTGTTCACGCGACGCATACTCACCCGCAGGGCCGCGTTCGCCAGGGCAAGTTTTATCAGGCTCCTGATTCGTTCGCGCGCTTTCCGCCTACGACCGAAGGGTTTTTCCGACCATGCTGAGACGTGGGCGTCTGCGCGCGCCTGTTTCGCTCCTCGTCGCCACATCCCTGGGACTGTTCGCCGCGGCCCAGGCCCAGACTCCCGCCTTCGCGGCGCCGTCGGCGCCCGCTTCCGCCGCCACGGCCTCGACGGCCGGCTCCACGACCGGCTCCACCGCCGACGTCACCCAAGCCTGCGCGACACCGACGTCGAAGAACGTCTACCGCTGCTACGCCCTCCGCGTCACCGCGGTCAAGGGCGTCAAGGGCTTGATGGCCACCACCGCTCCCGCCGGCCTGTCGCCGAGCGATCTGGCCAGCGCCTACAAGCTCCCGGCCAACGGCGGCGCCGGTGCCACGATCGCTGTCGTCGACGCCTACGACGACCCGAACGCCGCGAGCGACCTCGCCGTCTACCGCCAGGAGTACGGCCTGCCCGCGCTGAACAGCGGCCAGTTCCTCAAGGTGAACCAGCGGGGCGTGCAGGGCAGCTACCCGACCCCCGACGACGGCTGGTCGGCGGAGATATCGCTCGATCTCGACATGATCTCGGCCGCCGCCCCCAAGGCCGACATCATCCTCGTCGAGGCGGACAGCGCGAACACCGACAACCTCGGCGCCAGCGTCAACGAGGCCGTGGCGCTCGGCGCCGGCTACGTGTCGAACAGCTACGGCACCGGTTACACGTCCACGCCCGGAAGCGGCGAGTCGAGCGCGGATCTGCAGACCTCGCAGGAGTACTACAACCATCCCGGTGTCGCCGTCGTGGCCGCCAGCGGTGACAGCAGCTACGGCGTCTCGTTCCCCGCCGCCTCCCCCTACGTCACCTCCGTCGGCGCGACCTCGCTCGTGCGGGACGCGTCCACGGCGCGCGGCTGGACCGAGGCCGTCTGGAACAGCAAGGGCCACGCTCCCGGCTCCGGGTGCTCGATCATCGAGCCGAAGCCCGCGTTCCAGCAGGACGCCGGCTGCGCCGGGCGCACCGTCGCCGACGTCTCGGCGGTCGGCGACCCGCTCACCGGCGTCGCGGTCTACGACTCGTACGGACCCGCCGGCACCGGCTGGGCCGTCTACGGAGGCACCAGCGCCGCGACGCCGATCATCACCTCGGCGTACGCCGACGCCGGGCCGATCGCCGGCGGCAGCTATCCCAACAGCTACCCGTACGCGCACGCCGACGCCGTCAACGACGTGACCTCCGGCAACGACGGCACGTGCACCCCCGCGTACCTCTGCACGGCCGGCCCCGGCTACGACGGCCCGACCGGTCTCGGCACGCCCAACGGCACCGCCGCGTTCACCAGCGGCCCGATGGGGACGTTGAGCGGCACGATCACCGACGCCGCGTCCGGCAAGCCTGTGGCCGACGCGAAGATCACAGCATCGGGCGCGTCGAACGCCGCCACGATCACCGGGCCCGACGGCACGTTCACGATGCCGCTCACCCCCGGCTCCTACAAGCTGGCGGTGTCGGCCTTCGATTATCAGGCCACGACGAAGGACGGCGTGGTCGTCACCGCGAACACGACCAGCACGGACACGGTCGCGCTGACCAAGCTTCCCGAGGTGACCGTCAGCGGCACCGTCGCGGACGCCTCCGGGCACGGCTGGCCGATGTACGCCTCGATCCAGGTCGACGACGGCATCCCCGGCGGCCCGTTCTACACCGACCCGAAGACCGGCAAGTACTCGATCCAGCTGCCGGAGAACGAGACCTACACGCTGCACACCGCGTCCGACTACGCCGGCTACACGAGGCAGGACGTCAGCGTCACGACGCAGAGCACGAACAAGGTCCAGAACATCGGTCTGGCCGCCGACACCCTGCCCGAGCTGGGGTCGCCGCTCGGCTACACCCAGCACAGCGCGGGAGACACCGAGACGTTCGGGACCAAGACGCAGCCGGCCGGCTGGAGTGTCCAGACCGCCACCGGTCCCGCGTGGAACTTCAACTCCCCGCTGCCGGACTTCACCGGCGGTACCGGTGGATTCGTCGCGGTGGACACCGGCCTCGCGCCGACCGACACCTCGCTGCTGACTCCGGTCGTCACCATCCCGGCCGCGCAGACTCCGTTCGTGTCCTTCAACAGCTCCGGAGCCGGCGGCACCGCCGAAGTCGACTACAGCCTCGACGGCGGCAAGACCTGGACCGTCGGGAGCTCGGAGGAGGCGACGCGGGAGATCGGCCCGGAGCTGGTCGCGGTCCCGGCGTCCGACAGGCCGGTCGCGCTGCAGATCAAGTTCCGTTACGCGGCCAACACCGCGACCACGACCTTGGGCTCCGACTGGGAGCTGTCGGACGTCCGGGTCGGCGGCTCCTGGGTCACGCCGCAGCCCGGCGGCCTGGTCGTCGGCAACATCAAGGACGGCAACACGGCCGGCGCACTCGATGCCGCGACCGTGTCCGTGGCCGGGATGCCGGCGACGCAGACCGGGACCAGCGCTCCCATGCCGGGGGTCGCGGGCCGCACGGACGGCTTCTACTACTTCTTCTCCTCCGCGACCGGCAAGCAAAAGGTCACGGCTTCGCTGTACCAGTACAAGTCCGTCTCCACGAGCGTTTCGCTGGCCGCGGACAAGGCGAACGTCGTGGACTTCACGTTGCCCACGGGCCGGCTGGTGACCAGTGGATCGCTCGACGCGACGGTCTCTCGTCAGGGCACTGCCACGCGGGACCTCACGCTGACCAACACCGGTGACGCTCCGCTGACGGTGAAGCTCGACCAGTTCGCCGGGTCGGCGGCCTCGGCCCGGAACCAGGGCGCGCCGCTTCAGCTGTTGCCGGTCGCCCCGGGTGACCGGGCCGCTCTGCTGTCGCCATGGGACAAGACCTCGCGGGCGGCCTTGCAGAACGGTGGGGCGGTGTTCGCCGGCGGCAACGGCACGCGGCCCGACACCGGGACGACGGCCGCGGGTCCGGCGTGGGCGTCGGTCCCCGACATCCCCACCAGGTCCGAGGCGATGGTCACCGGGACGTACAACGGCGTTCTGTACGCGGGGCTGGGTGACGGCGAGGACATCCTGACGCTGAACACCTTCTTCGCCTACGACCCGGCCACCGGCAAGTGGACCCAGAAGGCCAGCGCGCCGTACAGCGCCGCCGCGGCGGCCGGCGGGTTCATCGGCGGCAAGTTCTACACCGAAGGCGGCGTCGCGGTGTCGCCGGATTACGAGCTCTCCATCGAGGACACGACGCAGATCTACGACCCCGCCACGGACACGTGGACCACGGGGGCGCAGAACCCGAACGCGACGTCCAGCGGCGGCTCGGCGGTCCTCGACGGGAAGCTGTACGTCGTCGGCGGCACCACGGCGACGTCCCAGCCGCTGACCACGGTCAGCGTCTACGACCCGAGCACGAACACGTGGGGGACGGCGGCGTCGTACCCGGAGCCGATCGCCGACGAGGCGTGCGCCGCCGTTACCGGCAAGCTGTACTGCGCCGGCGGCGTCAACGCCGCGGGCGGCAATGAGCCGACGGACGCCTTCGCCTACGACCCGGCGAAGAACAGCTGGAAGCGGATCGCGAGCCTGCCGATCAGCCTGGCGACTTCGGCTTCCGGCAGCGCCGACGGCCGGTTCCTGATCTCCGGCGGCTTCACCGGCGCCGACGCGACCGTCACCAACCAGGGCTTCGCCTACGACCCGGCGATGGACTGGTGGACGCCGCTGCCGAACGCGCCCGTGGCGCGCTTCTGGGCGACCGGCGCGATGGGCTTCTACGTGGTCGGCGGGCTGCAGGACGTGTTCGCCGGCAAGAACCTGCCCACGGTCTCGCGCCTGACCGGCTACGACCAGAGCGGCCCGGTGCGGCTGCCGTGGCTGTCGACGGACCGGACGACGCTGACGATCCAGCCGGGCTGCCAGGTGACTGTGCGGGTCCGCCTGGACGCGAGGCAGTCGGGGCTGAGCGGGCCGGGCACGGACAGCGGGGTGTTCGAGTTCGAGACGGACTCGCCCTACGCGGTCGGTGCGGTGCCGGTGTCGATGACGGTGCGCTGAGCGGAAGGAAGAGCAAACGTGGCGGCGGGACCGGGAATGGCTTCCGGTCCCGCCGCCGCGCGTATGTCAGCTCTCTGTCGGCTCTGTCGGCTCTGTCGGCTCCCCATGCAAGCCTCCCGCCTGCGCCACGCTCACTGCCAGCGCCGTCCTCGACGTCACCCCGAACTTGCGCATCGCGGACCTGAGCTGCGCCGCGACGGTGTTCGGCGAACGCGACAGCGCAGCGGCGATCTCGCGGTTCGTCAGACCTTGGAGAAGCAGGGCCACGACATCCGATTCCCGGGGCGAGAGCTCGTTTCCGTAGCTCGGCCGCCCGCCGAGCCGAGCCTTCTGGACCGCGCGCGTGCAGCGCTCGGCCCCCTCGCGCGCCCGCGCCTCGTCCCGGGGCCGCGGCAGCTGCGACCATGCCTTGGCCGTGGCATCCCATCCGCGGGTCGCCGCCTCGTACTCGCCGCGGGTCTCGGCGAACACGGCTCGGCATTCCGCGAGTCCTGCGAGTGCGGCAGGCGCGTTTCGGCCGCTCAGCCCCTCGGCGAACTGTGCGATCAGGCGCTCCGCATCGTCCTCCAGACCGGCTGCCATGAGCGCCGCCACCCGCGCAGGCGCCAGGTCCGTGGCCCAAATCCAGATGCTCTTGTCCGCGATCAGCCGCAGGGGCTCCTCGGTCAGAGCGAGCGCCCGCGCCGGGTCTCCGGCGGCGAGCCGGATCCGGGCCTGCGCGGCGGCGGCCTCCACCCACAGGTCGAGCGCGCCCCGACGGCGTCCCTCGTCCCGGAGCGTGGCCACCAGGTCTTCGACGCCTGCGTCGCCCCCAAAGAGCTTCAGATGTGCCGCCACCAATTGCGCGTCCAGCCGGCACCGCGACTCCTCGGCCGTGTCCGCCCACTGCTCGGCCCGATCGGCCAAGCCGTCCCACGCGCCGGTGAAGTAGTCGAGGTGCAGCGCCGTCACCAGCGCCATCTCGCGCACCAGCCGATAGCCGTGCTGGTCGGCGAGCTCGACGGCGTCGGCCAACCGGCGCCGCGCCTGCGCGTAGTACCCCCACCGCATCGCCGAGTCCCCGAGGTTCAGCGCGGCGTTGGCCCGGTTGAGCACGAACTGCTGCGCCGCCTCGTCCTCGTCCAGTTCCGCGGCCAACGCCCAACCCGACTCCTCGCCGAGTTCGAGCAGCGCGGTCAGCCGGCTGACCGTCAGCGACATGCGCTCGGACGCCGCCAGCTCGGAGTCCGCCGAGAGCTGATGGGCCCGCTCCAGCCAGAGCAGGTGTGCGGCGGCCGGCCATGTGCTGGCGACCATCGGGCTGCCCAGCGACGTCATCGCGAAGATCCCGGCGTAGGAGCCGACTTCCAGATCCGGCAGGGCCTGAAGCAGTTCCTCCGCCGCGGCCGCGAACTCGCCGAGGATGACCAGGATGCGCGCCAGCTGGCTGCGCACCTCCGCACGATCGCGGGCGCTGAGCCGGTCCGATGCCAGGACGGCGCGCAGCGCGGCCATGACCTCCGAATGCCGCGCGTAGTCGGTGAACGCGAGCAGGGGCATCTTGCGCACCAAAGGCGCGACGGCCTCGGCCGGCAACTGCGGCTCCGTCATCAGCTCATGCAGAAACGCGACGGCCGTGTGGTGGTCGCCGGAATCCTTCGCGACGTCCGCCGCCTGTTCCGCGTACTCACGCCAGCGATCGATCTCCCCGGCCTCGCGGAAGTGGTGCGCCAGCCGGGCCAGGGGCTGCGGTCGAGCGTTCTCCAGCGACGCGGCCGCGCGGCGGTGGGCAGCACGCCGTTCGGAAGCCGGCGCCCGCGTGGAGACCGCCTTGGCAGCCAGCACATGCCGAAAAGCGATGCGGCTCGGAGGGGACCCGGCCTCGATCAACAGACCGCTGTCCAAGGCCGCGCCGATGGCCGTCGCGGCCGCCGGCTCGTCCAGGCCGCTGACCGCCGCCAGCACGCGCTCGTCGGCCGGGTCGGTGAGCACCGCCGCCGCCAACAGCACGCGCTGCGCTTCGGGCCCGAGCCGGGCGACCCGCTCGACGACGGCGTCCCGGATCGTCGGCGGCACGGCGATCTCATCGACGGCACGCCGCATCCATTCGCCGTCCCGCCGCACCAGATCGGCCCGGTCCACGAGCAACCGGATGCACTCCTCCAGCGCCAACGGGATCCCGTCGCAGCAGTCGTGCAGGAAGGTCGCGAGCGCCGCCGACACCTGCTCACCGCCGAGCATCGACGAGACGAAGTCCGCGCTGTCGGCCGCGGTGAGCCCGGCCAGACCGACGCGCGCGTGGCTGGTTCCCGAGCCGGTCGGCACCCGGGACGACAGCCGCAGCAGGAGGGAATCGTCAGCCACCTCCTCCGGCCGGAACGTCACCAGCAGGCTCAACGGCGGCGGCTGCCTCGAAGCCAGCGACAGCAAGAGCTCCAGCGTCGCCTCGTCGGCCCAGTGCACGTCCTCGACGACCAGCATGTCGACGCCGAGCACCCCCAGCAGTTCGGCGAACGCCCGCACCAGCCGGTGCCGGGCCGCTCCCGCGTCCTGCGCACGCTCCGCGGGAGGAGGCGGCAGCATCTCGGCCCACTCCGGAAACAGCGGCCGCAGGGCACCGGCCGACGGCGGCAGCCCGAGTTCGGCGATCCGCGCGCCGTCCGGGAACGTGTCCCTGATCGCGTCGACGATCGGGCCGAGCGTCAGCCCCGTGCGGAACGGCGGGCACATCGCGATCAGCGGGTGTGCGTACTCTGATTCGACTGCGGCCAGGGCCTCGCGTACCAGGCGGCTCTTGCCGATGCCGGCCTCGCCCTCCACCAGGACGAGCGCGGGCGCCCTCGTCAAGGCGGCGACCACCCGCCGCAGTTCGGTGGCGCGCCCGACGAAGCGAGCGACGCCCGGGTCGGCGCTACCTGCCGTCGTTTTCATCGTCCCAGTCTCTCTAAGAGCACCGTCCGACGCCTTTCAGCTGCCCGCTCGGCGCAAGCGCGAGGGGGTGGTGCCGGTAGCGGTCCGGAAAGCCTTGCCGAAAGCCGACGTCGACTGGTAGCCGACGGCCTCGGCGACGGCGTCGAGGCTGCGGCCGGTGGTGGTCAGCAGGTCGGCGGCTATCGTCATCCTGATCCGGGTGAGGAAGTCGGCGACTCCCATGCCGGTGGCCGCGGAGAAGTGCCGCACCAAGGTCGCGCGGGAGACACCGGCGATCTCCGCGAGGCTCGCGATGGTCCACGGTTCCTGCGGCCGGTGAACGACGGCGTCGATCACCGCGCGCAGACCTGCATCGCTGACGGCGACAGAGGTCCAGGGCGCGGGCAGCGTCGTCGCCGGATGGTCGGCGCCGTCCCCGCGCAGCACCAGGGCGAGCAGCGCTTCGCACAGAGACGCCAGCAGAGCGCCGGCTCCTGGACCGTCGAGGCCTGCCTCGTTGCGCATCAGCTCGCCCAGCAGACGGAGCGGCGAGTCGGGGCCGGTTCCGAAGGAGGCGTGCAGGACGTCCGGCAGGCCTGCGAACAGGAGCTCCCCGGCACCCGGCTGGTAGGTGTAGTGGCCGCAGAACAGGTCGATGGTTTGGATTCCGACTCCGGCGCTGGCCAAAGTGGCCACCGACGCTCCCTCGCGCCGGTCGGCGGGCACCGGCGGCAGGTCGGCGACGACCCGGACGCGGTGCTGTCCGGCGCGCGGGAGCACGAGCACGTCGCCGGGCCGCAGGTCGATGGTGTGCCCGTCGACCTCGGCCGTGCAGTAGCCGTCCAGCAGCAGGTGGAAGGGCACACGACCGGGCGTCGGCGGGTTGTCCAGGACGTGGCTGCCGGCGAGCAGGCAGCGCACATCGACGACACCGTCCAGCCGGGCCATGCGGATGAGGGTGCTGATCGCGTCCACGACGCCTGCCTGCCTTTGTTTTCCGTGAGCCGATCGCGATGAAAATTGATCCTATACCTTCTGGTCGAATCACCTAGCGCGGGTGATCCTGGAGGTATGGAGAACATGCACGCAGACCTGCTGGTCATCGGATTCGGCAAGGGCGGCAAGACGCTGGCGGCGAAAATGGGCCGGCTGGGCCGGCGGGTGGTGATGGTGGAGCAGTCCGACCAGATGTACGGCGGCACCTGCATCAACATCGGCTGCGTCCCGACCAAGTCGCTGATCCACCACGCCCAGACCCGGCCGCGGGACGCCGACCCCCGCGCCTGGTACGCCGGATCGGTGGCCGCGACGGCGTCCCTGACCAGCGCGATGCGCGACAAGAACTTCGGGATGCTCGACGAGCTGGACTCGGTCGTGGTGGTGACCGGCACCGCCGCCTTCCTCGACGAGAAGACGGTCGAGGTCACGGCGGGGGCGGACCGCTTGACGATCACCGCGGACACGATCGTGGTCAACACCGGCGCGCAGAACGCCGTCCCCGACATCCCGGGGCTGCGCGCCGGCAGGCACCTGGTCACGGCCACCGAGCTGATCGGCTCGCCCGACCTGCCGCGCCGCCTGGTCGTGCTCGGCGGCGGATATCAGGGCATCGAGTTCGCGGCGATGCTGAGCACTTACGGCACGGAGGTCACCGTGCTGGAAGCCGGCGAGCGGATCCTGCCGCGCGAGGACGAGGACGTCGTCCGCGTCGTCGAGCAGATCCTCGCCGACGACGGCGTCACCGTGCTCACCGGCGTGCGGGTCACTCGCGTCGAGGACACCGGGGACAGCGCGATCGTGCACTACAGCGCCGACGGTGCCGACGGTACCGAAGGCATCGCCGGGACGCTCGAAGCCGACGTGGTGCTGTCCGCGGTCGGCCGGACCCCGCGCACCGCCGAGCTGCGGCTCGAAGCCGCGGGCGTGCGGACCACCGCCCGGGGCGCCATCGAGGTCGACGAGTACCTGCGCACCAGCCGTCCGCACATCTTCGCCGTCGGGGACGTCAACGGCGGGCCGCAGTTCACGTACATCTCGCTCGACGACTCGCGGATCGTGGCCGACCAGTTGCTCGGCGAGGGCAAGCGGTCCACCGCGGACCGGGTGGCGGTGCCGTACACGCTGTTCATGGGCCCGCCGCTGGCTCGCGTCGGCATGACCGAGGACCAGGCTCGCGCCGAGGGGCGGAGCGTGCGCATCGCTTCGAAGGCGGTGGCCGCCATGGCGGCGATGCCCCGGGCGGGCATCGTCGGTGAGACGCGCGGGGTGATGAAGTTCGTCGTGGACGCGGAGACCGACGAGATCCTCGGCGCGGCGCTGCTCAGCGTCGACTCGCAGGAGCTGATCAACACGGTGGCCCTCGCCATGCGCGCCGGCGTCACCGCTTCCACGCTGCGGGACGCGATCTACACGCACCCGAGCTCGACGGAGGCGTTCAACGAGGTCCTCGCGACCGTGGTGCGGTGACGCGCTAGCGCCGCCACCACCGGCGCCGCTTCGGCGCCGCCGCGAGGAACCGGTCGATCCCGGGGAACGGACACGCCATGTAGCCCTGCTCCGCATGCCAGCAGCCGTTCCCCCCAGCCACCTGCCCGAGCAGCCGCGTGGCCCGGTCCAGGCGGTGCTGGAGCCGCTGCACCTCGCCCAGCACGGTCATCACCTCGATGGTGCTGAGCTTCATGTCGTCGCCGGCGTCCACGGCGGCTGCCAGCTCCTCTTCCAATCGCCCCCATCCCGGGAACATCGCAGGATCCGCCACACCCACGACGCTACGTCGCGTTCGGGAGGGTTCAGGCTTCGGTTGCGGGTTCCCGTCAAGAGGCGGGAGGCAGGCAACCGCCGGTACCCGACCAAGACTGGTCGTCGCCTTCTCGGCCGCCCTCCTCCCTTGCCAACCGGGAGGTCTCCGAGTACTTTCCTACTAGGAAAGTAATTTCTAGGAGGGAAAATGAGTGACCCCATCGAGCCGGCGGACGCCGCCCGCGCACTCGACGAGATAGACCGCCGCCGCGAGCAGGTGATCCGGCGGAGGATCTTCCCGCGCTGGTACTGGTGGGCCCATGCGGCGCTGATCCTCGCCTTCATCGTGGCCCTGCAGTCCGGGAACACCGTGGTCACCTGGTTGGGGGTCGGCCTCTACACGGTCGCCGCGATCTCGATCGACCGGCCGGTGTCGCGGGCGGCGCGCGCCGCCGCGCCCCGCCGCGGCCTCGGCGGGCCCGGGGAGGCTCGCAGGACCCTGATCGGCATCGCCTGCTTTCTGCTGTGCCTGCTCGGCGTCTTGGTGACGACCGCGCTCAGCCTGCGAGCCGCCGGGGTCCGCTATGCGGTGATCATCGCCGGCACGATCACCGCGGTGCTGTTCGCGGTCGGCGGGCAGCTGCTCGTGCGGTGGAGCACGAACGTCCAGGTGCGCCGCTCCGGAGGCAAGCGGTGAGCCGGGCCCGGTTCGACGAACTCATCCACGCGCCCACCCGGCTGTCCCTCGTCGCCTTCCTCGCCGCGACCGGCTGGGCGGACTTCGCCGTCCTGCGCGACGAGCTCGCACTGTCCGACTCGGCGCTGTCGAAACAGCTCACCACCCTCGCCGACGCCGGCTACGTCGAGATCCGCAAAGCCTTCGTCGGCAAGCGACCGCGCACGTCGGCCCGGCTCACCGACGAGGGCCGGGCCGCTTTCGACGGTCATGTGGCGGCGCTTCAAGAGATCGTCTCCGGCACCGGTGCCTCATTGAGGACGTCAGCGAGCACTGAGCCGCACCAGTACTGAGTGAGGCATACACGGGTAACCGCTGTAATGGAGTCGATGAATACGTCTATACGAGGCTGGCTATCGATCGCCTCCGCCGCCGCCGCAATGCTCTGGTGCACGAGCTGCACCAGCCAACTCAAGTCGGGCGCGAGCAGCTCCGGCAGCTCCACCGGTACGGCCGCCCACGGCGCGCCCTCCCCCTTGGTCCGCACCCGGCTCGCGCCCGGCACGGTGAACGCCCCGGCCGCCGGCATGCGCTGCCACATGAACGGCACCACGTCCGCCACGTACCGGCCCGACCCCGCCTGCACGCCTGGCGCGGTCGATGACTCCGTCACGCAGGACAACATCGGCTCGACCATCTGCGTGTCCGGATACACCACGAAGATCCGGCCGCCGGCTTCGGACACCGACAAGGTCAAGAAGACCCTGTACGGCGACTACGGCGTCTCGGACGGGACGACGTCGGAGCTCGACCACCTGGTGTCGCTCGAACTCGGCGGCAGCAACGACGCCCGGAACCTGTGGATAGAGCCGGGCAAGATCCCCAACCCGAAGGACACGGTCGAGAACGCGCTGCACAAGGCCGTCTGCGATCACAAGGTGACCCTCGCCGCCGCGCAGCAGGCCATCGCCACGGACTGGACCACCGCGCTGGCCGTCACCGGGGTCGGGAAGTAGGCGTGAGGGCAGAGCGGCAGCTGTGAGGGCAAGACAGCCCTCAGGACAGAGCAGCCGTCAAGACAAAGCAGCCGTCAGGACTGCGCCGCCGCGAAGGTGAACAGCTTCCGCGCGTCGACGCGCACCCCGACACCGCCCTTCAGCCCGTCCATCCACGCCTGGAACGCAGGGCCCTGTTTCGGCAGGTAGAAGTCCAGCATCGCCTGCCGCAGGTCCGCGCACTCCGGGCCGTGCAGGTCGAACAGCTCGGCCCGGCCGTGGGCCGTCACCGACATCGCCTCCCCCGGCAGGTATGTCAGGCTCACGGCCGGGCGCGCCTTCAGATGCCGGACGCGCACCGCGTCCGGGCCCGAGCTGAACCACCACGCGCCGTGCAGGAAGTAGCCGTCGAACGGCCCGGTCAGGGGACGGCCGTCGGCGGTCACGGTCGCCACGGTGACGAGGCACATCCCCTGCAGGCGCCGCGTCAGGCCGGTGGCGTTCAGGCGGCGCTCGTCCGTGATGATGCCGCGCATGTGCGGGCCCGCGGCGGCGGCGCTGGTGTCGAGGAGGTTCTGCAGAGCGGACAGTTCTTCGGGAGTCTCCAGCATGCGGCCAATATTCCAGGCGGGACCGACAAATCAGGCAACCCGGGTACCGACACGCTTGCGGTGCGCGAGACAATGGCCTCGCGGCGGCCGGACAGTATCGGTGTCCGGCCGCCGTATCGGTGCCGGATCCGTGGCGGCTCCCCATCCGCGCGGTCGCCGGGTCTCAGCGGTGGCCGGGACTCAGCCGGCGCCGGGGCTCAGCCGAAGCGGCCGTTGACGTAGTCCGACGTCCTCTGGTCCTGCGGCGAGCTGAACATCGCGCTGGTCGGGCCGTGTTCCACGATGCGTCCCGGGGTGCCGGCGGAGGCCAGGAAGAAGGCACAGCGGTCGGAAACGCGGGACGCCTGCTGCATGTTGTGGGTCACGATGACGATCGTCACCTCCGAGGCCAACTCGCGGATCGTCTCCTCGATGCGGTTGGTCGAGGTCGGGTCCAGGGCGGAGCACGGTTCGTCCATCAGGAGCACCTCCGGCCGCACCGCGAGGGACCGCGCGATGCACAGGCGCTGCTGCTGACCGCCGGAAAGCGCGCCGCCGGGCTGCTTGAGCCGGTCCGAGACCTCGTTCCACAACCCCGCGCGGGTGAGGCAGGACTCGACGATGTCGTCCTGCTCGGCGCGGCTGCGGCGGGTGCCGGTGAGCTTCAGGCCCGCCGTGACGTTGTCGTAGATCGACATGCCGGGGAAGGGGTTCGGCTTCTGGAAGACCATGCCGATCCGCGCCCGGGCCTCCGTGAGGCGCACGCCCGGGTCGTAGATGTCGCCGCCGTCGAGCAGGACCTCGCCGGCCAGCGTCGCCGACGAGACGAGCTCGTGCATGCGGTTCAGGATGCGCAGGAAGGTCGACTTGCCGCAGCCCGAGGGCCCGATCAGGGCCGTGACCTGGCCGCCGGGCATGGTGAGGGAGACCCGGTCGAGGACTTTGCGGTCGGCGAACCAGGCGGAGATCGCTCGGGCCTCCAGGGTGCCCGGCAGGCGCGGGGGCGGGGCGTCGGTGCCCGCGTCCGCGGCGGGCTCGGCGGTGGCCACGGCACCGGCGAGGTCCACGGCGCTGTTGTCAGTCATCGAAGTCGCTCCAGATGCGTGGTGCGGTGGTCAGGTCAGATTGGGCAGCAGCAAGGCGATCCGGTCGGCGAGCATCAGCCCCACGACGAGCAGCACCGGCACCGCGACCAGCCACGTCTTGGCCCGCCCCCACCGCGGCCCGGCCCAGAACGCCAGGACGGTCGCGGCCGTCAGCACCGCCGTCCACGCGGCGACGTCGCGCCGCGCGAACCGGTTCACGGCCATCGCGGCCTCGTCGTGGGTGGGGCGCGGGGCCCTGCCCGGCGGCGTCGGCTGGACGTCGGAGATCAGGTCGGCGTCGATGTGCAGCGCATCGTCGGGCGCGTACGGAGCGCCGGAGGCGGTGACCAGCGTCAGGCGGCCGAGCTGGCCGTGCAGGCGGGCGGGCTCCGGGTCGCCGCGGTGCCGGACGCCGGAGACGCGGTACTCGGCGACGCCCTGGCCGGTCGTGACCTCGATGCGGTCGCCGGACTGCAGCTGGTCGAGGTAGCGGAACGGCCCGCCGTACGCGGAGGCGCGCGCCATGATCACGCTCGTCCCCACCTGCCCCGGCAGCACACTGTCACGCTCCAGGCCCGGCCCCGCCTCCAGGACCGCCCCGGAGGTGCCCTCGTCGACGACCTCGTCCACCCCGATGCTCGGGATCGCCAGCAGCGCGACCGGGGCGCCGGGCCGCAACGGCACGCCCCGGAAGTCCCGCGTCCCGATGGGCGCGGTGCCGGCGGCGAGCTCGGCACGGAAGGCGGCGTACTCGATCTGCTGGTCATGGCGGTGCTCGAAGCGGCCGAGCACGACCACCTCGGCCACGAAGGTGGACAGGGTGACCCCGACCGTGCAGACCGCGACACCGGCCGCGCGCAAGAGGAACGCCTTGGTCAGCCAGTCGGGGATCAGGGCCCGGATCCGGCGGGCCACCGGCTGGACGCGAGTGATCGCGGGGGCCACCGCCACGACTGCGAGTTCCTGGCAGCGCCTGAGGAAAGAGGCGAGGCGGCCGGGTTCAGGCTCAGCGGCTTCGGCTTCGGCTTCGGCTTCGGCTTTGGTTTCGGCTTCGGCATCGGCATCGGCATCGGCATCGGCATCGGCATCGGCTTCAGCTTCGGCTTCAGCTTTGGTTTCGGCATCGGCATCGGCTTCAGCTTCGGCTTCGGCTTCAGCTTTGGTTTCGGCATCGGCATCGGCTTCGGCTTCGGCTTCGGCTTCGGCTTCGGCTTCGGCAGCATCGAACTCAGCCTCGCGCTCGGGATCCGCATCGAGGTCGGCATCGGCATTGAGCTCGGCAGCGGCAGTGAGCTCGGCAGCGGCAGCGAGTTCGGCACCGGCCGCAGCCTCGGACTCATCCGCGTTCTGTCTGGTCACGGTCGGCCAGGCCTCTTCTTCCGTACCGGCGAAGGGGATGGCAGCCAGGCGGTATCGACGCCCGGCTGCCATCCGGTCGGTGAGGTCGCTCGTCGCGCGTTCATGGCTCCGGCACTCAGATCGCGGTGAGGGTGAAGGTCGCGGCGGCGTCCACGTCGATCGCGGGGTCCGGATACAGTGACGCGCCCAGGAGCGCCGTGCCGAGGCTCGCGCCGGCGGCGGCGGTGGCGAGGATCCGGGGCTGGCCGAGGCCGGTCTTCGGGCCGAGCACGATCGACTCGCCGGGCGCCGCCGCCCCCAGGCTCGGGTTCCAGCCCAGGCCGCCGGGGCGCCGGCCGGTGAGGATCGCGGTCACGGTCCAGCCCGGGTCCGCGGTGCGGTTGTCCGTCACGACGATCTGCTGGAGCTTCCCGGCCAGCGGCGACTGGCGCAGCGGCACGCTGATCACCAGCGATCCGGGCGCCATGGCCGTCGACACCGTGACGTCCCCGCCGCCGACGGCGGGACCGGCGTCCGCCGCGCTCGCCGAAGCGGTCGCGTGCAGCCACGCCGCGCCGACCACCACGATCAGCAGCGGCACCCGCACTGCAGTCGGCATCGGAAAGGGCGTACCAGCGCCGGCCGTCATTCGTCCTCGGCCTTTCCGCTCCCGGCCGCCGCCGCACCAGCAGAGGCAGACACCGTCGTCTTCTCGGCCGGCTCAGCCTTCTTAGCCGGCTCAGCCTTCGTGGCCGGCTCAGCCTTCGTGGCCGGACCCGCCTTCTTCGCCGCGGCACCCTTCTTAGCCTTCGCAGCCGCAACCCGCCGCGCCCGCACACGCCGCCGCCACACCCACACCCCGCCGATCCCGCCCAGCAGAAGGACCAGCAGGATCGTCGACCACGGAATCGTCGCGACCGACGAGCTCTCGTCCACCGCCGCCAGCACCGGATCGATGTCGCCGACGACCGGCGTGGGCACCACCGAGATGTGCGCGGTCGACGAGAACGACGGCAGCACCGACTTCACCGTCGCCGTCACCCGCTCCTGCTCGCCCGGAAGCAGCTCCTTGACATCGGCGATCGGCAGGCTCGGCTGGGAGCCGCCGAACAGGCTGGAGACGTGCACCTTCTGCGTCCCCGACAACCGGACGTTCCCCGTGTTCGCCACGGTGTACGACACCGTCACGCTCCCGCTCCCGAACGGGATCGACGAGCCGTGGTAGGTCACCGACACATGGCTCACCGTCAGCTGGGCCTTCAGCGCCCCGGGCACCCGCACCTGCAGCCGCGTCCCGACCCGGGACTCGACCTCGATCTGCCCGCCTTTGGCGTCGGCGGCCTGCGTCGTCAGCGACAGCATGATCCCGCCGACGTGATCGCCGGGCTTGGCGTCGTTGGGCACCTTCAGCGTGAAGGGCAGAATCTGCGACGACTTCGCCTGCAACGTGACGACCGTGGTGGGGAACGACACCCACAGGCCCACGTCCCGAGGCTTGGTCGCCAGGGGCAGGACGGTGAAGCCGCCGTCCGCGGTGTTGTAAGCGTCGGTCGCGTAGATCCGCAGCTTGAGCGGACTCGTGCTGTAGTTGGAGACCGCGATGTAGTCCGTCTTCTGCGCGCCCGGCGTCGCCTGGTACGTGAAGAAGTCGCGAGTCTTGTCGCGCGCGGTCTGGGTGGCCGGCTGGATGCCGAACGTCGCGGCGCCGCCGCTCGGGGCCGGTGACGGAGTCGGGTCGGTCCTGGGCGGCGTCCCGGCCGACGCCGGGCCCGCCAGGAGCGCACCGGCCACGAGCGTGGCGGCCAGTGCCTTGATCAGGGAACGGAGACGGGACATCGCCTGGTCCTGCTTTCGAGGGATCGGGGATGGAGGGCCGAGGCGCGGCAGCCGGGCGGTATCGGTGCCCGGCTGCCGCACTTCACTCACTCAGCGGAGATGACAACGCTCCAGCCGATGGTTCACGTGGTGCGGATGGTTCTGCCGACCTGCGGGTTCAGATGACGGTGAGCGTCAGCGTGCTCTGATACGTACCGGCCGTGGTGGTGGTCGGGACGTTCAGCGCCAGCGACGCGCCGATCTTGGCCGTGCCCAGACCCGCGCCGGAGGCGGCCGAGACCAGGGTCCGGGACTGCGACAGGCCGGCGTTGCCGTTGTCGGAGGCCGGGACGCCGTTCGCCGGGGCGACGGCCGGGCCGGTGGTCAGGGTCTGCCCCGCCGAGCCGGTCGGCTGGCCGGGGGTCCACCCCAGGTTCTCCGCGCTGATCTGGACGCTGCCGCCGGCCTGCGAGAACGCCGTGGCCAGGCCCGAGGCGGTCCAGCCGGGGTTGCCGGCGCGGTTGTCCGTGACGGTCACCGTCTCCAGCGAGCCGGAGGTGGTGAACAGGGTGCCGTTGCTGTTCAGGACCGGGTCCGGCAGGGTGACCTGGCCGGTCGGCACGCTGATGTTCAGCGACCCGGCGTCGACCGTCGTGGTGATGGTCTCCGTCGTGGTCGGGGGGACGTACTTGGTGACGGTGAACGGAACCGCCGGCGAGGCCGAGGAGCCGAACGCGGTCGTGTTGGTGGGCGCGAAGGAGGCCGTGAGGTTGTGCGAGCCCAGCGCCAGGGTGGTCGTGTTGAACGCGGCGGAACCGTTGCTCACCGCGACCGTGCCCAGCGAGGTGGCGCCGTCCAGGAAGGTGATCGAGCCGGCGGCGGTCGCCGGCTGGACGGACGCGGTCAGGTTGACGTTGCCGCCCTGCACCTGCGCCGAACCCGGGGTGGTCACCAGCGAGGTCGTGGTGGTCACCGGACCGGACTGGTTGACGACGTAGGTCGAGGCCTGCGAGGTCGAGTTGGAGAAGTTCGCGTCGGTGGACGTGAACGCCGCCGTGATCGAGTGCGAGCCGACCGCCAGCGAGCTGGTCTGGTAGCTCGCCGTGCCGCCGGTGACCGCGACCGGGGTCGCGTTCAGCGCGGTGGCGCCGTCGAAGAACGTGACGGTGCCCGCCGCCGCCGGGTTGACGGTCGCGGTCAGCGTGACCTGAGACCCGAAGGTCACCGGGCTGGCCGGCGCCAGGCCCAGCGTGGTGGCCGTCGAGGTGCTGGACGCCGAGCTCCACGCGGTCTCACTGGTGAAGGTGAGCTGGCCGGAGAAGTCCGCGCCGACCGTGTTTCCCAGAGCCGGGACGCACTGCACGTCGATCGTGTACGGCGTGGAGCCGGACGCGTTCGGGTCCAGCTTGGTGACCGCGTAGTTGGTCGCCAGCTGGCGCAGGTTGTTGGAGATGGCGATCGAGTAGCCGTTGCCGCTGGCCGCCAGCACGGAGACCGGCTCCTTGTTGATGGCGACGGCGCCCGCCGGGAAGGTCCCGCCGGTGATCGTGGCGTCCACGTAGGTGTCGTTCGCCGGGCAGGTGCCCGAGGTGTTCACGTTGAAGACCGACGTGTCCGCGCCGGAGCTCGGCGAGAACGTGATGGTGCCGGTGGAGGCGGCCGACGCGGTGGCGGCGCCCAGCACCGTCATCGCACCGATCGCCGTGGCGGTCGCAACCGCGGTCGCCGCGTAGCGGGCGAACCTGTTGCTGAACAAGGTGCTTCTCCTGTCTCTATCCATGGTGCGCGAGGTGAGCGGCCGGACGGCCCTCACTACGGAGCGGTGACGTTGGTGGTGCTGCCGCAGTCGGGAGCGACGCTGAAGCCGTACTTGGTGATGGTCGACAGGTCGGTGCAGATCAGCGACTGCGTACCGACGAAGGTGGTGCTCCAGGGCGCCGTGGAGGTGTCGGACGTCGGGATGACGTTGTAGACCTCGCGGGTCACCGGGAAGGCCGAGTTGATCTGCTGCGCGGACACGCCGCCGATGGCGCCCAGGACCGCCGCGCCGCGGACGTCCTGGATGGTCTGCGACTCCTCGGCGTCGTAGGACGCGATGGAGAACGGGATGATCGCCTTGTCGGTCAGGACCCGGCCGTCCTGCTCCTCGATCGGCTGGCCGTTGGACTTGTCGGTGATGCAGGGGTACTTGCCCGCGACCACGTCCGCGTCGGTGATGCCCATCTTGCCCTCCCAGAACGAGCGGGTGCCCGATCCGGCCTGCGGGAGCATCGCGGTGATGGCGTAGTTCGGGCCGGTGCCCACGACCGTGGGGTCGCAGGTGTAGATGGACTGCAGCGTGGCCAGGTCCAGGTTGCGCGGGATCAGCGTGTCGGTGCCGGTGATGGCGTAGGTGACGCCGTCCAGCGCGAACGGGATGTAGGTCAGCTGCGCGCCGCCGGTGGAGGCCAGGTTCAGGCTGGAGGAGCGGGAGTACTGCAGGCAGCCGTCCTTGGCGGCCAGCGAGGCCAGCAGCGCGGTGCGGCCGGCGCCGGAGCCGTTCGGGCGCGCGAGCGCTTGGCAGGCCGCGGCGGACTGGGTCGCGATGGTCGCCGAGCCGGTCGCGTCGTAGGAGCCGAGCACCTTGGTGCCGTTGATGGTCAGGTCGTTCGACAGCGCGTTCATCACCGGGGTGGTGGTGTCCGAGCCGACGCCGGCCAGCTGCCGGAACTGCGGGGAGCCGGTCGGGTCGGCCTGCGCCGCGCCGGCCGCGCTCAGCACGAACAGCCCGACCGCGCCGATGACGGCGATTCTCTTCGCCTTCTGATTCACTGCCCTGTTCCCTTCGAGGGGGACGGATCCCGGGACGGGTTCGTCCCGGGACTCTCAGAGGTGTCGCCGGCGTCGTCCGGATCATCGGGGTCGTCCGGTTCGTCGCCGGATTCGTCGCCGGGCCATTCGCCGGCGAGCAGCTCCGACAGTCGCGCCATGCGCAGCAGCAGGGGTCCGGCCAGCACGCTCGCCCCGGCGACCAGCAGGCAGATGAGCACGAGGTAGCGCGCCCTGCCGATCGCCACCGCGGGAGTCGCCGCCGAGGCCGCCAGATCGGAGGCCGGCATGGTGCCCTGCACCACGACCGCGGGCCCGGGACCGGTCGGCTTCGGCAGCGGCGGATGCTGCGCCGGCGGGGCCGCGGGCGGAGGCGACGAGGGCGCGTGCGGCGGACCAGCCGGCGCGGGCCGGCCGGAGCCGTCGCCGGTCGGCGCCGCCCCGATCGGGGCGGCGTCCGGCACCCCGGCCACCGTCCGCAGCAGCTTCGCCGCGGCGGCGGTCTGGGCGGCGAGCGCCGCGGGCAGCGGCGCGTACCCCGGCGGGAGGTCGCCCGGATCGAGGCCCTGGAGCTGGCCGGCCCCGGCGATGTAGTCGAGCAGGTCGGCGTAGTGCGCGCCGTCCGTCTTCGTCAGCTTGCTCGGCACGGTCGCGGCGTACGTGAGCGTGGTCAACGGATAGGCGCCGAGGTCGATCGCGTTCGGGTTCGCCACCAGCATCTTGGGCGCCACCGCGCTCGGCTGGGCCGCCGCGGCTCCCTTGAGCAGGGCGTCCGTCGTGGGCGCGACGCAGTGTGCGTCGAGCTCCGCCATCGGCTGCTGAGTCGGCGGCTGCAACGGATCGGGCACTCCGGCCTTGTCGTCGCAGAGCCTCGCCGTCGGCAGGCCGTACCGGGCGGCAGTCGGCGCGTCGGCGAGCACCAGGATGGCGACCTGGCCGTCCGGCTGCGGCGGCGTCGGGCCCCAGGAGCCTATGTCCGCGCTGTTCGGGCTCCAGGTGACGCGCAGGCCCAGGCTTCCCTTGGTGGCGTTGAGAACCCCGTCGTGCATGGTCACCGGGTACGGATGCAGCGCCAGCCCGCACAGGGCGACCTGCTGGTTGTGGGTCCCGGCGTGCGAAGGGTCCTGAAACACCGTGGGCCGGCAGTAGGGGTCCGTCGTCGGGAAGTCCTCGATCGGGAACTGCGTCCTGAGGTAGTTCGGGTTGATGACCATGCCGGTGTAGCCCGGCTGTCCGTACTTCCCGACGTTGTCCGGGATCCCGCTGAGGAACTCCGCTGCCGACGGATCGTTCTTGAGCCAGGTCCACAGCTCGGTGTAGGCATCGGCGTTCCCGAACGGCACCACCACCGACGGGATCCCGCCTGGGAAACTCAGACCCTTGAACGCCGGGTTCAGCGCGAGGAACTCAGGATCCTGGGTCAGGTCCCGGGGGTTCTGCTGCGGCAGGTCCGACGCCGCACCCTGAGGAGTGCCGACGGAGGAGTCGACGCCCCACCGGTACGACTGCGTGAGCAGCTTCGCGACGAGCCGAGCGTCGAGATTCAGCCGGGTGAGCTGGACGCCGTTCTGCGCCGCCGGCGGGTTCGGGGGCTGCCCCGGCGGTGGCACGGTCGCCTGACTCTGGATGTAGAACGAGATCGTCAGCCCGGAGATCGCGACCGGTGCGTACAGCATCGTCGGCAGCTGGGTTCCCTGCGCCGGGGAGACCGGTTTGGAGACGAACTGGAAGCCGGGGCTCAGCGAGGCGAGCTGCAGGCGCGCGGCGTCCCCGCCGATCTGCGAGAAACTGAACGGGGCCTTGGGATTCTTCGCGCACAGCCCCGGCTCCCAGCTCTTGATCGCCTCGGCCAGCATCTCGTCGCCGCCGATCTGCACCTCGTTGGCGCCGATCGCGCACGCCGAGGCCGCGGGCTGAAAGGTCAGCCGGAAGACGATCCGGTTGGCCCAGTTCGTCGGCGACAGCGGCGAGGTCTGCAGGACGATGTTGGTGCCGTCGACGTTGGTCTTGCCGTCGGCCTCCAGGGTGCTGCGCGGCACCACGACCAGCCAGCACGGCTCGATCCGGGTGCCGCCCGGCGCGGCCGGATCGGCGACCGGCTGCCCGCAGCCCAGCGCCGGGGACTCGCGGACGGTGTCCAGCTGGAAGTACACGTGGCCGGTGCCGTTGGCGTACGTCCGGGCGTAGGGGATCTCGTTCGTGTTGGAGCTGTCGAAGGACGTGGAGATCTGCGAGGGGTCCCGGACCGGAGCGGGCGGTACGTAGGGCGAGGTCGGCGCGGTCGTCGGGGCCGGAACGAAGTCCTCGTACTCCTGGTTCGGGTCCTTGGCCACGGCCGGGGGCAGCAGCGGATCCGGCAGCTGCGGGTTGTTCAGCCGCCGCGTGGCCGGCCCGCCCAGCGTCGTCCCGCCGAACTCGCACTGCGTGGCGTCCGGGCCCGCCGGATCGTCGCCCCAGCACTGCATGATCTGGAGGTAGTCGGCGCCGAAGTTCGTGTTGTTGTTCGCCGGGAGCGTCGTCGGCGCGCCGGTCCAGCTGATGCCGACGGCCTCGTTGATCAGGTTCCGCGTCTTGTCCACCGTGACCGCCGTGCCGGCGAAGGCGCCGGTGCCGTTCTCGGTGGCCGGCGAGCTCACATCCTGCGTGCCGGTCTGCTGCGGCATGGCGACCGCGTGCTGCGCCGGGCCGGCGATCAGGCCGGACACCGCCACGCAGACGGCGAAGGCCCCGGCGACGGCGCGGGAGATCGTCAGGACCCTCATGATCGGCGCCCCTTCCGCAGCCGGGACACCAGAGGCGGGCCGAGCACCGTCGACAGGAGCAGAGCCGCGGCGAGCACCGCGAGGTAGGCACCGACCGAGTCGCCCAGCGAGTCGCCGACGGAGACCGGGATCGCGGCGGCGTCGGCGCCGTCGAGCGAGACGAGGGAACTCGGTGTGGTCGGCACGGTGATCACGTTGTTGGTGGAGCTGGGATGCGCCGACGGGCCCTTGCCGGGGCCGCTCGCGGCGACACCGCCGGCCGCACCCCCGGAGGTGCCACCCCCGCCGGTACCGCCGCCGTTGTCACCGGAGCCGCCGGAGCCGTCGCCCGACGAACCGCCGCCAGAACCGCCTCCCGAACCCCCGCCGCCCGGAATCGGGGTCACGCCGTCGGCCGCGCACTGCGTGGCGCCGGCCTTGTCGCAGGACGCCGGGTTCGGAGCGGTCGCGACCAGGGTGTTGACCCCGCTCGGGGAGAACGTCGGGTTGTTGCACGAGGAGATGACGATGTTCTGCACGACCGCGCCCGGGATCTTCCTGATCTGGTTGAAGCCGGCCTGCACCAGGTTGATCGGCAGCGGCGAATAGCCCAGCGGCGCCATCGTGCTCTGGCCCTGGCACAGCAGGTAGTAGTCGAAGGCGCTCAACGTCACGCCCTTGGCGGTGTTGAACGGCGGCGCCGTGGACAGCGGGATGATCATGTAGCTGTAGCTGGACAGCGGGTAGGTGCGCGGGTCGGAGTACCCGTAGACCTGGGACAGGTCCTCGGTGAGGTACTTCGTGGGATCCGAGGCGTTCTGGTTGATCTGGGCCTTGGTCAGGGACACCGCGACGTTCGAGGCGGTCGGCAGGGTGTAGTAGCCGTCCGCGTTCAGCATCTTCGCGACCGGGAAGCCGGACTGGAGCGCGTAGGAGTACTCGGTGTACGTGATCGCCCCTTCCGACGTCGGCTGCGCGACGTAACCGGCGACCCCGGAGTCCAGCGACTGCGAGATGAAGGCCGAGCCGGCCGGCGCCGGCGGGAAGAACGAGGTCGAGCCGCAGTGCGGGGACACCACTCGGCCCGCCGCGGAGCAGAACGAGTCCCACAATGACGGGTACTCGGCGGCCATCCATCCGGTCAGCTGCGCGGTCGTGCCGGAGCCGTCGGTGCGCACGACCGGAATGATCTGCCGGGCCGGCAGTGTCAGGCCCGGGTTGGTCTTGGCGATCGCCGGATCGTTCCAGGTCGTGATGGCGCCGGTGAAGATCTTCGCGATCGTCTGGCCGTCCAGGCGCAGGTTCGTCACGCGGTGGCCGCCGATGTCCAGGTGGTACATGAACGCAGTGCCGCCGGCCACCACCGGCATGTACGCGAACGGCTTGTCCGGCAGGACGTCCAGGGTGCCGTTGTCGACCGAGCCGTAGGGGATGTCGGAGATCGCGAAGTCGACCGTCGCGGGGTTCGCCTTGAACTGGTTGCGGCCGTCGGAGGAGCCGGATCCGGTGTAGCTGACCTGCATCCCGTACTGCGCGACGTCGCTGGTCCACTGGTTGACGGCGTTCTCGGCCCAGGTGGATCCGGCGCCGGCGATCGGCGCGTACTGCGTCGCCACGGCCGCCTGCGGGGCCGCGAGCTGCGAGCCGAGCAGGCCGAGGGCGGCGGCGAGGAGCAGCAGCCGGCCGCGCGGCGATCGACGGCGCCGCTGGGGTGGGCGGGTCATGACGAGGGCTCCATAGGTTCGGATCGGTCGGCCTGGCGCTGCGCGAAACGCTCTTGGACCCGCCTGGAAGCAGCGGCGCGGCGTCTGCGCTGCCGTCGGGTCAGCTGGCCCGCGCCCTTGCCCCCGACCGCCCGCGCCGCGACGAACAGCACGAGCACCAGCAGCATCAACAGCGCCGCCGCGCCGTACCCGCGCGTGACGTAGTTCGGCTGGCCGGACGTGACGAGCTTGAACGTGGCCAGCGGCAGCGAGGTCTGCGGGCCCTTGCGCGGGTCGTAGTTCGTGTACTGCGTGTAGCCCGCGGTCAGCAGCACCGGCGACGTCTCGCCGATGCCGCGGGCCGCCCCCAGGATGACCGCCGTGGCCAGTCCCGACCGCGCCGTCGGGAGGGTGACCCGCAGCGCGGTCCGCCAGCGGCTGGCCCCCAGGGCGTACGAGGCCTCCTTCAGATGGCCGGGCACCAGCCGGAGCACGACGTCGGAGGCACGGATGATGATCGGCAGCGTCATGACGCTCAGCGCGAGCCCCGCGGCCAGTCCCGACTTGGGGAGGCCGAACTCCAGGATCAGCAGGGCGAAGACGAACAGGCCCGCGACGATCGAGGGCAGCGCCGTGGCCGCCGCGGCGACGGTCCGCACCAGGTTCGCCAGCCGGCCCGGGGACTCGTTCATGAACACCGCGCAGGCGATGCCCAGCGGGACCGTGATGATCAGGGTGATGGTGATCTGTTCAGCGGTGCCGACCACGGCGTGGCGCACACCGCCGATCGAGATCGGCTGGACCGGGCCGGCGACTCGCAGGTCCTGCGTGTAGAAGTTCAGGTGCGTCAGCGACTTCATCCCGCCCCAGATCGGGAAGCCGACGATCAGCACCAGGACGCAGGCGACGAGGATCGCGATCGAGTGCGTGACGACCGCCATCAGGCGGTCGCGCAGGATCGGGCCGCTCTCGTCCGTCCAGACCAGGACGGCGTAGCAGAGGAGGAAGGTGGGATAGCACAGGACGACGAAGCCCAGCGGTCCGGAGAACGGCGCGAACCAGGTGCTGATCAGGACGGTCAGGCTGACCGCCGCTGCGGCGGCGCCGAGCAGCGCGAACAGGGAGTCCGGCTTCACGCGGTGGACGCGGCGCCGTCGTTCCGGCGCGGCTTCGAAGTCCGACGGCGGCTCCGGCGGGACGGTGGTCGGCTCAGGGTCCTGCGCTTGGATGAGCTCGGTCCGGGTATCGGCCCGGGTATCGGGGGAGTCGTCGGCCTGGGTGTCAGCTCCGCTGGTGGCCTTCGTGGTGGCCTCGGTGGTCGCCATGTCAGCCGCTGTCCCTTCCGGAGCGGCTGCGCGCGATGATCGCCGACGCGGCCAGGTTGATGACCAGGGTGACCAGGAACAGCACGAGACCGGCGGCCATCAGTGCGGAGAGCTCGAACGGCGTCGCCGTCCCGTAGTGCGCGGCGATCAGCGCCGCCACCGAGCTGGCCCCGGCCTCCAGGATGTGCGGCTGGATCCGGAACACCAGCGAGATGATCATGTACACCGCGATCGTCTCGCCGAGCGCGCGCCCCAGGCCCAGCATCGCGCCGCCGATCACGCCGCCCCGGCCGAACGGCAGCACGACCGTGCGGATCATGCCCCACCGGGTGGCGCCCAGCGCGTAGGCGCCTTCGCGCTCCCCCAGCGGCGCCTGCGAGAACGACTCGCGCATCATGGAGCTGACGATCGGCGTGATCATCAGCCCGACCACCGTGCCGGCGATGAACGTCGAGGCGGTGTAGACGGTCAGCGGCGCGAGCGGGTCGTGCACCCGGGCGCCGGTGACGCGGAAGGCGGGGATCCAGCCCAGGTATGTGGCCAACCAGTGCGCGACCCCGACGGCCCGGTGCTCCAGGAACAGGAAGCCCCACAGGCCGTAGACGACGCTCGGCACCGCGGCCATCAGGTCGATGAGGCTGGTGAACAGCGGCTTGAACCGCGGCGGCGCGTACTCCGAGATGTAGAGCGCCACGCCGAACGCCAGCGGCACGGCGATCACGATCGCGACGAGGCCGATGAGGACCGTGCCGGTCAGGATCCCGGCCACGCCGAACTTCGACACGCCGCCGGCCCCGTTCCCGGGGGACCAGGCCGCTGTCGTGAGGAACCCGGTGCCGGCCACGTGCAGCGCCTGCGAGGCCCGGGTGCCGAGGAACCCGCCGATGACGGCGATGATCGTCAGGACCGCCAGACCGCTGCCGGTCAGCACTGCGAGGAACACCCGGTCCCCGCCGCGCGCCTTGAGGCGGACGGCGCGGGCCGGTTCCGGGCCGGTCACGGGCAGCACCTCGACGACGTGCGTGAGGGCCACCGGGTCGAGCTGTTCGGTCATGCCAAGCACACCCGGCCGGCCGCGCCCCGCGCGGGCGTGGGTAACTCGGCGAGCGGAACGGAGTCCAGGAAGTGCGCGAGGTTGTACAGGTTCTCGCGCCCCCGCAGGTAGGTCCGCGCCGACCGCGCGACGACGACGTCGTCTATCTCCAGCCGCCACGTCCGCCCGCCGGTGTCGGGGGCGACACCGAGCACCGGCAGCGCGTCGGCGATCCGCGAGCGGAGGAAGAGAATGGCGGCGTAGCCGGTCTCGAAGTCCACGAAGCCCTCGGGAGCCCGCCCCAGGACTCGGTTGTTGCCTCCGACCAGGCGCCAGGCCGGCAGCGCCGCCGAAGCCGGACCGGCCAGCGCGGCCTGCGGGAACGCGACGTGAAAGCGAGTATGTGCCATGAGCCCGATACCTCCCCCACAACCGACAAGGTCCGGACGACGGAGACGAGCAGCCCCTCCGAGCGTCCGCGAACACTAGTTCCGTGCAGGCCGAAGGTCCCAGCCCACTGCGTCATGGCGGCGTCCGAGGTGTTAACGCCGGACATGGGCGGGCCGAACCGCAGGTCATCGCAGGCCTCTGACCTTGGATGATTCACCGCTCCCCCACTGTGACGGAGAGTGGCGATCAAGGTTTCGGGCTCACCCGCTTTATCGACGGCTTTGCGGTCGCGCGGCGGTTGGGAGGGCCGCGCGGCTTCGTGCGGGCGGCGCCGTTGACACGACGCTTGGTACAACACAATGCTTGGCACAAAACGTGTTTCGGCCCGCGTGTCGAAGGTGGGGACGATGAGTTCCAGGCTCGGGGATTCTTTGGACGCCATGGGGGTGGCGGCGGTCATCGCTGTATTGGTACTCGCGGCTACGTGGCGGAAGTTCGGGCGCGTTCAGGGACGCGCCCGCGCGGCGGCACGCTTCGCCGACGTGCTCGGGCTGGCCGCACTGCCTCCGGAGGCGGCCGAGCGTTTCGGGCGGCGTCTGTACCAGCGTGCGATGGTGCAAGTCGCTTTCGGCGGTATGGGGTACTCGGTCTGGACGGCCTGGTACTCCTACAACACGTTCTTCAAGCCCGAGTCGCAGGTACGACCATCCTCGCTGCCCCCACAGATTTATGTCGTGCCTGTGTGGGCCTTCATCGGTCTGGTCTCTGTGGTCGGGCATCTGTACGACCTGATGCGCAGCTCGCGGGAGACCGGCGATCGGGTGGCGCGCATCGTCGATCCGCCACTGTCGGACGCCGTTCCGCCGGTGTTGACGTGGCTGCTTCGCGTGACGGGAGCCTTTCCGGCGGTGGCGGCGTGCGTCTGGTTCTTCGTACCGGTCGCCGCTCAGCACGGGCCGCGCGCTGTGCATCCGCATCCGGTGTTGTTCGCGGTGTCCGCGGTCTCGGGGCCGCTGTGTGTGGCCGTGACGGAGACCGCCCAGCGTCGGATTCTCAGCAGCCGTCAACATGCTGCGACGCCGCGGGAGTTGGCATTCGATGACGCGCTGCGGGTTCAGACCGCGCTGTCGGTGATGTTCGTCCCCTGGCTGTTGTGCACCGGGTTCGCGACGGCGACCGTCATGTCGTTGGGCCGGACGGACAGCTGGTCCGGAGCGCTTCCCGTCTACACGGCGATGAGCATCATGCTTCTGCCGCTGCTGTGTCTGCCCGTAGCGGTCGGATCGAAGTGGGCCCGCCGGTACTACATCAGGCGGTTCGCAGCCTATTCGGGAGCGGCCGCATGCTGATCCGCGTCGACGCCGACTCGGCGGTCCCGCCGTACGAGCAGGTCCGATCCCAGCTCGCCGCGATGGCCCGCTCCGGCACGCTGCCGGTCGGGACCCGCCTGCCCACGGTCCGCAAGCTCGCCGAGGATCTGGGCCTGGCCGCCAACACGGTCGCCCGCGCGTACAAGGAGCTCGAGGCCGACTCGGTCGTGGAGACCCGCGGCCGCCACGGGACCTTCATCGCCGCCACCACCGACGCCCACCACGAAGCCGCCGAAGCCGCCGCCGAGTACGTGCAGCGCGTCCGGCGGCTGGGCATGGCCGACGACGAGGCGTTGCGGCTGGTGAGCGCTGCACTGGGGCGGAAGGACGGCTAGCCCGGCTCGAGCCGGGCCGCCCCCTGCCTCAGAGAACCGCCTTGTCGGCGCTCCCAGGAAAATCAGTGCTCAGCGCGACATCCCTACCGGCATCGAACTCGGCGCGCAGCATGTCGAGTTTCGCCCCGATCCGCCGCTGGGCGTCGCTGCCCAGCACCACCCAGTGCCGGGGCTGCGCTGCCGTCGCCTCCGTGTAGATGACCTCTGCGGCCTTGACCGGATCGCCGGGGAACATCTCCGGCGTCAGGTTCCCCATCATCGCGCGGAAGGCGCCGGCGGTGGCCGCGTAGTCGTCGATCGGGGCGCCCGACACCTTGGTCCGGTTCTCGATTCCTGTGCGGAACGATCCGGGCTGGATCACCATCGCGTGCAGGCCCAGCGACTCGATCTCCTGCCACAGGGCCTCGGTGAAGCCCTCCAGGGCGAACTTGCTCGCCGAGTAGTAGCCGTTCGCCGGGAGGCTGGCCAGGCCGTCCATCGACGAGACGTTGACGATGACGCCCGTCCCGCGCCGGCGCATTCCGGGGAGCACGGCCCGGGTCAGCTCGACGGCCCCGAAGAAGTTGACCTCGAACAGCCGCCGATAGTCGACCTCCTCCTGCTCCTCCAGCGCCCCGACGAAGTCGATCGCGGCGTTGTTCACCAGCACGTCGATGCCGCCGAAGCGCTCCTCCGCCAGCCGGACGCCGGCCAGCCGGAGCCCGGGGTCGGTGACGTCGAGACGCGCCGCCAGCGCCGTCTCCGGATACCGTGCGGCCAGTTCGGCGGTCGCGGCGGTCGAGCTGGCGACCACCACCGCCTGATCGCCCCGCGCCAGGACGTGTTCGGCCAGCGCCTTGCCCAGCCCGCTGGAAGCGCCGGTGATCAGCCAAGTCTTGCGGTCCATGAAAGTGTCTCCTTCGCGTGGTCGGTCGAGTCGGCGAGAGCCGACGAGGAAGGGCGGCCGGTCACTCCCCGGCCGGGAAGTCGGCGGCGGCGCTGGCGTCGGCCCACTTCCGCGTCTCCTCCGCGCGCGCCTCACCGGCGGCCAGAGCAGTCGTCACGGCCTGCGCGCCCAGCAGCAGCCGACGCGGCGGGTCATCGCTCCCGACCACGTCGATGATCACTTGAGCTCCGCGAGCCGGGTCACCGGGCTGAACACCGTCGTTCTCGGCGCGGTACCGGTTCATCGCACCGACCGTCTCGTCGTAGCCGGGCCCGACCTCGTGCAGTTCCATCGAGGAGCCCTGCCAATCGGTCCGGAACGCACCGGGCTCGACGATGATCACCTTCACACCGAACGGAGCCACCTCGCTCGCCAGGACCTCCGAGAAGCCCTCCACCGCGAACTTCGCACTCTGATAGGCACCCATACCCGGCGTCCCACCCACCCGGCCACCCACCGACGAGAACTGCACGAACACCCCCGAGCGCTGCCCCCGCAACACCGGCAACGCAGCCCGCGTCACATTCACCACCCCGAAAAAGTTCGCCTCGAACTGGTCCCGGAAATCCGCCTCCGCCATCTCCTCAATCGGACCGCTGTTGGCATAGCCGGCGTTGTTCACCACCACGTCGAGATGGCCGAAGGCATCCACCGCAGCAGCCACCGCGGCCCGGGCAGCATCGGCGTCAGTCACATCCAAAGCAGCCGTCCGCACCAGCGCGCCAAACCGCCCCACCAAATCCGCCAACTGCTCCGGACGCCGAGCCGTCGCCACCACCTGCTCCCCGCCCTCCAACACCGCCTCAGCCAGACGCCGACCGAACCCCCGCGACGCGCCGGTGATCAACCATGTGCGAGACATGTCAAACTCCTTTCACCACTGTGACCAGCTCCACCAGCCACCACTGTCACCGCCCGAGCGCCCCTCCGGCTTCAGTCATCTGGCGCTGAGTCAGATCGGCCGCCCGGCACGCTCGTAAAATGGGCCCAGCTCCTCCGGGAGGAACTCACGCCGGAGGGACCATGCCGCAAGACCCGAAACACCAGCTCCTGGGCAGAAACCGCGAGCTGGAGACCCTGGACCGGCTGCTGCGCGAGGTCCGCGACGGCCGCAGCCACGTCCTGGTCCTGCGCGGCGAGGCGGGCATCGGCAAGTCGGCGCTGCTCGACTACCTGGCCGCGCAGGCAGCGCAGACGGCCCATGCCGTCCCGGTCCCCATCCCGATGCAGACCGTCCGCACCGCCGGCGTCGAGGCCGAGTCCGACTTCGCCTACTCGGCCCTCCAGCACCTGTGCGCGCCCCTCCTGGCACACCTCGACCGGCTGCCGCAGGTGCAACAGGATGCCCTGCGCGTCGCCTTCGGCCTCAGCGCCGGCCCTGCGCCGGAGATGCTGCTGGTCGGCGTGGCGGTCCTCGGCCTGTTCGCGGAAGCGGCGACCGACTCCCCGCTCGTCTGCCTGGTCGACGACGCGCAGTGGCTCGACCTGATGTCCCAGCGCATCCTCGCCTTCGTCGGCCGCCGGCTGGACGCCGAGTCGGTCGCGCTGGTCTTCGCCGAGCGCGTCACCGACAAGCCCGAGGGCGACGGCTTCTCCGGCCTGCCGAGCCTTCCCGTCGGCGGCCTCGGGGACGCGGAGGCCCGGGCCCTGCTCGACAGCGCCCTGCCCGGCCCGGTCGACGCCCGCGTCCGGGACCGCATCGTCGCCGAGACCGGCGGGAACCCGCTGGCGCTGCTGGAACTCCCCCGCGGCTTGTCCGCCGCGGAGCTGGCGTTCGGCTTCGGCGGCCCGGGCTCGGCCCCGCTCGCGACCCGCGTCGAGGAAGGCTTCCGCCGCCGGGTCGAGGCGCTGCCCGCCGACACGCGCACGCTCCTGCTGGTCGCGGCCGTGGAACCGGTCGGCGACGAGCTGCTGCTGCGGCGGGCCCTGCGCCTGCTCGGCATCGGTCCCGACGCCGCCGCCCCGGCACAGACCGCCGGGCTGCTCAAACTCGGCCCTCCGGTGCGGTTCCGGCACCCGCTGGTCCGCTCAGCCGTCTGGCGGGGCGCCGGCGCGGCCACGCTGCTCGCCGTACACGGCGCGCTCGCCGAGGCGACCGACGCCGATCGCGACCCCGACCGGCGCGCCTGGCACCGGGCCCACGCCGCGATCGGGCCGGACGAGCAGGTCGCCGCCGAGCTGGAGCGCTCCGCCGATCGGGCCCTGGCACGCGGGGGCCGAGCAGCGGCCGCATCGTTCTTGGAGCAGGCCGCAGCGCTGTCTCCCGATGCGGCCGAGCGAGCGCGCCGTGCGCTGGCCGCGGCGCAGGCCTATCTCAAGGCGGGGCTGCCGGACCGGCTGCCCGACTTGCTCGCCGCCGCCGAACTGGGACCGCTGAGCCCGTTGCAGCAGGCTGACGCCAGCCGGCTGCGGGCCAAAGCGTCGGCCATGACCAATTCCGGGCTCGGCGCGGTCCAACCGTTGCTTGATGCCGCAAGCCGTCTGAAGGATCTGGACCCCGCTGCCGCCCGCGAGACCTGCCTGGCGGCGTTCGGCTCGGCGCTGTGGGCCGGCCGGCTCGACGAGGGCGGGATGCGGCGGGCCGCCGAAGCCGCTCGCGACCTGCCGCCCGGCGACGACCTGACGGGCGTGCTCCTCAGGGCCCTGACCATCTGGTCCCTGGACGGTCCCGTCGCCGCCTTCCCCCTGTTGGCACAAGCCCTGCGCGCTCTCGCCGACGACCCGGGCTCGGCCGACATGTGGCCGGCCGCGAACGCGACCGTCGAGCTCGGCGATCTCCAGGCCTGGCTGGGCATCACCGAGCGCGCAGCCGCCTTCGCCCGCAGGACCGGCGCTTTGTCGATCCTGTCGAAGGCGTTGCCGCTCCAGGCCGCCTCGCTCACCTTCATGGGACGCTTCCCCGAAGCCTGGGCCGTGCTGGCCGAGGCCGCAGCCACCGAGGAAGCCGCGGGAGCGGCGACCAGCACGGTCACGACGGCTTTGCTGAGCGCGTACCGGGGGCGCGAACGGCAGGCCCTGGACGTGATCGAGGCGATGGAGCGGGACGGCGAGCAGCGCGGCCTGGGCCGGCTCACCGGCATGGCGGCCTGCGCGCGGGCAGTGCTCCACAACGGTTCAGGTGCCTATCCGCTCGCGATGGAGACCGCCCTCCGCGGCCTGGAATATCAGGATCTTGTCGTTCATCACTGGACGAGCGCCGAACTGGTCGAGGCGGCCAGCCGGGCCGACGCCCCGGCCGTGGCGGCCGAAGCGCGCGAGCGGCTGACCGACTGGAGCCGGGCCGGCACGCCGTGGGCGCTCGGTGCGCACGCCGTCGCCGACGCTCTCATCGGCACCACCGAGCAGGCCGAGGACCGCTATCGCGAAGCGATCGAACACTTCTCCCGGGGCGGGCTCGGCGTCTTCGAAGCCCGGTCCCGGTTGCTGTTCGGAGAATGGCTGCGGCGCCAGAACCGGCGGGCTCAGGCGCGCGAGGAGCTGCGTGCGGCGCACGAGGCGTCGCTGACCATCGGCATGGAGGCGTTCGCGGAACGGGCCCGCCGCGAACTGCTCGCCACCGGCGAAACCGTGCGCAAGCAGACGATCGGCGCCCCGGTGCTCACACCGCAGGAAGCCCAGATCGCCCGGCTGGTGGTCGCCGGACACTCGAACGCTGAGATCGGTGCGCAGCTCTTCCTCAGCCCGCGCACCGTCGAATGGCATCTGCGCAAGATCTTCGTGAAGGTGGGCATCACCTCACGCCGCGAGCTCGACGGCGCTTTGTCGGCGCAGGACCGCTGAGGCCGCCGGGCTCACGGAAGCGTCGTGCGGAGCTCCTTCCGTGAGCTGATCCCGAGCTTGGTGAACACTTTTCGCAGGTGCCACTCGATCCGGCGGCTGCGAGGAGCAGGAGGTCTTGGGAATCGGCGGGCAGCTCTGCGATGCGCTGCCGGAAGCTGTCTTAGATCCGGCCTGGCAGCGCCGACGCTTCGAGAACCCGTAGCCGCCGGCCACACGAAGAAGGGGCTCGGCGGGTCGCCGCCTCGGAGGCCGAAGATCCTGGCCAGCGCCTCGGCCTGCGGCGTCGGCAGGCGGTTGATTCCGCTCAGGAGCGGGAGGCAGAGCTGGTGGAGTGCGGCGTAGGGCAGCTCCATTTCGGATTCGACGCTGGTAGCGCGCAGGACGCGGACGGCGTCGGAAGTGGCGTCGGCTCCGGCTCGGATGGCGTAGTCGAGCAGCGCGGACTTCCCGACACCGGCCTCGCCGAACACAACCAGCGCGGCGCTGCGCCCGCCGCGGATCGCGGTCAGCAGGGCGTCAAGGCGCGCGCATTCGGCGTGCCGCCCGACCAGCATCATCTGCTCCTCGGTGATCTGTACTCCTCGGCAAGCAAGGGGTCCACCGCGATCCTATGTCCGTCGGTCGGCGAATCGGCAGGTCAGACCGGTCGGCGGGATGAGGCCGCCGTCACGTTCAGTCATCCGACTGTTCCGGCTGCGCCACCGGCTGATGATGCTGGAAGGGCGAGCGCAGGACCGGCGGCTCGCCGGCGCCCATCGGAAGGCCTGGTCGTGAAGCGAACCCAAGTAGTCCTCCTCCACGGTGCGTGGTTTCACACGTCGTCCTGGGACGGCTGGGCTCAACGGTTCGCGGCGCACGGGTTCGCCGTGCGTGCGCAGAGCTGGCCCGAGCGGCTCGACGACCTCACCCTCGACGTGCTGATCGCGTACCACGAGGAGGCGGTCCGTGCCCTCGACACCTCACCGGTCCTCATCGGCCACTCGGTCGGCGGCCTCATCGCCCAAAGACTCCTCGGAGCCGGCCTCGCCCGCGCGGCGGTGGCCCTCGCCCCGCTGCCGGTCAACGGCGTCCCACTCGACAACGCGCAGACGCGGCTCTGGTCGCTCCTCCAGCACGAGCCCGGCGAGGAACGTCAGGGCACGATATCGCTGACGCCGGCCCAGTTCCGCCACACCGTCGCCAACGCGGTCGGCGAAGACGAGGCGGCGCGTCTCTTCGAGCGCTACGCGGCCCCCGCGCCCCGCTGGCTGTTCACGGACACGAGCGTGGACACGGCCAACCACACCCGCGGCCCCCTCCTGCTGGTCTCGGGCCAGGAGGACCGGATGGTCCCGGACGCCGCGACGCGCGCGGCGTACAAGCTGTACGGCGACTCGACCGCGGTGACGGACCTGAAGCAGTTCGCCGACCGGGGGCATTCGCTGGTGGTGGACAGCGGATGGCGCGCGGTCGCCGATCATGTGCTGGCCTGGCTGGCGGCCAACGGGATCGGGGCCACGGCCGACGGCGAGTGAGTCAGGCAGACCGGCGGCACGCCTCACACCTGCGAGACGTCCCGGAGCGGTTCGTCCTGAGTCCGGCTCAGCGCATCGCGCAGCGCGGCCCGCGTCGTTATCCCCAGCTTGGGGAAAATGCGGTACAGATGCGAGCTGACCGTGCGCGGAGACAGATGCATCCGCTTCCCGATCTCCTTGTTGGTCAGCCCGCTCGCCGCGAGGTCCGCGATGCGCCGTTCCTGCCACGTCAGCGAGGCCAGGTTCAGCGTCGACGCGCGAGGCGGCGTGCCGGTCGCCCGCACCTCCGCCCGCGCGCGCTCGATCCAGCCGCCGGCGCCGAGGCGCTCGAAGGCCTCCGCCGCCGGGACCAGGTACTGACGCGCCGCCGCGCGGCCCTCGACATGGCGGACCCGGATGCCGTGCGCGAGGCGGATCCGCGCCAGCTCAAACGGGAAGCGCGAAGCCTCCGGGTGCGCCTCGGCCAGCGCGAACATCTCCGCGGCCTCCTTCTCCGACTCCGCCGTCATCGCCAGCGCTCCGTACGTGATCAGCGCCAGGCGCGGCGAGATCTCCGGCAGCCCGGCGTCGCGCGCGGCGAGAGCGTGCTGTCGGGCCCGCGCCGCACGACCGGTGTGCAGTGCCGCTTCCACCAGATCGAGAAGCGTGCGCGAGGCCTGATACGTATAGGCCTGGAAGACTCCCGGCGACGTGATCCCGATGGCGAACAGATACGCCGTCTCGTAGTCACCTGCGCTCAAGGCCGCGAGCGCACCGGCGGAATCAGCAAGCTGCGTCAAGAACCCCAGCCCACGCGGCCGAGCCCAGGCATCGACCTCGGCCTGCAAATCCCTGGCGCGCGCCACCTGCCCGCGCATCGCCGCGACCTGAGCCAGGTACCCCCGGCTCTGAGCCGCGAACAGCTCATGGCCGTGCCCCACCGCCAGCTCCAGGACCTGCCGCCCGATCTCCTCGGCCGCGTCCCACTCCCCGACGGCCATCTGGTCCAGCATGATCAGATGCAGCATCACCATCCCGCTGGCCATGGCCCCGGTCTCCAGTTCCCGGTCCACCACACGCTGCAGATAGGGGCGATACTCACTCAGGATGTCCAAGTGGTACGAGGCCACAGCCAGCCGTGAGACTTCCCACGGCTCCAGATCCGGCAGATCGGCGACGGCCTTCGCCACCGGCCCGGCCCACCCGGAGCCGTGCCGCACCACGTCGCTCCACGTACTGCTGAACAAGCGAGACCGCTCAGCGACCGCCCCTCCGATCGACTCGACCAGATCGAGGGCCCGCTCCCAGGCCCCGCCCTCCCCGCTGTACTGAGCGATCGCCAGCAGGAGCACCACCAACCGCGTGAGAACCTCGTCCGACTCACCGGATCCGCCGTCCCGCAGCTTCTCCATCGCCGCGATGACACGCCGGTACGTCGAGCGCACATCGCCATCCAGATACAGCGCCTGATACCCGGCGGCCAGCACCGCGGCAGGAGACTCCGACGCCGTCGCCGCGCCCGAATCCGCCTGCACCAGCACCCGGGCCTGCCCGAGGCGCGCGGCGTGCCCGGCGATGAACGCCGCGTCCGCCAGCCGCCGCGACCGGTCGGCGTGGTTCACGCTCAGCTCGGCCGCCCGCGTCAACCAGCTCACCGCGGTCAAGGCGCCGCCGCGCCGCGTCGCCGACTCGGCCGCCGCCTCCAGGATGTCGGCCACCTCGTCATTCGGGTCGACCGTCGCGACGGCGAGGTGCGTGGCACGTCGCTCCAGGTTCTCCCGATGCACTTGCGCCAACGCCTGGTGCGCAGCCCGCCGCTGGTTGGGGGTGGCGATCTGCACCACGCTCGACCGCACCAGCGGATGCCGGAAGGTGAAGCCGCCGGTGGCCGGATCGACGTCCAGGAGCCCGCCCTCCACCGCCTCATCGACATCCCGCATGCGGTACCGCAAGCCGGCACCCGCGCTGTCCCCCGGCCGGGACCCGACACCGTCCAGCGCGCCCATCAGCATCTCCGCACGGACACCATCGCTGAGTGCCGCGATACGGCCGCCGTACAGGTGCTGCAGACGACGCGGCAGCGCCGCGCCGGGCTGGCCGAAGACGTCATCCGGAAGCACATCGTCCGGCTGCCCGACGGTACGCCCCAGATGAGCGGGCAGCTCCAGCAAAGCCAGCGGATTGCCCTCCGCCTGCTCCAGCACCGCCTGCCGGGCCCGCCGGCCGAGCCGCGGATACCGCTGATCCAGCAACAGCGCCGCAGCCTCGTGGTCCAGGGGTGCGACCGAAAGCTCGGGCAGCGCCGCGGTGTCGAACCGCGACGCGATGTCGGTGCGCACCGCCACCAGCAGCTTCACCCGGCTGCCGGCCAAGCGGCGGCCGACGAACCCGCAGACGTCCGCGCTGGGTTCGTCCAGCCACTGCCCGTCGTCGAGCACGAGCACGACCGGCTGCTCGTCTGCCGCACGAGTCAGCAGGCTGAGAACCGCGATCCCGAGCGCCATCACGGACGGCGGATCGCCCTCGGCTCGCCCGAACACGGCGCCGAGGCGACGCCACGCGCCGTCGTCGTCATCGGACGGCTCGAGCTCGGAAAGCACCGGATACAACAGCTGGTGCAGTCCGGCATACGGCAGCTCGGACTCCGCCTCGACGCCGGCCGCCCGGATGACCCGCTGGCCGTCCTGCCGCGCGAACGCCGCGACATGATCGACGAGCGCGCTCTTCCCGACGCCGGTCTCGCCCCGGAGGACGAGCGCCTGTCCCGTCCCCGACGCGGCGAACGTCTCCAGCCGGGCCAGCTCCTCGCCACGCCCCACGATCGCCGCCATCATCATCGCGGTCCCTGCCATGGCACACCTCTCGACAACACGACCAACGCCAACGGATTACCGTGCGACTCGGCGACGATCCGGTCCCGCATCCCGGGGTCCACCGGTCCGGGCAGCAACGTGTCCAGCAAGGCGCGAGCGTCGTCCGCGCCGAGCCGTTCCACCCGGAGTTCGGGCAGCCCGGCCAGCAGCCGGCTGTCGGCCACGGCCAGACCGCTCGCCGCGGTGGTGTTCACCGCGAAGACCAGCGCGACCGCCTCGGCGTCCAGACGGCGAGCCACGAAAGCGAGAACCGCCGCGGACATCCCGTCGACCCACTGCGTGTCGTCCACGACGCAGACCAGCGGCTCCTCGTCGGCGGCTTCGGCGAACAAGCCCAGCACCGCCAGCCCGATCAGCAGCGGACTCGGCGAGCTGCCCTCCTCGATCCCCAGCGCCGTGGCCAGCGCCGCCTGCTGGGCCGCCGGCAGCCGGCCGAGCCGGTCCAGCAGCGGCGAGCACAGCTCCTGCAGAGCCGAGAAGGCGACCTCCGGCTCCGTCTCCACTCCCGCGGTGCGGACGACGTGGCCGGCCAGCCGGTGCCCGGTCAGGTAGGCCAGCAGAGCGGTCTTCCCGATCCCGGTGTCCCCGCGCACGACCAGCGCTCGGCTGTGGCCGGCGCGCAGGTCGCGCAGCAGCCGGTCCAGGATCTCCCGCTCCCGGAGGCGGCCGTACAACGGCGCGGCTGTCGGCTCACTCGTCACCCCACCAAGATCCGTCCCGGCCCGGCATCCCCGCGCCAGGGATGGACCCTGGCCGCGCCCCGGGCCCGGGTGACCAGGGTCCGGTACTGGCTCCACGAGGCCCGTGTTCGGCAAACCTGGGACTCTAAAGACGAGATCGGATCCAGCGGCCCAGGAGAGAACAGCCATGGCGACCATCCACTTCACCGAGAAGACCCTCGCGACCCCCGAGCAGTTCGTGGAAGCCCTCACAGACTTCGGGCCGGGCCGCAAGCAGCTGTTCCCCAACAGCGACGACAAGTATCTGGAAGTCCACTCCTCGGGCGTGGACCACGCCGACGTCACCGAGGGCTCCGCCGGGATCTGGGAGCGCCTGGCCTACGACTGGTCGGACCCGCACCGCGTCGTGATGACCACGATCGACTCCAACCTCTGGGGCGGCGCGTCGAGCCACACGTACACGTTCACCCCGCTGCCCGACGGGTCCACGCAGCTGGACGTCGTGGTCGTGCGCGAGGGCAAGAACGTCAAGGGCCGCCTCACCGGGGTGCTGCTCGGCAGCGTCGGCAAGGGAGTGCTGGCGAAGGCGCTGAAGAGCACGATCAAGGCGGTCGAGGCGCGCAATCAGCTGACCAGCGCCTGATCGCGGCGGCTACTCGGCTGCTCACGCGCGGTGCACTACCGGGATGCGCCGCCGATCCCATGGAGCAGCGTCTCGACCACGATGTCGGCCGCCTGGCCGGGGCTGAGCCCCGGCTGCTCCCGGTTCACCAGGTTCACCAGTTCCGGCAGCACCGCCCCGGCCCATCGGCCGGGGAGCCCGGAACGCAGCAAGCCCTCCTCCGTGGCCCGGTCGAGGAACGCGTCGACCTCGTCGACGTAGGCGTCACGACGCCGGCGGACGGTGTCGTCGGTGAGCATGCGTGACAGATCGACCGGCCACTTCCGGTTGACCACGATGACGTTCTCGACGTACCGGTGCAGGGCCACGGCCACCGGCGCCTCCCGCAGCCGCGCGTCCTCGATGGCGCGCCCGATCGCCTCCAGCCGCGCCTCGTAGATCGCTTCGAGCAGTTGCTCCCGGGAGTCGAAGCGCCGGTAGACGGTGCGCCGGTCCACCCCCGCTTCCGCCGCGATGGCGGCGATACTCGCGCCCGGATCGGCGGCGAGCATGCGGGCCCCGGTGGTCAGGACGGCTTCCAGATTGCGTGCGGCGTCGGCTCTCACGGGGCCCGAGTCTAGCTGGCAGCTGTGAACTATGCGACACCTAGAGCCCCAGTGGAATGGAACCTCCTTTTCTAAGTGCTACATTGATGTGACAGAAAATCGAGGAGGTCCCACCATGCCGACACCCGCCAAGCGGCTCCCCAAGCCACTCGCCAAGCCGAGCACCAATCCCCCGACCAGCCCTGCGACCGAGTCGCAGAGCAGCCGGCCGAGGAGGCCACTGGCCAAGCCGACAAGCGTCGCCGCCGCGATGACCGCCCTGGTCCTCGCCGTCCTGCTCGCGTCGCTGGACCAGACGATCGTCTCGACCGCCCTGCCGCGCATCGCCGAGGACCTCGACGGATTCGCCGACATCGCCTGGGTCAGCGCCGCGTACCTGCTCGCCTCGACCGCCGTCACGCCACTGTGGGGCAAGCTCGGCGACATGTTCGGCCGCAAGCGGCTGTACTCGGCCGCGACCTCGACCTTCCTCATAGCCTCCGTCGCCTGCGGCCTGGCCCAGAACCTGGCCGAGCTCATCGGCGCACGGGTGCTGCAGGGGATCGGAGGCGGCGGCATGATCGTGCTGACGTTCGCGCTGGTCGGCGACATCGTCCCGCCGGCCGAACGGGGCCGCTACCAGGGCATGTTCGGGTCCGTCTACGGTGTGGCCAGCATCGTCGGCCCGCTGCTCGGCGGCGTGTTCACCGACCACCTCTCGTGGCGCTGGGCCTTCCTGATCAACCTGCCGGTCGGCCTCGTCGCCCTCGCCATCGCGGCGCGGGCGCTGCCGCGGGCCGTGCGCGGCGCCGCGGCTCGGATCGACTACCCGGGTTCCCTGATCCTGGCTTCGATAGCCACCGGTCTGGTGCTGGTGACGTCGTTCGGCCAGCGGTGGGGATGGGGCTCGCCGGCGATCGTCGGGCTGATCCTCGCCACCGTGGCGCTGGCCGGAGTGCTGATCCCGGTCGAGCGCCGCGCCGCCGCTCCGGTCCTCCCGCCGGCGATGCTCGGCTCGCGGACTGTCGTCTTCTCCTCGCTGATCGCGTTCTTCGCCAACGCCGCGATGTTCTCGGTGCTGGTCTACCTGCCGACCTACCTGCAGATCGTGCACGGGGTCTCGGCGACGCTGTCCGGGATCTCGATGCTGCCGCTGGTCGCCGGGCTGGTGGTCAGCCAGTCGCTGGCCGGGCGGTGGGCCGCGCACGTCGAGCGGCTGCGCGCGATCCTGCTGGCGGGGCTGGGGGCGAACCTGGCCGGGCTGCTCCTGCTCGGGACCATCGGCGGCGGCACGAACACCGCGGTGCTGAGCATCTACTTCCTGATCACCGGCGTCGGCATCGGGATGGTGCCGATGGTGGTGCTGACCAGCGTCCAGAACAGCGTCCCGGCCTCGGATCTGGGGGCGGCCAGCGCCGTGGTGACCTTCGCTCGCTCGATCGGGGCGGCGTTCGGGGTCGCCGTGTTCGGCACGCTGCTCAACACCGGCTTCGCCGACCGGACCCGGGCGCTGCCGACCGCCGGCGGCTTCGACGCCGCGCGGCCCGACACCGTCGGGCAGCTGCCCGCGGGTCTGCGGCAGACCGCGCTGGACGCCTTCGCGCACGCGACGGCCACCGGCTATCTGTGGATCGCTCCCGCTCTGGCCGTCGGGATCGGGCTCGCGCTGTTCCTCAAGCCCGCTGCGAAGGCTACGGAGCAGTCCTCGGCGACAGATGAGACTGTGGACCATGACCTCGTTGCTGCCTGACGCTGATGTCGGCGCCGACACCGGCGCCGACATCGCGCTGGTCCGCGCCGCGCAGGCGGGCGACGTCACGGCCCTGGCGCTGCTGCTGGAGCACCACCGGGCCGGGATGCGGGCCGTGGCGTTGAGCATCCTGGGCCCGGGGCCGGACGCGGACGATGCTGTGCAGGACGCGGTTCTGGTGGCGTTGCGCCGAATCCGCGATGTGCGGGAGCCGGCCGCGGTCGGGGCTTGGTTGCGGATGGTTGTGCGCAACCAGTGTCGGGGGCTCCTGCGGGAAGCACGCAGGCTTGTTCCCATCGACGAACTGGCTCCGTATCAGGATCCGGCCGCCGACCCCGGCGAGTTCCTCGAACTCCACTCGATGCAGGACTGGGTCTGGGAGGCGATCGAGCAGCTGTCGCCGGCGTTGCGGCTGCCGCTCGTGCTTCGGCATTTCAGTGCGCACGTCACGGCCTACGACCACATCGCGCAGGTCTGCGGCGTGCCGGTCGGGACGGTTCGCAGCAGGCTGAGCCAGGCGAGAGCCAAGCTCGCGGACGCGTTGGCCGCGACTGCCGAAGCCGCGCACAGCGACGCCCGGACCCGCACCGCGGCGAGTTGGGACGACGCACGCGACACCCTCGCCACCGCCGAGGCCGGCGGCTTCGAGCGGGTCGTGGCGGAGCGCTGGTCGCACGACGTGACCCTGGTGTACGGCGGCTCGCGGCTCGGTGGCAGCGCCCTGATCACGCGCGCAATGGACTGCGATCTGGCGGCCGGAGTGCGTCAGCGGCCGGTGAACGTCGCCGCCGGGCGGTCGCTGGCGGTGTGGGAGATGGACATCACCAGTCCGCCCGACGACCCCGGGCACTGCCCGCCGTCGGCCGCGTGGGTCATGGAGTTGAACGGTGGGAAGGTCTCGCGACTGCGGCTCTTCCACCCGCGTCCGCTGGCGGCGAACCGTGTGAGCCAGATCACGTCGGCCTGATCGAACTCAGGCCCTCGGCCCGCATCTTGTCGGTGAACCACTCACTGTCCAAGATCGGGAGTCGCCCATGACCACCTCTTCGTTCGACGTCGACGGCATCACGTTGCGCTACCACGTTCACGGCTCCGGGCCGGTGTGCGTAGCCGTTCCCGGCGGACCCGGCATCGCGTGGGACTACCTGCGCTCCCCCACGCTGGAGGAGCACCTGACGATGGTCTACCTGGAACCGGCCGGCACCGGCGACTCCGGCCGTCTGGCGACGCATCCCCACGGCTACACGCGGGATCTGGCGAGCCGGCACCTGGCCGCGCTGATCGACCGCCTTGCCGTCCCGCGCGTCTACCTGCTGGGCCACTCGCACGGCGGATTCGTGGCGCAGTACCACGCGATCCACCACCCGGAGCAACTCGCCGGCGTGGTCCTCTTCGAGAGTGCCCCGGCCACCGACGCCGAGTTCGGCGCCGAAGCCGCCCGCATGATCGGCGAACTCGCCGAGCGCCACGCCGGTGACCCGCGCTTGGCCGACACGCTGAACGCGTTCGCGCAGATCCCGACGATCGCCGACGACGAGTCAATGATGCGCGTGGCTCGCGGAATCATCCCGGCGTATGTGGCCTCGTACTGGACCGATCCGGCCCCGTGGACCGAGCTTCAGAACGTCCTCCGCGCCACCTATATATCCGGCCTGGACGAGCACGGCGCTCCCGACCTCATCGACGACCGCTCAACGCTGCCGACACTGCACGTGCCGACCCTCGTCGTCGCTGGACGCTACGACGTGATCTGTGGCGTGCGCTGGGGCGAGGAGCTCACCAAACTGATTCCCGACTCGCGCCTGCTGATCCTGGAGAACAGCGGCCATCTCGGGCACTTGGAGGAGCCGGAGCTGTTCGCCGAGTCGGTCGCGGCGTTCGTCGCCGACGTGGAGGCTGCCTCGGAGTAGGCACGCGGCAAAAGTGGGTGCGTCCTCCCCGCTCCAGGAGGACGCACCCACGTCTATTCGGCCAGGTCTGCTTCACAGACCTACTTCACGCTCAGCCCCGTGTCGTCGAGCACGAAGCTGGTCGTGCCTCCGTTCTTGTCGGTCTCGGTGCCGGTGAAGCGGAGGGTGACCGTCTGGCCCGCGTAGGCGGACACGTCGCTGGTGTGCTGCGTGTAGCCGCTGGCCTTGTTGAGGTTGCTGTAGGTGGCGACAGTCGTCAGGACGGTGCCCGAAGCGTCGAGGAGCTGGACGGTGAACGTGTCCGGCTTAGCCGTCGTGGTGCTCTCGGTCGTGTCGATGTGGAGCCAGTAGGACAGGGTCCCGGTGCAGCCGGACGGGATAGTCACCTTCTGCGAGACGGTGTCCGTGTCGGCGCTGCCGTTGCCGTTGAACCACGCCTCCCAGGAGCCGGCGTGCGTCGGCTCGCCGCTGGTGCTGTTGGTGATCGGGTTGAATCCGAGGGAGGAGGCGCCGGTCCAGCCCGTGCCGGCGCCGCTCTCGAAGCCGGGGTTGGTGAGCAGCTGGGCCGCGGTGCAGCCACCGCCGCCGGAGGCCGGGTTCACCGTCAGCGTGTAGGTGGCGGTGTGGGTGCCGGAGGCGGCCGTGCCGGTGACCGTGATCGTGTAGGTCCCGGGCGCGGTCGAGGAGGTGGTCGCGACGGTCAGGGTCGAGCTGCCGCCGGAGGTGACCGAGGCGGGGCTGAAGCCGACCGTCGAACCGGCCGGGCCGCCGGTGGCGCTCAGCGCGACGGACTCGGCGCTGCCCGCGGTGACGGCGGTGGAGACGGACGCGGTCGCGGTGCCGCCGACGGTGATGGACGCCGACGCCGGGTTGGCCGCGACCGAGAAGTCGTTGCCCGGCGCCGATTGGGCCGGGATGAACGACCAGGTCTTGGTGCTGCTGGAGCTGCTGCCCGACTTGACCTTGCCGGAGGAGTCGTTGATGTACTTCTTGCCGGTCTGGATGTCGGTGAAGGTCAGGTCGGTGTTGTACGACCACTGCTGGCTCGGTCCGGCCGTGCACTTCTGCATCGAGATCTGTGACGTCGAGTAGTCCGCGCACAGGTTGTTGATCTGCAGGAAGGTGCCGTCGAACGTGAACTGCTGGCCGGCCGAGGTGCTGTCACAGGCCGCCGTCACCAGCAGCACCCCGGCCGAGGAGCTGTCGTTGGGGTCGGTCATGCACTTGCCGGTCGAGACGTTCTTGTACTGCCCGACGGTGATCGTCGGCTTCGCTCCGCCGTAGCACGCACCGGTACTGGTGTTGAAGATCGGCTGGGAGCTCACCGTCTCGTTCGACGGCGGGTTGACGATCACCGGCTCCATCGACGGCGTGCCGTCGCTGTTGTAGTTCGTCAGCGCGTCCTCGCACTCGATCGCGTTGAACGCGTTGCCGCCCTTGCCGCCGAGCCACAGGTCGAGGTGCCGCAGGTTGGGGCCGCCGTTGGGGCCGTGCCCGGTCCAGTCGGAGGTGCACTCGTCACAGCCGTCCTCCATGATGAAGTACTTGCCGACGCGCGGGACGTAGACGATGGTCCCGGGAGGCTGCTCGCTGGAGTCGGTGGCGAACGTGATCGGGTCCGCATAGGTCCCGGTCCCGCCGGCCGTCTGGTGGATCTGCGGATAGGAGATGTCGCCGCCCGGCGGCGTGTTGTCCCACCATCCGTAGAAGGTGAGGAAGGTCTGCTCGGTGGTGGCCGATCCCGCCGCCTGAGCCGGGGCGGCGATCATGCCGAGCGTCGCGCCGATGCCCAGGCAGAGGGCTGCGAGCGCCGTGATGAGGCGCCGCGGGGAGATTCTCATTGCCGCTTCCCTTTCGTGGGGAGTTGGGGATCCGCCGGGACCGGCAGGTGCGGGCCGGATCCGGTGGTGCGGGTGCTGCTGCCTGGGAGACGGGGACCAGCACAGCCAGCGGGTGAGAGCACTGCTTCGGTTCACTGCGATCTGGATCTGCTGCGATCCGTGGCTACTGCGATCTGTGGCTACTGCGATCTTTAGTTAGTAACGTTTCCTAACTTAATCTGGGAGAGTAGGCAGCAACCGCCGGGGCGTCAAGGTGCTCCAGGCGGGTGTCTCGAATTCCGCGACGGCCGCACGGCAGAAACCCCAGGTCGAGGCATCGACCTGGGGCTTCGCGGCTGCCGCACGCTGGGAGCGTCAGCCCTGATAAGGCGCGATCATCTTCGAGAACTCATATGGCGTCTGCGTGATGTCGGTGCATTTCGACAGCGAACCGGTGCACGCGTCGCCGTCCCGAGTGACGTCCCAGAACGCCAGCTCGCCCAGGTGCTGCTGTTGGGCGAAGGCGAGCAGCCGGCGCATGTCGGCCTGGTAGAACACCTCCGAGGAGTTGTCGTTCTGGCCGATCATCGGCGTCACCCCGATCATGTTCCACACCTGCGCCGAGGTGAGGGACGGGTACAGGGGCGTCAGCTGGATGTAGAGCGACTTCGCGGTGTCGATGGCGTAGGTGCCCATCTGGCCGCCGGGATTGGGCGCCTCGATGTCGCCGAAGTCCATGGCCATGCCGTTCACCAGGGTGATCTTGGCTCCGTACTTGACCGCCGACTCGACGACGTAGAGCCCGTCGGAGGTGAGGCCGGAGGGCAGGATCGGGAGCGTCAACGTGACGTTCAGGGTCTTGCCGGCCGCCGCCGCGGTCCGCTGCAGCGCCGCGACGGCCTGGGAGCGGCGGTCGATGGAGGCCGGGTCGGCGACCGCGGATCCCTCGATGTCGAAGTCGATCTGGGTCAGGTTGTAGGCGGTGATCGCCGACTGGTACGCGGCGGTCAGGGACGGTACGTCGGTGCACGACTGCGCCAGCTCGGTGCCCGCCTCGCCGCCGAACGACGGCTTCACGTCGCCGCCGATCGCGCGCAGGCTCGCGATGTCGGACTGCTCGAAGCCGGCGGACATGGCGTAGGCGTTGAACCAGCTCGGGGTGCAGGCGGCGGTGCCGTTGACGATGAAGCCGAGGGAGAACTGGCGCAGGCCCGTCGTCTCGGCGATCTGCGTCAGGTTCGGCGTCGGCCAGGCCCCGATGTCGACGAACGGCGCCGCCACGCCCGGCAGGTGTCCCCCGCCGGTGCTCGCCAGCGTGGTCGCGCTGACCGCCGCGCTGGACGCCGACAGGTTCCCGGCCTCGTCGTAGGCGCGGACGGTGAACGAGTAGGACGTCGAGGGCGCCAGGCCCGTGACGGTCGCCGCGGTGCCCGGGGAGGTGGCGACCATCGTCGAGCCCGAGTACACGTTGTAGCCGGCGACGGAGACGTTGTCCGTGGAGCCGGCCCAGGACAGGGAGGCCGCGCTCGCGGTGGTGCTGAGGACGCTCAGTCCGGACGGCACGGTCGGGGCCTGGACGTCCGCGCTGCCGTCGCAAGGGTCTGAGTTGAGCCGGCAGGCGGATGGATCGGCGTAGGTCCCCGAGTAGCTGGCGTCGAAGCCGATGGTGATCGACGCCCCGGCCGCGATCGTGGTGTCGTAGGACTGCGCGACGACCTTCTGGGTGGTGCCGCTCGCGGTGTCGGTACCGCCCCACATGCTGGTGATCTTCTCGGTGGACGGCAGGCTGAACTGGAGCGACCAGGTGTTCAGCGGGACCGGCATCGGGTTGGTGAGCACGTATTGCGCTTGGAAGCCGCTGCCCCAGTCGGAGGTCTTGCTGTAGACGGCGGTGGGGAGCGGGGTTGTGGTCGCGGTCGCGCTCGCCGTCGGCGAGACCAGGGTCAGGCCGCCGACCAGCAGGGCGCCGGTGGCTGCGGCGCCGATCGGACGTCCTCTCAGAGCCCTCAGCACGGCCCGTCGTCCGTCCACACATTCTGCGAGTTGGCGCCGGGGACGTCGCCCTGGGTCCACCACTTGGCCGTCCAGGTGTGGCCGCCGTAGCTCACGACCTGGCCGCCGGTGTAGGCCGTCGCGGAGTTCCACGTCGCGGCGGTGCAGCCCCCAGGTGCCGAGCTCGACGGGTGGCTTGAGGGGGAGCTCGACGGCGAGCTGCTCGGCGGCTGGGTCGGCCCGCCGAACGGGTTGGCGATGATGGTGACGGTGCGGTGCTGGACGCCCCAGTTGTTCGCCTGCGTACCCGGCAGCCAGACGTCGACGGTGTCGTCCTGGATCCACGTGCCGATGTCGGCGGCGTAGCAGGTGCCGTAGCCGGGCACGGTGAAGTACGTGCCCCACGGGATCACGCGCGGGTCGACCGCACACACGCCGAGCTGGGAGTTGTAGCCGGAGGCCGTGTTCCCGCCGTCGTTGTAGGACGTGACCATCATGGTGATCGTGCTGCCGACCGGCGTCTGCCACGGCACCACGGAGCCGGCGGAGTTCAGCTGGTAAGGCGCCGACATCTGGCCCAGCGAGGAATCGGCACCGCTCTGGTCGCTCATCGCCTCGAAGGAGTAGAAAGCGTTCTGACACGGCGCGGTGTCGGTGGCGGTGAGGGCGGGCTGGCCCCAGTCGGAGACCCAGGCGACGGCCTGGCCGTTGCGCCAGACGCGGTAGGCCTGAGCACCGGGAACACGGTTGAAGCTGATGTTCACCTGGCTGCCGTTCAGCGTCCCGGTGACCCCGCCGGGCGCGGCCAGCCGAGACGAGAAGTCGACCGGCTGCGCCGTCTGCAACGGCGGCACCCACGGCGTGTCGGAGCGCGGCGGCGGCGTGACGTTGGTCCAGAACGGGCAGGTCGGCAGCGAGGACGTGCCGTCGGCACGAGCCTGCTGCGTGGCCACGACGCCGACGGTGCCGAAGGCCGTGAGGGTCAGCGCCACGGCACCGAGGAGCGCTCGGAAGCGGGGACTCGGCCGGCGCCGCGGGGCGTGCCGGACTTGCTGGGCGTGCTCGGGTATTCGTCGCCTGATGGGGAACAAGCTCATGGTGTGCTCCCAGTGACATCGGAAGGGGGAGGGCTCCGGAGCCGCAGGGCACATGATTGGACTAGACCACAGGACTGTCAAGGGAATCAGAGCCCTTGCGAGGTCGGGGCGCGGGGTTCAAGGGTGCGACAAGGGGCGGTTTTGATACGAAGAGCTCTGATACAGCGGCGCTATGGCGACCGGCCGCAGTTGCTGCACAAAGTGCCGACCGATCTCGAAGAAGAGGCCGGGAAGGTTCAGAGTCCGTTCATCACCGACGGCATGACGCGAAGCTCTGCCCAGCTGTCCTGGCACTTCATGAAGCTGCTGCACGACACCGAGCGCGGCACGTTGGTGATCGTGCACCGCGGATTGCACGACCTGATCGGGCCGTACCTGATCACGCCGATGATCGGGGAGCCTGTCACCGGCTGGTGGGGGCGCCGTCAGCGGTACGGCATGAGCAATCCGAGCGCCGAGTATTACGGCGGGTTGATGGCCGTTCATGGGGAACGCATCCGCCGTGTGGTCGTAGTGGAGGTGAGAAGCCTCGCAGACCGGCGACTCATGGTGGTTCGCGAGTCCCGCGTCGACAGGCTCGTGGCGATCGCCGCCGAGCTGAACGCGGCGCTCGGCTATCCGACCCGCGCCACGGTCGAAGCCCACCTCGACGCGATCCCGGTCCTGTCAGATCAGATCCCCTCAGCGCGAAAGGCCGCCCTCATCGCCCGCCGCCGTCGCCTTGCCCTCCGCGCCATCGCCTTCCACCGGCGCAACCGCCTGCGCTCGACAGCGCATCCGGCCGTCGCTCTGGCGCTGGCGGTCGTCAACGCCGCGATCGTCGGCGGCTACTTCCTCGCCTTGGCGTCCACCAGCGCCCCTGACAACGGGGTGCTGCAAGGTGCACTTTTCGGCTTCATCATGCTGGCGTTCGGAGTCGGCGGAGCCGTCATCTCGTACATCATCAGAGCCCTGAGCACGCCCGCGAAACAACGCGCCGCCGCCGCTGCTGAGCTGCGCGCTCTCAAGCGGGAAGCACGCGGCCGTCCATGATCCGCCCCCTGGCCTGCTGCCCGGCGCTGGCCTGATCGCCGATGCCGTCCTGCCCCTCAGCCCTCAACCCTCAGCCCTCAGCGTCCCCCGCCAGAAGCTTCCCCAGCACGTCGACCGTCCCCGGCAGCTCGCGCCGGAGGTTCGGCAGGTCCAGGCCCTCGTCGCCGACGACGGCTAGCAGGGCGTGCTCGCCGATCGAGGCGAACACGACGTGGCCGCCGGCGGCGCGGATGACCGATTCGCGCAGGCCTCCGAGGCCGACGTGGGCGGCGGTGCGGGTGCCGAGGGCGACGCCGGCTGCGCAGAGGGCGGCGAGGGATTCGTGTTCGGCTGCTGATTCGCTGTCGGCGGCTACGAGGAGGCCGTCGGAGGTGGAGATGATGCTGTCGGTGATGCCCACTACCTTCTCGCGCAGCGACTGGAGTTCGCCGACCAGGGCTTTGGACGATGACGGTGGCTTCACAACGCGCTCCTCGGCATGTCTGGGGTGCTGGTGAACGTCCCGCAGCCGATGGTGGCGGTCGGCGGGTGGCAGAGGGTGGGAGTTCAGGGCAGGCGCTTGAGGACGTTCATGAGGTGGCGCACCGTGTGGTCGGTCGGCGGGGACACGGCTGGCGCCGTGCGGTTCGGGTTCTGGGACGGTACACGGCGCGGCAGTGGTCGCGTCGGCAGCGGCGGTGGTGGGACGGCAGCGCCCGGCGATTCGGGCTCGTCTTCGGCGGCGGCCGTGAGTTCGTCCTCGCCGTCGGCCGCGAGCTCGTCCTCGCCACCAGCTGCGGAAATCTCCTCGCCATCGGCCGCCGGCATGTCTGCCCTCCCGGCCGGCGATTCTTCGCCGGCGTTCGTCTCGTCGTCGGCCTCGGGGCCCATCGAGCTCATGAACCGTCCCTCCCGTCTGTCGTTCGGTCGCGGATGGGTCGCCGCGGCAGCGCGGCGGCAGCGCTGGCGTTGGCGTCGTCCGGCTTGCGCTCCGCGGGTGCGGCGCGTGGTGCGGTGCTCGGCGGAACCTTCGGACGGGGCGCCTCCCCCTGCACCAGCCCTCGCGCCCGCAAGCGCGTCACGTCGAGCATCGCCGGGAACACCCCGCAGCCCAGGAAGAACGCGATGTCCCGCGGCGTCCGCCGGCCGTTCGCCGCGAGCAGGACAGCCTGCTGGCGTGCGGTCAGCAGACCCGGATCGATCCGCGTCGCCGGACGGCACCGAGCGGCGGCCAGCTCGGCGAGCGAAGCCCAGCTCCGCGACAGGGCGGCGATACGGCGCGACGTCTCGTCGGCCAGCTTCCGCGGCGACTCGCCCGGCGACGACACCAGCTCGGGCGGCACCGCGTCCTTGTGCACCGTCCAGCCCTCCGCCGGGCTGAGCGCCATCGCGAAAGCGGCGTCGTAGACCGCCGCGACGCAGATGGCTTCGAGTTCTCCGTGCCCGATCAAGCCGAGTTCGGTGAGAACGGAGTTCAGACCGCTCTGGTCACCGCTGTCGGGCGTGGCGACCGCGGCCTGATGACTGATCGCGCCGGCCCAGCTCTCCTCGTCGATGCGCCCGGAGCGCAGGAGCAGCGTCTCGACCGTCGGGGCGTTCGGCGTGTCCACCGCGACGACCAGCCCGCGCCGCAGATGGATGGTCCCGCCCGGCGTCCCGGACACCGCGACGGCGCCGGTGAAGTCTTCGGCGAGGAGCTTGGCCAGCAGCGCGGGGACGTTGCGGGGCTGCGGCGGTGTGTCGACGCCGGCCGCCGGTGCCGAAACACTCATGCCAGGATGCTCCCCGCCAGCTCCGCCGCTTCGCGGACCGCCAGGGCCAGGTTGGAGTTCTCGCGATCCAGGGCGACGGCCAGGACGGCCGTGTTCAGCGGCGCGCGGCCCGGGACCGGGAGGATGACCTCGTGCGTCCAGGTGCTGGTGACGACCACGCTCTCCAGCTCGCCCTGCGCGCCGGCCTCGTGCATTCCCTCGGTGATCAGCGTGGTCAGCTCGGCGATCTCGAATCCTTCGCCGACCGCCGAAAAGTCGCCGGACGCACGATATGCCAGACCCGTGACCGCATCCACCAAAGCAGCTCCGATTACTCCAGGAGATTCAAACGCTGCGGAGAGCGACATTTCGAGACTGCGCATCAGGACCTCTTCACTTCGCGATATGCGCCAGGTTACTTTAGGCGTCAACTAGGGCGACGGCGACCTCCGATCCATTGCAGAGACGAGATCGCGATCACCGGCCGAGAACAAATCCTGGAGTGGGGAACTCTCATGAACATCGAGGGCGCGCTGAAGGAAGCGATGACCGTCGACGGTGCCATCGGAGTGGCATTGGTCGACTTCGACAGCGGCATGTCGCTGGGCTTCCTCGGCGGCGGTCCGGGCCTGGACCTGGAGATCGCGGCGGCCGGGAACACCGAGGTCGTGCGAGCCAAGATGCGTACGCTGGCCCGCCTGGGCCTCAACGAGACGGTCGAGGACGTCCTCATCACCCTCAGCGGCCAGTACCACGTGATCCGCCTGCTCCCCGGCGGCTCCCTGTTCCTCTACCTGGCCCTGGACCGCTCGCGCGCGAATCTGGCCCTGGCCCGCCACGAGCTCAGGCGGATCGGCGCCACTCTCGAGGTCTGAATATAGAGGACTGGATATAAGCCCTCGGCCAGAGCCCGGTCACGGGCAGATCCGGATAAGTGGAAATCGGGTGGATTCAACGCAATGCCCGCGCCGAGAGCGACGAATCGCGCCGGTCGCGGATGGCACCGACATGTCGGGCGGGGATATCCCCGATGAATGACGCCGCCCCACGGCCGCCGGCGCCGACTAATCAGCGGGAGCGGTGATATCTCGCCCGGCTCGGCGCCGCGTCGTCCCCGCCGGATCGGCCATCCCGGTCCGGCTTTCGGTTTACCGATCGGCGCATCGAATGAATAAGGGTTCTGCTATTTCGCAGGAAGCCACCGGGGTCAGGCGACCGCGCGGTGCGCTCGAAGACCGCTAAGCCGGATCGCCATCCGCCTCACCACCATCCGCCTCCAGCGGATACCGCAAGGGCGACGCATCGAGCTGGCGCCGATAGCGCGCGGCCTCGGAGTCCGGAAGATCGTCGAACACCGCCAGCGCCCGCCGATGCGTCTCCTCCGCCTCGGAGATGCGGCCCTGGCCGTGCAGTGCGCGGGCGATGCCGTTCAGGTCGTCGGCGTGGATGTAGCGGTTGCCGAGGTCCTGCGCGAGGGGGATCGACTCCTCGAAGGCCTCGATCGCTTCGGCGAAGCGCTCCAGGACGAGGTAGGTGAAGCCGAGGTTGTGAAGGGCGACCGCGACGAAGAGCGGGTCGTTCTGCGCTTTGGCCTCCTCGATGGAGGCGGCGATGTGCGTCAGCGCCTCGCCCGGCCGGCCGAGGCCGTGCAGGCACGTCGCGACCGTGGCGTACGCGCTCAGGCTGCGCGGCACCTGCCGGACTTCGGCGTGCTCGCGCAGCGCCAAGGCCTGGAGCGCGACCTCCAAGCCGTGCTCGTGGTCGCCGGTGCTGGTGTACAGCAGCCCGATGACGTTCAGCGCCCGCTGCTCGTTCACCAGGTCCTCGAGCTCGCGGGACAGTGCCAGCGCCTCCTCCAGCGGACTGAACGCTTGTTCGAACCTGTTGTCCTGGAAGAGCGTGAACCCCAGCGCGTTCAGTAAGTGCGCCTGGGCGTCCAAAGCGCCACGCCGCCGCGCATACGGCAGCGCGGCGCGCAGCAGGCGCTCCGACTCCCGCCAGTTACGGGCGACCTCCTCGAACCGCGTCATCACCAACGCCAGGTGCACGACCAGCGAATCGTGCCCGAGCGTCGCGGCCTCGGAGAAGATGCGCAGCAGGTTCGGCCGCTCCCGCTCGTACCAGGCGACCGCCTGCTTGGCGCCGCGGAAGGGCACGATCTCGCCCCGCACGTCCTGCGACGGGAACGGCAGCGGCTGGTAGGGATTCACGAGCCGGGCGGCCTCCATCGCGGACGCCACGTACCAGATCATGACCGCCCTGACGGCCTGGGCCCGCTCCTGTTCGCCGACCTCGGCCGCGGCACGTTCGGCCGCGTAGGCGCGGAGCAGGTCGTGCAGCTCGTAGCGGTCCAGCACCTTCTGCTGGACCAGCCGCTCGTCCTGTAACAGCTCCAGGATCCGGTCCGCCTCGCCGAGGTCCGTCCCGGCCAGCGCGCTGATCGAGGCGGCCGTGAAGTCCACCGCGGGATGGACGCCGAGCAGCCGGAACACGTGCTGCGCCGCCTTGGACAGGCCCTGATACGACAGGTCGAAGACCCGGGCCAGGCCCCGGCTGCCGGCCGTGATCTCGTCGAGCTTGTGCTCCAGCCGGTCGGCCAGGTACTCCAGCGTCCAGACCGGCCGGGAGCGCAGCCGGGCCGCCGCGATCGAGACCGCCAGCGGCAGCCCGCCGCACAGCTCCGCGATCCGCGCGGCCGCCTCCGGCTCGGCGGCCACCCGGTCCGGGCCCACGATGCGCGCCAGAACCTCGATCGACTCGTCGGTGTTGAGCACGTCGAGGGTGACGGTGCGGGCCCCGTCCAGCGCGGCCAGGCTGCGGCGGCTGGTGATCATCACCAGGCAGGTCGGGGACGCCGGTAACAGAGGCCTGATCTGCTCGTCGTCGGCGGCGTTGTCGAGCAGGAGCAGCGCCTGGCGGCCGTGGATGCGGTCGCGGAACATCGCCGCCCGCTCGTCGAGGCCGGCGGGCACCCGCGCGGCCGGCACCTCCAGCTGGCGCAGGAACACGTCCAACACCGCCGCGGGGTCGGACGGCTCGTGGTCCGGGTCGAAGCCGCGCAGGTTCGCGTACAGCTGGATGTCGGCGTACCGCCCGGCCCTGACCAGGCGGTGCGCGGCGCGCAGGGCCAGCTGGGTCTTCCCGATGCCGGCCATCCCCTCGACCGCGGAGATCACCACGGTCTGCGAGTCCTCGGTCGCGGCGTCGATCAGGAAGGCGAGTTCCTTCTCGCGCCCGATGAACGTGGCCAGGTCGACCGGCAACTGCCGCAGGACCCCGGTCTGCCCGCCGGACTTGGTGTCGCGGTGCACCCGCAGGTACACCGCGCGCCACCGGTCGACGTCCGCCTCGTCCGCGCCGAGCACCCGCACGATCGCGGTCACCAGGTCCAGGTCGAGCCGCCGCCGCCAGGTCTGGAACACCTCGGCGACCGTCGAATGCGACAGCACCCGCGGCGGACGCATGAGCGGGCCGGCCTGCTTGGCCAGGCTCCGTGTGGACGGCCCGCCGGCCCACATGCGCAGCTGGTCCAGGAGCTCGATGAATTCCGCCAGGTCAGCAGCGTTCTCGGGATCGGGTCTGCTTCCCGTGTCAGCGCCGTCGCCCGGCATCGCACCTCCTGCTCGATTCCGAGGCAGGAGTTTAACAAACCGGCTCTGACCGGAATCCCGGGTTCATTGGGGCAGATGCGGGATTATCGGCGACTGCGCGTCACGCGACGCGACGGCCCGGGCCGGGTCGGTGACCCGGGGCTCCCGTCGCGCGTATCAGGGGGCGTCGAAGATCAGCGACGTGACCAGGCCCGGGTCCTTCTTGTTCCAGATCGGGTAGAGCGTGGTCGCGGTGCCCTTGTGCACACCGCCGCTGCCGTCCTCGACCGTGAACACGACGTCCTCGCCGTACGGGCTCACCTGGCGGCTCAGGATCTTCAGGGTCCTGGCGACCACCGTGTGGTCCAGCGTGATGGCGCGGCCGAACGCCTCGGTGCCGGCGAGGTCCTGGCCGAGGGAGTTCGGATGGGTGAGGTACGTGCCGTCCTTGTCCCGCTGGTTCCACCCGAGCTGGTCCGGCCCCATCGGGCGGAAGCGGATGCCGTGGACCCAGTCGAAGGTGCCCTCGAAGCCCGCCTTGTCCTCGGTGATCGCGGTGGCCTGGTAGAACGCCGCCTGCAGCGTCACCTCGGCGCCGGGCTTGGCGAGCGGCGTGACCGCGTAGGACTCGGCTCCCTGCGCCGCGGCGACCGACGGCGACGTCGACACGGCCACCGACGAGCCCCAGGAGCCGGGGATCGAGATGCCGACCACGATCGCCAGCGCGACGGCGCCGCCGAGCAGCTGCGGCCGGTAGCGCTCGGCGCGCGGCAGGTGCAGGCCGAGGAAGCGGCCGGCCGAGGTGCCCGCCAGCAACGGCATCGGATCGAAGCGGGACCGCTTCACGCTCTGAGCGTTCTCCGGGGATGTGGCCTGAGCCGGCAGCTTCACCAGATAGACGCCGAGCACGAGCGACACCAGTTCCCCGGCCGCCACCGCCGCGGCGGGGAACAGGATCATCTCGTAACGCATGAAGGACGAGTAGCCCACGCCCGCGGTGATGACATAGGTGGCGCAGACCCCGCCGAAGAACACTGCCGCGGCGTCGGTCTTGAACCGGACCAGGACCGTCACCCCGGCCGCGATCAGCAGCGCGTAGAGGATGCGGTCGCTGTGCCACATGTAGGTGCAGGCTTCCTCCGTGACGATCTTCAGGTAGTGGACGAACTGCCGGAAGATGCCCCAGTACGTGGTCTGGCCCCGGCTGATGATGCCCGCGGCGTCCGTCTTGACCAGCAGCATGGTCAGCAGCTGGAGCACGATGGTCACCACCGACGTCACCGCGAACGAGCCGAACCACCGGTTGCGCCACGTGCGCTCGCGCACGAGCGACCACAGCCACCCGGCGCCGGCCATCGCCGGGCCGAGCACCCCGACCTGCCGCGTCAGCGGGATGAACACCGCCATGATCCCGATCCACGCCAGGTTGGCCCTGCCGATCCGGCGCGCGATCGGCAGGTTCGCCACCATCACCGCGGTCAGCCCCAGAGCCAGCGTGTCGGTCCCGGCCCAGGAGAAGGCCCAGATCGGGTTCACCAGGCTGAACGCCCCGCCCACGATCACCGCGACCGCCGGGCCGTACAGCCGCTGCAGCACCCGCGCGATGGCCCACAGGAACAGGACGTCGCCGAGGACGGGGACGGCCAGCGATCCGCCGGACAGGCCCCACAGGCGGACGAAGGGGAGGGACAGGACCGGATAGAGGATGCGCGTCCGGACCATCTGCCACGTCGGATCGTTGTCCGCGAAGTACCACGGCGCCAGGTGCGTGGACGGCGAGATGTGGCGCTCCATCTTGATCGAGTACGGCAGCGAATGACCCATGTCCCGCGCCATCATCGTCAGGTAGTAGCGGCTGTCCGGCGGATGGTTCCAGCCCTGGCGGCTGGTGACCTGCAGGCCCATCGTGGCGACGAACATCGGGAAGATCAGCACCAGCACGCCGACCTGCACCCCGAGGAAATCCCTATGCATCTGCCGGGTCACGAACTCCTGGATCGCGGCCCATCGCAGGCGGCCTCTCCAGGGGACCGCTTCCTCGGGTTCGGTTATGACGGTGTCCGCACTCATCCTCGACCAACCCTGCTTCCCCAGCGTCGGCCCGGTGGCCGGCGCGCTCACCCACCTGATGCCGCCCAGCCGCGCCCGGGTTGCAGCGTGTCGGGATCCCGTCGCGGTCGGGGGGCTTGGCAACGCGAGGGCCCCGCATCGACGTCTCGATCCGGAATCGGACGCCGGCGATGTCGTCAACACGTTCTATTTCTGCTGGTACGCTGCGCGTAATTGACGGCCGTGAGGGCAACTACCAGGGGGAATGACGTTGTCTGGCTGGACCGTTCCCGGCTACACGGAAACCGGGATCCTAGGCGCCGGTGCGACCGGCAGAGTGGTGTCGGCCGTCCAGGACGCGACCGGCATGGAAGTCGCGATCAAATACCTGGCGCCGCGCTACGCCGAGGACCCCGAGTTCGTCGAGCGGTTCCGCGACGAGGCGGCGCTGCTCGCCGAGATCGACCACCCGAACGTCGTCCGGCTCTACGAGTACGTCGAGTCCGAGCACGGCTCGGCGATGGTGATGGAGCTGGTCCAGGGCCCGACCCTGCACCGCGTGCTGCACGAGAACGGCCGGATGACGCCGGAGGCAGCGCTGACCGTCATGCGCGGCTCCCTGCTGGGTCTGGGCACCGCGCACCAGTTGGGCATCGTGCACCGCGACTACAAGCCGTCGAACGTGCTGCTCAACGTGTACGGCGTCAGCAAACTGGCGGACTTCGGCGTCGCCGAGCGCGCGGTGCTCACCGACCCGGAGGACCCCGACGCCACGATGCCCGGCGGCACGGGCACCCCGGCGTACATGGCGCCGGAGCAGTGGGACGGCGCGCCGGCCCGGCCGGTGACGGACATCTACGCGGTCACCGCCTCGTTCTTCGAGTGCCTGACCGGCAGGGTCCCCTTCTCCGCGGACACGATCTACGACCTGCAGGAGAAGCACCGCACCGCGCCGATCCCGCTGGCCGAGGTGCCGGCCGAGGTCCAGGCGCTGATCACGCACGGCCTGGCGAAGGACCCCTCCGAGCGGCCGCAGGACGTGGGCGCGTTCGTCGCAGAGGTCGAACACACGGCGGCGGACCTCTACGGCGTCGACTGGGAGGAGCGCGGGCGGCGCGAGATCGTCGTCGCGCTGTGGCCGATCCTGCCGCTGCTCGGGTTCAACCTCGGCGGCCTGAGCGGCGCCGCCGACGGGCTGGAGCTGCTCGGGCTGGGCGAGCGCAACGAGCCCGGCAACCTGCAAACGGAGAGCGGCGGCCCGAGCGGCGGCGGCGAGGGCTCCGAGGGGAACTGGTTCCGCCGCATGCCGCGGAAGGCCAAGGCGGGCAGCGTCGCGGCCGGAGTCGCGGCCGCCTTCCTCATCGTCGCCGCGGTGGCCTTCGCCGGCAGCCCCAAGAACTCGCCGAAGGCGACCCCGCCGACCGGCAGCACGTCGGTGTTCACCCCGACCCCCGACAGCCCGACCGGGACGTCGACGAGCAGCGACGCGGCCGCCGCCGCGGCGACGAGCTCCGGTTCCAGCTCGTCGAGTTCGTCGAGCTCCAGCTCGAGTTCGAGTTCCTCGTCCAGTTCGAGCTCCGGCTTCAGTGCGCCCTCGGGGCCGTCTCAGCCGAGCTCGAAGCCCTCGACCTCGCACGCCTCGGTGCCGCCGCCGAGCACGCCGCCGGCGAGCAGCCCTTCGTCGCCGAGCACGTCGCCGACGAGCTCACCTTCGAGCACGCCTTCGCCGCCGATGACCATCAGCGCCCAGGTCTCGGACAAACCAGAGGGCTGCGGCGCTAACTACACCATCGCGTTCGAGGTCAACAATCCCCCCGGCGGCGCCGTGACCATCACCTACACTTGGCATCTGCCGAACGGACAAAACGTCACCGAAAAGCCGGTGACGCTCAACACAGGAACCACACCGTTTACCGACTTCATAAGAAGCGGGTCCATGGAAGGGAAGGTCTACGCGACCTGGACCGCGGTCGGCAGTCCGTCGGATTCCGCGCCGGTGACCATCACCTGCATCACCTGAGCCGCGAGGTCGAGCGCGGTCCCGAAAAACCCGTTGAACCGATCGTCTCCGGAAAACGTGTAGCTACAGCACTTGCCAACGCCACACGCTCAAGACAAACAGGAGACGGACTCGATGACCACGGTTGACCTCGCCGCCACTCAGACCCCTGAC